>Ga0065165_1000949_pt1 | contig 36709 bp, 35 predicted proteins | sample AraplaMF_Cvi_mMF_FD_63813 | JGI IMG/M metagenome (GOLD analysis project Ga0065165, IMG submission 63813) | Arabidopsis root microbial communities from the University of North Carolina, USA - plate scrape MF_Cvi_mMF (version 2) (version 3) | ecosystem: Host-associated > Plants > Roots >... | reverse complement strand
CACGGCGCCGTGCTGCATTACACGAAGTTCGACCGCCGCGCTCCGGCCGAGAGCCGTTCCTTTCTGATCGATGCCGGCGCCAGCGCCTCGGGCTACGCCAGCGATATCACACGCACCTACGCGGGCAGCCATGCCCCGGAGTTCCAGGAACTGATCGACTCGGTCGATGCGGCAGAACGATCGTTCGTGGCGAAGGTACGCGCCGGCCTGAGCTATGCGGATCTGCACGTACACGCCCACCACGTGCTAGCGGGCGTGCTGCGCGATCACGGGTTCATCCGGATGAGCCCGGAAAGCGCGGTGGAGTCGGGCGTGTCCTCGGCATTCTTCCCGCACGGGCTGGGCCACGGCATCGGGCTTCAGGTGCACGACGTGGCGGGCTTCCAGGCATCCGAAACAGGCGGCACGATCGCCAAGCCGGAAGGCCACCCGTACCTGCGCCTGACCCGCCCCCTCGAAGCGGGCATGGTGGTGACCATCGAACCGGGCATCTACTTCATCGACATGCTGCTGGCCGAACTCAAGAACAAGCCGTTCTCGGGCGATATCGACTGGGCCAAGGTGGACGCGTTCCGCCAGTACGGCGGCATTCGCATCGAGGACGACGTGGTTTGCACCACGGGCGAGCCGGAGAACCTGACGCGCGACGCGTTCGCGTTGCTGTAACCGAAGCGTCGTAGGAGCGCACCCTGCGCGCGACATCTTTTCGCGGTAGCTTTCGAGTTGGCACGCCAGCTCCGAGGCACGGCCTCAAAAGATGTCGCGCGCAGGGCGCGCTCCTACCGCTCGAGCGCTTCCGGGGCCTTCGGCACCATCGCCGTCATGACCTCGGGTGCCCCCTTCGTCACCGCCACATCGTCCTCGATGCGGATGCCGATGCCGCGCCAGCGCTCGTCCACGCGCTTGTCGCCGGGCGGCACATAGATGCCCGGCTCCACCGTCACCACCATGCCTTCCTCGAGGACACGCGGTTCGCCGTCGATGCGGTAATCGCCCACGTCGTGCACGTCCAGGCCCAGCCAGTGCCCGGTCTTGCTCGGGAAATACGCCTTGTAGCTTCCCTCCGCGATGACCCGGTCGGTGCCGCCGCGGAGGATGCCGACGGCGCAGAGTCCCTCGGCGATGATCCGCACGGCGGCGTCGTGGGCATCGCCGAAGGATCGGCCCGGGCGCACCGCGTCGATGGCCGCCAGCTGGGCCTCGTACACGATCTCGTAGAGCGCCCTCTGCTCCTTCGTGAACCGGCCGCCCACCGGGAACGTGCGGGTGATGTCGGAGGCGTAGCAATGCACTTCCGCGCCGGCATCCACCAGCAACAGGTCGCCGTCCTTCAACATGGCCCGGTTGGCCTGGTAATGCATGATGCAGGCATTGCTGCCCCCGGCCACGGTGGGCGGGAAGGCAGGCACGGCGCCCTGCCCCCGGATGCTGCGGAGGATCTCGCCCTCCACCTCGTACTCCGCCACGCCCGGCCGGGCGATGGCCATGGCGGCAAGGTGCGCGGCGCCGGCCACTCCGGCGGAGCGGCGCATGAGCGCCAGCTCGTCGCGGGACTTGAACAGCCGGAGGTCGTGCAGCAGGTGACCCAATGCCACCAGGTCCTTCGGCACCACGCCACCGCCCCGCGCGGTGCGCAAGCGGCGCATCCAGGCCAACAGGCGCGCGTCGAAATCGGGCTCCTGCCCGAAATGGCAGTACACCCGCGAACGACCCTCGATCATGCCCGGCAGGATGTCGTCGATATCGTCGATCGGAAAGGCGTCGTCGAGGCGCAATTCGCGCGCTGCGCGATCGGTGCCCATGCGCTCGCCGTCCCAGCGTTCGCGATCCGCGTCGCGTTCGCGGCAGAACAGCACGCTTTCGCCATGCGCGCGGCCCGGCAGAAGGGCCAGCACGGCGTCCGGCTCGTCGAAGCCGGTGAGATAATGGAAATCGGAGTCCTGGCGATACGGCCAGGGCGCGTCGGCGTTGCGCATGCGCTCCGGCGCGGCGGCGAGGATCAGCACCGCGTCCTCGCCGGCCATGCGCATCAGCTCCCGGCGGCGCCGGGCGTACTCGGTCGCGGGAATCAATGCAGCGTGTCGCTCGGCGGGTGGTTCCTGGTACCGGCCTCGGCGTGGAGCAGCAGCGCGCCGACGCGAACGAATTCCTCGATCTCCGTGAGCGATTCCTCGTCGCCCTCCACGTCCTCGTCGAGTTCGAACTCGCTGGCAGCGATCGTCGCCATGTCGCGGAGCACCTCGCGGGCGTCCTCGCTCAGGTCTTTCGCTTTCTCGGCCGTGCCGCCGAGGCCGAAGCCGCCGAGAAAGCCCCGCGTCCATTCGGTCAGGCCTTCGGCCCGCTCGGCCAGGGGCGCATCTTCCTCGGGCAGCCAGGGCCCGAAGGTGAGGTCGGTATCGGCCAGCCACGCCTCGGTCTGGTGACGCAGCCGGGTGAGCATCGCCTCCTCGTCGGCGGTGGGCGCCGGGTCGGGCTCGAATTTCAGGTCGTCCAGCAGCGATCCGGCGCCGAAGCGCCCGCCCGCGCTGATGTACCCGACCAGCGAGCCATGGAATTCGCTGACCGAGGTGGCCAGCTTGCAGCGCCCGATGAGCTCGGCGATGTCTTCGGGGGCGACGGTCTGGTTGGCCGGCATGGCGAAACTCCTTCGGGCGTGGCAGCAAAGTCTAATGCAGACGGCACGATCGCCGGACTGCCGACAATGCCGGCCCTCCTGTTATAGTCCGCGCATGACGAACCCGGATGCCTTCAAGACCGAACTGGAAGCCTTGAGCGCCACGCTCGACCGGCTCGTCGACACCGTGCGCCGGCTCTCCGAGGAAAACCGCAGCCTGCGGCACAGCCAGGAACAGCTGGCGAACGAACGCGCAGGACTCATGGCACGCAACGAACAGGCGCGCAGCCGTGTGGAAGCGATGATCCAGCGCCTCAAGGCGCTCGAGAACACAGGCTGATCCGTCACATGAATGCAACCGCCAGTGAACCGGTATCCCTGCGCCTGCTCGACCGCGAGTTTCACATCGCCTGCGCGCCCGAGGAACGTCCCGGCCTCATCGCCGCCGCCCAGTTCCTCGACGGCAAGATGCGCGAGCTGAAATCCAACGCCAAGGTGCCCGGCTTCGACCGCATCGCCGTCCTGGCCGCCGTCAGCATCGCTCACGAATTGCTCACGTTGCGCAAGGAGCACGACTCGCAGGAACAGGTGCTGACCGACGGTCTGGCCTCGCTGCGCAGAAAGCTTGATGGTCTGCTCGACGCATCGGTAAAATAACCCTCGGGCGTTCCCTGCGGTGTTCGCCAGCGCACTTTACATTTGCCTTGTTCCTACATACGACCCCGGGTCGGCTTTTCGCGACTGTTGTGCATGTCCGCCTCGTACGGAAAGCCTTGAAGTTGCGTAGCCCTCCCACCTGATCCTTTGGATCAAGGTCGTTTGGTGCGCAGCGGCATCGCGGAGAACGCCTCTCCTTTACAGCCGACCGGTCCCAGGGGGCCGGTCAGCGTCGCACCCGCGGCACCGGGTGCGGCGGCTCGACGGCGACCTTGCCTGTGCCGTTCAGCTGAACGACCCATGTCAAAGCTTCCCGAGAGACGTGAACTCCGAGCCGACCTCGTGCAGCGCCGCCGCCAGCTGAAGCCGGCCGAGCGCGTTGCGGCAGCCCAGGGGTTGCGCCAGTCGCTGGAACAATTGCCGGAATTCCTCACCGACACGCATGTGGCGGGCTATTGGGCCACGGGCGGCGAGCTGCCGCTCAACCTGGCCATCGCGCCCATGGCCGAACGCGGGCAGACCTTCTACCTGCCCGTCGTCACGAAGTCGGGCGGCAAGCGCAGGCTCACCTTCGCCCCGTGGACCACCGGCGAAGACGTCGAAACCAACGAAATGGGCATTCCCGAGCCGAAGGCCGCCCAGCGCATCGTCGAGGCCAGCGCGCTCGACCTGGTACTGGTGCCGCTGCTCGGTTTCGACCGCCGCGGCAATCGGCTCGGCTTCGGCGGCGGCTACTACGACCGCAGCTTCGAATTCCTGCGTGGGCAGAAACGGCCGGCCAAGCCGCTGCTGGTGGGCGTGGCCTACGACTTCCAGGAACTCGACGCCATCGAGACCGCCGAGTGGGACATCTCCCTCGACTACGTGGCGACGGACAAGGAACTCATCGACTGCACGGGCGGCGATGCATGAAGTACTGGCTCATGAAGTCCGAGCCGGACACGTTCTCCATCGACGACCTGAAACGCAAGGGTGTCGAGGCCTGGGACGGCGTGCGCAACTACCAGGCGCGCAACTTCATGCGCGACGGCATGAAGGTCGGCGACAAGATCTTCTTCTACCACTCGAACACCGAGGTGCCCGGCATCGTCGGCATCGCCTCCGTGGCGTCGCCCGCCTATCCGGACGAGAGCCAGTTCAATCCCAAGTCCAAGTACTACGACGAGAAGAGCACGCGCGAGCAACCGCGCTGGATGCTGGTCGACGTGAAGTTCGAGCGCAAGCTGGCACGCACCATCTCGCTCGAGGAACTGAAAGGCATCGACGAACTCGCCGACATGCCGCTGGTGCGGAAGGGCAATCGCCTTTCCGTGATGCCGGTGGCAAAGAGCGACTGGGACTTCATCCTGAAGTTGGAAAAGCCATGAGCCAGGACAACGAGAAACGCCTCGCCGCCGAAACCGCCGCTTTCAAGTACGTGGGCAACGGCGCGTTCAAGGACGGCATCCTGGGCGTGGGCACCGGCTCCACGGTGAACTTCTTCATCGACGAACTGGCACTGTACCGCGACCGCATCAAGGCGGCCGTGTCCAGCTCCGAGGCGTCCACCCAGCGGTTGCGCAAGCTGGGCATCGACGTGATCGACCTCAACGCCGCCGGCCGCCTGGATCTCTACGTGGACGGCGCGGACGAGTGCGATCCGCGCAAGTGCCTGATCAAGGGCGGCGGCGCCGCCCTCACGCGCGAAAAGATCGTGGCTGCCGCGTCCGATCTCTTCGTGTGCATCATCGACGCGAGCAAGCAGGTCGACATGCTGGGCAAGTTTCCGCTGCCCATCGAAGTGATCCCCATGGCCCGCAGCCACGTCGCCCGCGAAATCGTGGCGCGCGGCGGCCAGCCGGTGTGGCGCGACGGCGTGGTCACGGACAACGGCAACTGGATCCTCGACGTGCACGGCTGGCGCATCGCCAACCCCGTGGAACTCGAAGCCGACCTCAACCAGATCGTCGGCGTCGTGGCGGTGGGCCTCTTCGCGAAGCGCCCCGCCGATGTCGTGATCGTGGGCAATCGCGAGATCTGAGACGGCCCTTCTCGCTCATGTAGGAGCGCGCCCTGCGCGCGACATGTTTTGGGGCCGAGCCCCGGAGCTGGCGCGCCAGATCGGAGTCATCGCGAAAACACGTCGCGCGCAGGGCGCGCTCCTACCAGAGTAACCTTGCTCCATGACCGAAACCATCCTCCTCGTCGTCCTTCTGCTGGCCGTGCTGGCCTGCCTCGGGGTGCTCGTCGTCTTGCTTTCCCGTGGCCGGCAGGACGACGGCGGCGCCGCCCGTTTCGAGGCCTTGCGTGACGACACCCGCCGCCTGGAAGCCCTCATTCGCGAAGAGCAGCGCGCCGGGCGGGGCGAACTCGGGGAAAGCTTCGCGCAGTTCCGCGGCCATGTGCAGGAGCAGTTGCAGACGGTGGCCGAACGGCAGCACGAACGCATCGAAGGCTTCGGGCGCCGGCTCGACCAGCTCACCGAGCGCACGGACAACGGCCTGCAATCGCTGCGCCTCGGACTGGCGGACGATTCGCGCAAGACGCGCGAGGAATCGGCCCTCACGCTGAAGCACTTCGGCGAGCTCATCGACCAACGCTTCGCCGCGCTCACCGCCGAGAACGAAAAACGCCTGGCCGAGGTTCGCGCCACGCTGGAAACGCGGCTCGGCGCCATTCAACAGGACAACGCCGCCAAGCTCGAACAGATGCGAGCCACCGTGGACGAGAAGCTTCAGGCCACGCTGGAAACGCGCCTCGGGCAGTCGTTCCAACTGGTGTCCGAGCGCCTGGAAGCGGTGCAGCGCGGTCTCGGCGAAATGCAGGTGCTCGCCGCCGGCGTGGGCGACCTGAAGCGCGTGCTTACCAACGTGAAGACGCGCGGCACCTTCGGTGAGGTGCAGCTCGGAGCCCTGCTCGAACAGATCCTCATCGCCGAGCAGTACGCGGCCAACGTCGCCACCGTGCCGGGTTCCGCCGAGCGGGTGGAGTTCGCCATCCGGCTGCCGGGCACCGACGACGGCGGCCCGGTCTGGCTACCCATCGATGCCAAGTATCCGGTGGAGGACTACCAGCGCCTGCTCGACGCGCAGGACGCCGCCGATGCGGAAGGCGCCCAGGCGGCGGGCAAGGCCCTGGAGCTGCGCGTGCGCGAGGAAGCCAAACGCATCCGCGCCAAGTACATCGCCCCGCCGCATACGACGGATTTCGCCATCCTCTTCCTGCCCAGCGAAGGCCTGTACGCGGAAGTGATCCGCCGGCCGGGCCTTTCCGAGCAGTTGCAGCGCGAATGCAGGGTCACGGTGGCGGGCCCCACCACGCTTACCGCCCTGCTCAACAGCCTGCAGATGGGTTTCCGCACCCTGGCCATCGAGAAGCGCTCCTCCGAGGTCTGGCACGTGCTGGCGGCGGTGAAGAACGAGTTCGGCAAGTTCGCCACTGTGCTGGAAAGAACCCGGAAGCAATTGGACACGGCGCGCAACAGCATCGACTTGTCGGCGCAGCGTACCCGGGTCATCGAGCGCAAGCTGCGCGGTGTGGAAACCCTGGGGCCGGAGGAAAGCAAGGACCTGCTGGACCTGGTCCCGGGGCTGGACGATGGGGAAGAGGCGGAGCCCTCCGGCGACTGACCGCGCCGCCCTGTAGGAGCCGCTACAGCGGCGAGAAGCCAGCGATTCGGCCAATAGGGCACCCACCTCCCACGAGGCGAGGCTCCCTCGCCGCTATAGCGGCTCCTACAACAAGGGGCTCGCGGCCGCCAACAACGCTACAATGCGCGTTTGCACCCGCGAAGGAACCACCCCCGATGAGCGACGACGCCAAGCCCCGTCCGGTCAGCCGCGAACAGGCCGAAGAGGCCGTGCGCACGTTGCTGCTGTGGGCCGGCGAGGACCCGAAGCGCGAAGGCCTGCTCGACACGCCCAAGCGTGTGGTGAAGGCCTATTCGGACTGGTTCCGCGGCTATGACGAAGATCCGGCGGAATACCTGCGCCGCACCTTCGAGGAAGTGGAAGGCTACGACGAGATGATCGTGCTGCGCGACATCGAGTTCGAAAGCCACTGCGAACACCACATGGCCCCGATCATCGGCCGTGCCCACGTCGGCTACGTGCCCACTGACCGCGTGGTCGGCATCAGCAAGCTCGCCCGCGTCGTCGACGGCTTCGCTCGCCGCTTCCAGGTGCAGGAAAAACTCACCGCGCAGATCGCGCACTGCATCGAGGACACCCTGCGCCCCCGCGGCGTGGGCGTGGTGATCGACGCCAGTCACGAGTGCATGACCACGCGGGGCGTACACAAGCGCGGCGTGTCGATGGTCACCAGCCAGATGCTCGGCAGCTTCCGCGAGGATCCGCGCACACGCAGCGAGTTCCTCCGCTTCGTCGGCGTCGACCGTCGCTGACCTTGAGCGGACCGGCCGACACCACCGTCCACGACGAACGCCTGCAGGATCTTTTCCGCGAAGGCGTCGTCGCGGAAGACCTGCCCATGGTCTTCCCGCTGCTGCGCGGGCGCGACCTGCTGCGCACGTTCTCCGCGCTGTTCCACGGCGGCGAGGCGCAGGTTCTGCTGCGGCTGCTCGTATTGCGCACCCTCGGTGGCCGCTCGCACGCCACGGAGTGGACACCGCAGGAGATCCGCGACCACCTCGCGTTCGTCGATCCGGTGAAGCTGGAAACCGTGGTGCAGCGCCTGAAGGATCACGACCTCCTCGTGTACGACGGCGAGACGATGCGTTACCGCGTCGGCCCGCTCGGCCGGAAAGCGCTCGCCGCGCTTGCCGCCATGCTGGAATTCGAGAACGACGATGACGACGGCCTCGGCTACCTCACGGCGCAGCTCGCGGCGGGACAGGCCGTGGGCCGCGTGTCGGTCGACGAACTCGGGCACCTGCTTTCCCGCCTCACCGAACTGAAGGAAGACTTCGACCGCGCGGTGCTCTCCGGTTCGGAATACCGCATCCGGCGCGCGGCCGAACGACTCGATTCCGTGTGGACGTGGGTGGAGAAAGGCACGGAGGTGGTCGCCGCCGTCACGGAGAAAGACGACCTCGAACCCGCCGCGCACCGGCTCGCGCAAGCCGTGGGCCGCGCGCAGAGCGCACTGCTCCGGCAGGCCGGCATCTTCCAGCGCGAACTCAACAAGATCGACCAGCACCGCGTGCACCTCGGCCGCACCGGGCTGTCGTCGTCCGATCTGGTGGGCTGGCTGCGCGCTCAGGATATCGACACCCTGGCCTCCTTCGAGGACGGCCAGTTGCTGCTGCCCTTGCCCGCGCCCTTCATCCACGACCAGATCGCGCTGGACGTCGCCGAATTCGAACTGCTCGAGCGCGAGCGCCTCGCCGCGGAAAGCACGGCGCTTCCGGGCGCGGAAGAACCGCCCGACACCGCCGACCTGCCGATGGCCGAGGAAGACCTGCGCTTCCTGGAGGCGTGGCACACGGAGCTGGCGTCCGTGGTAAAGCCGCTGGAGCTGGAAGCCACGCTCATAGGCGGCGACTACGCCCTCTCCGCCTACCGGCTCTCGCTGCTCGGCCTGCTCGGCGACCCCGAGTCGGCGGCGTTGGAAGGCGGCACCGCCGACCTCGCCCGCTTGCCGCTCGCCCTCGAGATCGAGCCGCGCCTCATCGAGACAGACTTGCCCCAGATTGCGCTGGTGAGCGCCGGACGCCTGCGTCCGCGCGCCACTGGGAAGGACACCGACGATGCATGACGAAACCGCCAGCCTGGTCACCCGGCTGCTGGCGCAGCGCTGGTTGCCGCGCGACGACGCACAGGCGCGCAAGGCGCTGCTGGACGAAGCCTTCCGCGAAGACCTCGACCGCCGCCTCGAAGCCGTGGGCCTCGAACTGCGCGAACATCCCTACGCCGCGTACATCGGTCTCGCCGTCGCGAGGAAGAGCGAGCGCGCCGTCTTCGGCGGAAGCGACAGTTGGATTTCCAATACCCTGCAACTGGACCGCGACGGCGTGGCCCTGCTGGTAGTGATCTGGGCGCTCATCGTGCTGCCGAAGCGGCAGCGCCAGCTCGAGCGCCAGGAGATCGAGGCGTCCGCATCGCAGAGCCAGATGTTCGCGGAAGAGAAGCCCATTTCGCGCGATCCGTCCCTGTCGCCCGTGATAGCGGAACGCACCCTCCTTGCGGACTTCGGCGAAAAACTAGGCGGCAAGACGCGCGTGGGATTCAACCTCGGCACGCTGAACCGTCTCGGCTTCATCGTGCGCCGCAAGGGCGAGGTCGCCGAAGGCCCCCTGCTCGACCTTGCCTTCGACTACGAACGCACGGCGCGGCGCATCCTCGACGGGGCGTTGGGCGACCTGCTTGGCACGGCGAAGCCGCCGGGACCAACGGACGAAGAGACCGACGAAGATCGTGTGGGAGACAACGGCGATGTTTGATTTCCGCAGCCTCGAGGTCGTGCACTGGGATTACTGGCAGCGCTTCAGCCTGCCCCTGGATACGAACATCGTCACGGTGGTGGGCCCGAACGGTTCGGGCAAGACCACGCTGCTCGATGCCCTGCGCACATTGCTCACGATCGATTGCGCGGGAAACCGCGACTACAAGAGCTATCTCCGTCACAACGGCAAGCCGTTCGCATGGCTGCGCGCCCGCGTGGGCAACACGCCGGGCCCCAGCGGCGAGCGTCCGTTCTTTCCGCTGATGGACCGCGAGGTCACCCTCGCCTGCCGCATCCAGAAGAAAGGCGGCGAATGGACACGCCAGTACGCAGTGCTCGGCGGCGACGTGGGCATCGAAGAGATCGAGCAACGCGGTGAATTCCTCGGCCTGCGCGAGTATCGCGTGCGCCTGGAAGGCGCCGGGCTGTCGCAGGCCATCCGCCGGGTGCTCACGCTCGAACAGGGCGCCACTGACAAGCTCTGCCAACTTCCGCCCAAGGCCTTGCTCGACCTTGTGTTCGACGTGTTCGGCGACAAGGCCGTGCTCGACGATTACCAGCGCGCACGCAATGAACAGATGGAAGCCGACCGCGAGCAGCACGGGCTGGAGCACCAGCTCTCGCTGATCGGAGTGAGCCTTCAGGAAGCGGAGGCGCGCGCACGTTCGTTCCAGGAATTCCATGCGCTGAAGACCGAGCGCGTGGATCTCGTGTCGGACATCCTGCCGCGCACGGAACTGGCCGATCTCGGCGCCGGCATCCGCGGGGCGCGTCCGCAGCTCACCGGCCTGAAGCGTCGCGTGGCGGAACTCGAGCGCCGCGACGCCGAACTCACGCGCCAACTGGGCGAATGGGATGCCGACGGCGAGACGCTTCGCGCCGAGCAGCATGAGGCCGACCTCGCTCGCCAGCAGACGCAGAAAAGCCTGGACGCCGCCCGCGCGGAACTGGCGCAGAACGACCTCCTGATCAAGCAGGAAGCGCGGTTGCGCGAGATGGTGGCTGCACAGGGCGGGGCCGATCACGAGCGTCTTGCGGACGTCGCGCGCGAGGCGCGTGCCCGGGTGCATCAGTTGCAGGGCGAGGAAGCGCGCTTGCGGCAGGACCTCGCCACCCTGACCAGCCAGCTGTCCGCCTGGCGGAGCGGGCGACGCTACACGCCGGATTTCGAGGCCTCGTTCCGCCGCGCGCTCGACGAGGCGGGCATTCGCCACAGCATGCTCAGCGAGATCGTGGAGATCGTGGAGCCCCGCTGGCAGCCGGCGGTGGAAGCCGTGCTGGCCGGCTACCGCCACGTGGTGCTGCTCGACGATCCGCGCGATCGCGAGAAGGCGTGGAAGCTCGGCGAGCAGCACCGCTACAAGCACTTCGTGGTCGCCGACCGGGCGCCCGCGGAGGCCGCCACGCGCGGTTCGCTGCTGGAGGTGGTGGCATTCTCCGCTCCCGCTCCCGACTGGCTGCTGCGTAACCTCGACCGCATCCGGCGCGTGGACGATGTGGTGGAGGGCGCGAAGTTCGGGCGCGAACAGGACTGGATCACGCCGCAGGGCTATTTCCGGGAACGTCGCGGCGGCCGCCACCTCGGCGTCGACGACATGTACTTCGGCGCGGGCGCCCGCGAGCGTCAGTTGCGCGACGGCGAGGCGAAGCTGCGCGACGTGGAAGCCCGGCTGCGCGACATCGCAAGCGAACGGAAAGAAGCGCTCACGCGAGCCAGCGACGCCGAAGCGGTTCTGCGCGGCGCGAGCGCCAGCAGCCAGCTGGCCGACCGTGGCGACGAATTCGCCGAGGCGCGCGAGCAACAGGCGAGGCTGCGTGAAGACGTGCAACGCGCCGCCGACAGCCATGTCGCCGCGGAAGCCCACTACGAGGCGGTTCGGGAAAATCGCCTCAAGACATCGAACGCGCGCGACAACGCGGCGCGTGAGCAACGCGACGTGCAACGCCAGCTCGCCGACGCCGTGCGCCAGTACCACCAGCTGCGAGGCGAGCAGGTCGAGCGACTGAAGGCTTTCCGGGCGAGGCGTGCACACGTGCCCCTGCACGTCCGCAGCCGTGCCGCGACCGCCGCGTTGCGAGAGCGGTTCGAGTCGCCGGCAGCGGTACGCCGCGAGATCGAACGGGTGGAGCGACGACTGGAGGAAGGGCACTGGGAACAGGATCCCACCGTCCTTGCACTCCGCGAAAAGCTGCTCTCGGACCACGAGGGGCTGAAGCACGATCTGGAAAAGCGCCGCGTCCACCTCGAGCGCGCTTCACGCATCACCCACGAGGCACGGGGTGCGTACATCCAGGTGCTGCGCAACACCGTGCGCCGCTATGCGAAGAACCTGAAGGTGCTTGCCGAACTCGCCGGCATCGGCGTGGAGGTGGACCTTCCCGAACTGAGCAATGACGACCTCGCCCTCGCTTCCGCCGCGCTGCACGTGCGCTTCGAGTTCGACAAGAAGGGCTGGATCGGCATGGACGACGGCGAGGCCTCCGGCGGACAGCAGGTGATGAAGTCGCTGCTGCTCCTGGTGGCGCTGATGCGCGACGAGGATCGCCCCGGGGGTTTCGTCTTTATCGACGAGCCCTTCGCCCACCTCGACATCTTCAACATCGACAAAGTGGGCGCGTTCCTGAAGAGCACGCGTGCGCAGTACATCCTGACCACGCCCGCAACGCACAACGTGAACGTGTTCCAGCCCTCGGAACTCACGCTGGTGACGAGCAAGCGGCGGCCCGGGGCTACCTGGGCGCAACCGCTGGCCGTGCTGCGTCGTCGAGCGAACGCGGCCTGAGTCGCCAGGCCGCGATCCCTCAGTAAAACCCCGACTCGCCGGGCACCGGATTGTCCTCGCCCGATCCGTCCAGCGCGTCGCCGCTGCTGTTCGTCGGACGCTGACGCGTGGGATCGTGCTCGTCGTAATCGTCGTGCGCGTGCCACCGGCGTCGCGTAAGCAGGAGCGCGGTTACCAGCGCCCCGATACCGACACCGACAGCGACGCTGATCGCGGGATGGCGGCGCACACCCCGCGCTGCGCCACCGAAGGCATCGCTCGCCAGGGTGCCGGCGCGCCCGGCGTATTCGCGCGCCGCGCCGAAGGCCTCGCGCGGATGGCTTCCCATCGTGGCGCCGGCGATGCGATGGGCGCGGCCGAGCAGCTCCTCGCCCACGCTCTTGCTACGGAAAAATGTCATGACGGTTCGCCTCTCTGTTTCGAGGTGACCAAGCTGACGCCTATGGCGTGACGGTGGCGCAGTGCCTGCGTTGCGCCTTCATGACGACCAGTGACCCCATGTGGGAGCCGGCTATGCCGCGGCAGCGGGCACGCCTGCCGCGAGCACCCATCGCCGCTGAAGCGGCTCCCACAGTCACGACAGGCTGTTCAGCCACGCCTCGTCGGTGCCCTCCTCCACGCCTTCGAACAGGAACGTGGAAAGGTAGCGCTCGCCGGTATCCGGCAACATCGCGAGGATGACGCTGCCCTTTTCCGCGTCTTCGGCATACTTGAGCGCCGCGGCCACCGTGGCGCCGGCCGATACGCCAACGAACAGCCCCTCTTCGGATGCCAGCCGGCGGGCCGTGTCGCGCGCCACCACCTCGTCCACCGGAATATCCACGTCGAAGATCTTCCGGTTGAGGACGTCGGGCACGAAGTCGGGCGTCCAGCCCTGGATCTTGTGCGGCGACCAGGGCTTGTCCTGGAGCAGTGGAGCCGCGGCCGGCTCGGCCACCACGATCTTCACTTCAGGCCGCGCCACCTTCAGTACCTCGCCCACGCCGGTCAGCGTGCCGCCCGTGCCCCAGCCGGTGACGAAGGCGTCCAGGCGGCGCCCCGCGAAATCCTGCTGGATCTCGGCGGCCGTGGTGTTGCGGTGGTAGGCGGGATTGGCGGGGTTCTGGAACTGGCGGGGGAGAAACCAGCCGTGCTTCGCGGCCAGTTCCTCGGCCTTGCGGACCATACCGCTGCCGCGCTCCGCCGCCGGCGTCAGGATCACCTTGGCCCCATAGGCGCGCATCAGCTTGCGCCGCTCCACGGAGAAGCTGTCGGCCATGGTCGCCACGAACTTGTAGCCCTTGGCCGCGCACACCATCGCGAGGGCCACGCCCGTATTGCCGGAGGTGGCTTCGATCACGGTATCGCCAGGTTTCAGCAGCCCCTTCTGCTCGGCGTCGAGAATCACGGCGATGGCCAGGCGATCCTTCACGGACCCGCCGGGGTTGAACGATTCCACCTTCGCATAGAGCGTGACGTGGGCGGGGGCGACGCGGTGCAGGCGCACGATCGGCGTGCGGCCGATGGTGTCGAGGATGCTGTCATGAATCATGGAAGCTTTCCTTGGATGGGGTCTGCCAGAGGCCAAAGGTACTCCCGCGCGGCACGGGGCGACAAACGCCCTGCGTTCGCGCAGACTGCCGGCCCATGAATAGACGTCCTTATGCCCTTCTTGCCGGTTTCGTCTTCCTCGCGCCCGCTTTCGCCCAGGACTTCCCCCGCACCCCGGCGGAATACCTGCGCCGCATGGATGCGAACGGCGACGGCCGCATCGACGAGACGGAATACGTGCGGTACATGAGCCAGGGCTTCCTGCGCATGGACGTGAACGGCGACGGCGTGCTGGATGCCAACGACGCTCCGATGCGCCCCGGCGCAAGACCCGTGCACCTGGACGAATTCCAGCGCAACCTCATCCAGCAGTTCCACAAGCTCGACCGCAACCGCGACGGCGTGTTGGACGCTAAGGAACTCGCCCAACCTCCCCGGTAGCAGCGAAGGCAAGCCTGCAAGTTTCCGCTATTCTCGGCACTCCCTGGGGAGGGCCAATGAATACGACCGAGATGTTCCTGATCGCCATGGCGATCATCCTTGCCGTGCCGTACCTCATCTGGCGCGTGGGGCGTACCGATTACTGGGCACCGCTCGTGGTGGTGCAGATCGTTACCGGCATCGTGCTCGGGCCCGGTGTGCTGGGCAGGGCGTTTCCCGATTACTACGCCACCGTGTTCGCCCCGCCGGTGATCGGCGCGTTGAACGGCATCGCGTGGTGGGCGGTGATGGTGTTCGTCTGGCTCGCCGGCATCGAGCTCGACCTGCACGAGGTCTGGCGCCGCCGGCGCGAGTGCGGCACCACGGCCGGCCTGGCCCTCGCCGGGCCCCTGGTCGCCGGTTGCCTCGTCGCCATGGGCATGCTGGCGTGGCGCGACGGCTGGATGGGGCCGGCTGCCGCTCCGTGGCAGTTCGTGCTGGGCATCGGCATGTCGTGCGCCGTCACGGCACTGCCCATCCTGATCCTGCTCCTGGAGAAACTCGACATCCTGCGCGAGCCGCTCGGCATGCGGGTGTTGCGCTATGCCAGCCTCGACGACGTCGCCATCTGGGGCGTGCTCGCGATCATCCTGCTCGACTGGAAGCGCGTCGGCCACCAGGTCGCCTTCCTCGCCGGCTTCGCCGTCGCCGCCTGGCTGTTCCGCCTCCTGATGGCACGCCTGAAGGAAGCCGACCGCTGGTACGTGGCACTGATCTGGCTGGCCGTATGCGCGTACGGCGCCGACTGGTCCGGGCTGCATTACATGGTGGGTGCCTTCCTCGCGGGGGCCGTCATGGATCGCGACTGGTTCACGCTCGAGAACGTGGACAAGCTGCGCCACAACGTGCTGCTGGTGATGATGCCGATCTTCTTTCTGTCCACGGGCCTGCGCACCAATTGGTCGATGGGCGGCACGGCCGTGTTCGTCGCGGCGGGCGTGCTGCTGGTGGCCTCGATCGGCGGCAAGCTGGCCGGCGTCGGTCTTGCCGGCAAACTGCTGGGCTGGGCCCGCGGCGACGCGTGGACGATCGGCTGGCTGTTGCAGACCAAGGCGCTGATCATGATCATCTTCGTGAACATCCTGCTCGACCGGCAGGTGATCACCAGCGAAACCTTCACCGCGCTACTGCTGATGGCCGTCGCCAGCACCATGCTGACCGTGCCGGTCGTGAAGCCGCGCCTGAAACAGCTCGTCTAGACGGAACCCATGGAAGCACAAAGCCACACCCCCGTTCGCCGCGCCGCGGTGATCTTCATCTTCGTCACCGTGCTGATCGACATCCTGGCCTTCGGCATCATCATTCCGGTGCTGCCGCACCTGATCGAACAGATGACCGGCGGCACCGTGTCCAACGCGGCATGGTGGGTGGGGGTGTTCGGCACGGTGTTCGCCATCGTGCAGTTCGTTTTCTCGCCGATCCAGGGCGCGCTGTCCGACCGTTTCGGACGGCGCCCCGTGGTGCTGCTGTCGAACCTCGGGCTGGGCCTCGACTTCGTGTTCATGGCCATCGCGCCGTCGCTATGGCTGCTGTTCGTCGGCCGCGTCATCTCCGGCGTGACGGCGGCAAGCTTCACCACCGCCAATGCCTACATCGCCGACGTCACGCCGCCGGAGAAACGCGCGGCGGCCTTCGGCATGCTCGGTGGCGCCTTCGGCATCGGCTTCATCATCGGTCCGGCGCTGGGCGGCTTCCTCGGCGGCATCGACCTGCGCCTGCCTTTCTGGGTCGCGGCGGGCCTGGCCCTCACGAACTTCCTCTATGGGTTCTTCATCCTTCCGGAATCCCTGCCGCCGGAAAGGCGTGCCGCCCGCTTCGAGCCGCGCACCGCCCATCCTCTGGGCGCCATGAAACTCCTGCGCCGGAATCCGCAGGTCTTCGGCCTGTCGGTGGTGATGTTCACCTTTTACCTCGCGCACTACGTGTTGCAGACCGTATTCGTCCTCTACGCCGACTACCGCTACGGCTGGGGACCGCAGCAGGTGGGCTACGTGCTGGCGCTGGTGGGGGCATGCGACGGCACCGTGCAGGCCTTCCTCACCGGGCGGCTGGTCGCTCGCTTCGGCGAGCGGCGCGTGATGCTGGCCGGCCTGTTCTTCGGGGCCACGGCGTTCGCCGTCATGGGGCTCGCCTCGGTCGGTTGGGCCTTCCTGATCGGCATTCCGCTCATGTCCCTCTGGGGACTGGCCGGCCCACCCATCCAGTCGATCATGACCCGGCACGTGGCCCCCGACGAACAGGGCCGGCTCCAGGGAGGGGTTACCAGCCTGGGCAGCTTCGCCGGGATCTTCGGGCCCTACCTGTTCGCGCAGATCTTCGCCTATTGGATCGATCCGGCCCGGACGTTCCATGTCTCGGGTATGCCGTTCCTCCTGGCGGCCGCGCTCGTGGCGTTGGGTACCGTGGTCGCGGCGCGCGCCACGCGGGGCGAACGGGGACCCGCGCTGAACCCGGAAAACGTGAGCTAATTCGCAAACTTCATCGTATGATGTGATCCGAATCGGCAACTGACGCGACGGTCGGAGCGTGCGTTTGGACAACCAGCTCTGGGAAAGCAAATACCACGAAGCCGTGGATCGCCTGACCCGTGAAGAAGCGCAATGGCGCACCGCGGAATCGCTTCTCCGCCAGTTGGTAGGTTGCCTGGGCCGGGTGGCGCACGGCGCCCACGATCAGGTCGATCCGCACATCGAGCGACTGTCAGCCGCCCTTTCCGGGCCGATGGAGCCGATGGCCCTCGAACCCCTGGTGGCCGAGCTGGCCGAGGCGATCCACGCGCTGGGCGACCAACCCGTCGCCGGCTACCAGGAACGCTCCATCTCCATCGGGCGGCCCCATCGCACGGAACACGGCTCGTCCGTGCAATCGTCGCTCAGCAGGCTGGTAGACCGCATTGTCGTGCTCCCACGCCTGGCCGATCGGGCCAACGACCTGCGCCACCAGGTGGCCGACGCGGGCGACCTCGTCGCCCTCGCCGCCTGCGGTGACCGTCTGGCCGACCTGATCAACGAGCAGCGTATCGGCCTGCAACGCGAGATCGACGCCTTGCAGGCGGTGCTTCGCCACGTCACCGGCCGCCTCGACGAGATGAGCCAGTACATGTCGCGCGAGCTGGCCGACCAGTCCACGGGCGAATCCAACGGGCAGGCGCTCGATGCGTCCGTGGCGCACGAGATGCGCCTGCTCGGCGAGGCGGCGCTGGAGATCGACGACGCGCACGAGTTGCGCGAGCGCGTCAACCGCAGCCTCGAAACCATTGCCCTCTGCTTCCGCGATTTCCGCGAACGCGAGGGCGCACGTCTCACCGCGTACCGCGAACGCGCGGAGAAGATGCGCCAGCGCATCGAGCAGCTGGAAACCGAGCGCACCACCTTGCAGCGCTCGCTGGAACGCGAACACGAGCTGGCGCAAACCGACACCATGATCGGCATGCCCAACCGGCTGGCGTACGAGAAGCGGATCGAAGCGGCTTTCGAGGGCTGGCAGTCCACGTCGCGTCCCCTGTGCGTCGCGGCCATCGACATCGACCACTTCAAGAGCATCAACGACACCTACGGCCATACCGCCGGCGATGCGGTGCTGCGGATCATCGGCCAGGCCCTGCTGAAACACGTGCGGCCCTGCGACTTCGTGGCGCGCTACGGCGGCGAGGAATTCATCGTGATCTTCGACGGCGCGGACGAAGCCGAAGCATTGCAGGTATGCGAACGCCTGCGCGGCAAGATCCAGCATCTCGCCTTCCACGCCAGCCGACAGCCGGTGCGCGTCACCGCGTCGATCGGACTGGCGCAGTTCCAGCCCGGCGACACACCGCAATCGGTGTTCGACCGCGCCGACCTCGCGCTGTACACGGCGAAGAACGGCGGGCGGAACCGCTGCGTAGCGGGTTGAGTAGGAGCGCGCCCTGCGCGCGACATCTTTTCGCCTCGGTTCTCAAACTCGCGCGCCAGCTCCGGGCCACGGCCTCAGAACATGTCGCGCGCGCGGCGCGTTCCTACGCCGCCACGCCGAACATGCGTCCCACCGCCGCGCTGAGCGCCATCGCCGCCGCGCCCCAGAACAGCACGCGAACCACGCCGCGAACCACGGGCGACCCGGCCATCGCGGCCGAGAGGCCGCCGAGGATCGCCAGCCCCAGCAGCGAGACGATCACGGTGACCGGCGCCGTGAGGTTCCGCGCCGAGAACACCACCGCAAGAAGCGGCAGCAACGCACCGCTGGCGAAACTGACCGCCGAGGCTATGGCTGCCTGCAAGGGGCGGGCGGCCGTGGTGTCCGAAAGGCCGAGTTCGTCGCGCGCATGGGCTTCGAGCGCATTGTGCGACATAAGCTGGGTGGCCACCTGCTCCGCCAGGGCCCGGTCGAGCCCGCGCTGCACGTAGATCTCGGCCAGTTCCTTGTGCTCGCCTTTCGGATCCTCGCGGAGTTCGCACGATTCCAGGGCCAGTTCGGCGCTTTCGCTGTCCGCCTGGGAACTCACCGAAACGTACTCGCCCGCGGCCATGGACATGGCTCCCGCCACGAGTCCCGCCACACCGGCGATAAGGATGTCGGAGGGGCGGGCCTGGGGTGCCGAAGCCACGCCGACGACGAGACTGGCCGTGGAAAGGATGCCGTCGTTGGCGCCGAGCACAGCGGCACGCAGCCAGCCGATGCGGGAGAGTCGATGTCGTTCCCTGTGCCGCGTTCGCATGATCATACGGTGCCCTCTTCCTCATTTTGCTCCACGCGCTCTTCCAGCCGCGACACCGCCCAGCCGATGACGAGGGCGCATAACGTGCCGAGCACCACCTCGCCCAGACGCGTGAGAGGCACCTCCCAACTCGGCCCGGTGCCGGGCACCAGCAGCACGATGGCAGCGGTAATGCCCGCGATCCGCGCCGCCGCCGTTGCGTTGGCCATCCAGCAGACGATCGTGACGAGTCCGAGCCCCAGCGCGAAGGCCAGGATATTGCCGCTACCACCCGTCCACAGGCCGAGAAACCCCACGATGCCGCCCAGCACCGTGCCCAGGCAGCGGTCGCGGCCTGCGCCCCGGGTGTCGCCGAAATGGGGCTGAGTGACGGCGACCGCGCTGATCGCCGCCCAGAAGGCCTGTTCCGTGTGCAGTGCCTGGCCGATCGCATACGCGACGCTGGCCGAGAGCGCCGCCTTGAAGGCCATGAACGCGCCGATGCGCAGACGTTTGCCCAGAGGCAGGCTGCGGAACAGGCGGTCGAGCACACGCTGGGCCCGACGCAGCCGGCTGGCTCGCGGGGCGGTCTCGGTACGTTCGGGTTGCGCGGCCGCGGGACACATGCCGTCATCCTAACCGGGATGGCCGTCGACGCGCCGCCAACGGGGCCGCACAATATGCCGCCGCGGCCAGCCGGCCGCCCATCAGCAGAAGAGCCCACGACCCCATGTCCATCACGATGTACCAGGCCTGCGTGCCCGTCCTCGTTCGCGCACTGACCAATCTCTCCGGCGTTCTCGCCAAGGGCGCGGCGCATGCCGCCGAAAAGAACATCGCGCCGGAAGTGCTGCTGCATACGCGCATCACGCCCGACATGTTTCCGCTGATTCGCCAGGTGCAGATCGCCACCGATATGGCGAAGGGCGCCGCCTTCCGCCTGGCCGGCAAGGAGGTGCCGAAAATGGAGGACAACGAGGCCACGTTCGAGGAACTGCAAAAGCGCATCGCGCACGTCATGGACATGCTGAAGGGCTTCAAGCCGGAAGAGATCGACGGCAGCGAAGACCGCGAAGTGGTGCTGCAGACGCGCACGAACGAAATGCGCTTCCGCGGCCAGGACTACTTGCTGGGCTTCGTGCTGCCCAACATCTACTTCCACTGCACCACGGCGTACGCGATCCTGCGGGGTGCGGGCGTGGCGCTGGGCAAGATGGATTTCCTCGGCAAGCCGTAAGGCCCGGGAGTCACGAGGCCCCTGCCTTCGCAGGGGCGACCTGTCCAAGCTCGTCGTTCCTGCGAAGGCAGGAACCGAGCGACTCGTATCGGTCTCGAGACGCTAGGACTTCAGCTTCCACCCGGTGCGGAAGATCCACCACACGATGCCAAGGCACACCAGCAGGAACCCCACCGTGGCTGCCGCGCTCACGACCACGTTCACATCCGCCGTGCCGTAGAAGCTCCAGCGGAATCCGTTCACCAGGTAGACCACCGGGTTGAACAGCGTGATCTTCTGCCAAACGGGCGGCAGCATCGAGATGGAATAGAAGCTCCCGCCGAGGAAGGTCAGCGGCGTAATCACCATCAGCGGCACCACCTGCAGCTTCTGGAAGTCGTCCGCCCACAGCCCGATGATGAAACCGAACAGGCTGAAGGTGACGGCGGTGAGCAGCAGGAAGGCCACCATCCAGAAGGGATGCTGGATTTCATAGGCGACGAACAGGCGCGCCGTGACCAGGATCAGCAGCCCCAGGATCACCGATTTCGTCGCAGCGGCACCGACGTAACCGAGCACCACTTCGACGTACGACACCGGCGCCGACAGCAGTTCGTAGATCGTGCCCGCCCATTTCGGCATGTAGATGCCGAACGACGCATTCGAGATGCTCTCGTTGAGCAGCGACAGCATGATGAGGCCGGGAATGATGAAGGCGCCGTAGCTCACGCCGCCCACCTCGCCCATGCGCGAACCGATGGCCGCGCCGAACACCACGAAGTAGAGCGACGTGGACAGCACGGGCGATGCGATGCTCTGCATAAGCGTACGGAACGTACGGGCCATCTCGAAGCGATAGATGGCGCGGATCGCGTAGAGGTTCATGCGCGGCTCCTCACCAGGCTGACGAAGATATCCTCGAGCGAGCTCTCGCTCGAATGAATGTCCTTGAAGTCGATTCCGAGGGCATTGAGCTTGCGCAGCAGTTCGGCGATGCCGGTGCGCTCTCCTTGCGCATCGAAGGTGTAGGTGAGGCAGCTGCCGTCGGCCGAGAGCTCTAGCGGCCATTCGCCGAGCCCTTCGGGAACGGCCTCGAGCGGTGTTTGCAACTGCAGCGACAGTTGCTTCTTGCCGAGCTTGCGCATCAGCGTGTGTTTGTCTTCCACCAGCACCAGTTCGCCGCGGGTGATCACCCCGATGCGGTCGGCCATCTGCTCGGCTTCTTCGATGTAATGCGTGGTGAGGATGATGGTGACGCCGGACTCGCGCAGGCGATGCACCATCTGCCACATGTCGTGGCGAAGCTCCACGTCGACGCCCGCGGTGGGCTCGTCGAGGAACAGCACGCGCGGCTCGTGCGCCAGCGCCTTCGCGATGAGCACGCGTCGCTTCATGCCGCCGGAAAGCGTCATGATCTTCGAATCCTTCTTCTCCCACAGCGACAACTCGCGCAGAATTTTTTCCAGGTACGCCGGGTCTGGCGACTTGCCGAACAGTCCGCGGCTGAATTTCACCGTGGCCCAGACGCTCTCGAAGGCGTCGGTGGAGAGCTCCTGCGGCACCAGGCCGATGAGTCCGCGCGCGGCGCGGTAGTCGCGCACGATGTCGTGACCGTCGACGGTCACGGTGCCCTCACTACCGTTGACGATGCCGCAGATGATGCTGATCAGGGTGGTCTTGCCGGCGCCGTTCGGTCCGAGCAGCGCGAAGATCTCGCCGCGGCGGATTTCCAGGTCCACGCGCTTGAGCGCCCTGAAGCCGGTCTTGTAGGTCTTGGAGAGCCCTTGCACCGAGACGATGGCGTCGGGCATGGATGTGGTGGCATCGAGTGGCGGCATGGGGACCCGCTTTTACGGTGGGTAAGCGGGCGATGGTAGACCCGAACGCGTATGGGTGCGAGGCTTCGCGCATGACCCTGCCCAGGACCGAAGCTCTCATACGTTGCCCCTGGGGCGAAGGCGATGCACTGCTGCGCGATTACCACGACCGGGAGTGGGGCGTGCCCGAACGAGACAGCCGCAAGCTGTGGGAAAAGCTGGTGCTGGACGGCTTCCAGGCGGGGCTGTCCTGGCGCACGATCCTCGCCCGGCGTGATGGCTTCCGGCGTGCCTTCGACGGTTTCGATCCGGAGCGCGTGGCCGCGTATGGTGACGGCGATGTCGCTCGCCTGCTGGCCGACACCGGCATCATCCGCTCGCGCAGCAAGATCGCGGCGAGCATTCGGAACGCCCGAGCCTTCCTGGCGATGAGGGAGACCGGAGAGGATTTCGCCACCTTCGCCTGGCGGTTCGTCGGAGGCCGGCCCATCGAGTGGGAAGGCCCGGTGCCGCCGAACAGCCCGCTTTCGGAACAGGTGTCCAAGGCCCTGCGGAAGCGAGGCTTCACCTTCGTCGGCCCGACCATCGTGTTCGCCTGGATGGAGGCCACGGGGCTCATCAACAGCCACGCGCCGGACTGTTTCCGGCGCCATCAGGTGGGTTGTAACCCATTGGACAAAAAGGCTTAACGGGTTTTTTAGCCGCGCGGGCGTAGCGTGGATCCCCGAGGCCGCATCCAGCGGCCTCGATCGTCTGGTTCACCTGACTTCGTGAGGGTTCCATGGCTTCGAGCTCCGCCCAACTGTTCATTCCGTACAGCGAATCGACACAGGGACCGTGGATCGTGCGCCGTGCGGCATCCCTCCTGCTCGGCCCGTACGATTCCCAGGCCGCCGCCCTCGCCGCGGCCGAGAGCATCGCCCCCGGCCTGTCCGCCGAACTGGGCCGCCCCGTGGAAATCCACGTGCAGCAGGCCGACGGCACATGGAGCGAACACAACTACGTGGTGGCCGGCCTTGTCGCCGGCGTCGGCACCCCGCCGCCGGGGATGAACCGCCACGCGTGAGGTTCGTGGGGTGAGACGACGATAGGGTAACCTTGCAAGGCTACCCCTCCCGTACCCGCGCCCATCGATGCTCACCGACGACACCAAAGCCGCGATCCGCGCCGCCTATGCGCGGCTGAAGGACGGCCTGACGGGCTTCCGTGGCCGCTCCTCGCAGCTGAAGATGATCGCCGAGGTGGCCAAGGCACTGGCCGAACCGGCCGGCGCGGCGGTCATCGAGGCGCCGACCGGCACCGGCAAGTCGATGGCGTACCTCATCGCGGGCCTGGAAGTGGCCCGGGCGCAGAAGAAGAAACTGGTGATCGCGACCGCCACCGTGGCGCTGCAGGAACAGCTCGTGCAGCGCGACATTCCGCAGTACCTGAGCCTGTGCGGCGTCGAGGCCAAGGTGGCGCTCGCCAAGGGCCGCGCCCGCTACCTCTGTCCGCGCAACCTGCGCATGGCCGGGGCGGAGCCTTCGGCGCAGGGCGGCTTCGATTTCGATGCGGAACTCGCCCTGTGGTCGCGCCCGCCCGCGGAGCGCGACACCAAGGCCATCGAGAAGCTCGGCAAGGCGTTCGAATCGCGCGAGTGGAACGGCGACATCGACACCAGTCCCGAACCGCTTTCCGACCTCGTGCGCGGCATGGTCACGACCAGCGCCGGCGGATGCACCGGACGGAAGTGCGGTGCTTTTGCCGTGTGTCCGTTCTTCGTGGCGCGCCGGGCGATCGGCGATGCCGACATCGTCGTAGCGAACCAGGATCTGGTGCTGGCCGACCTCACGATGCCGCGCGACGAGGACACCTTCGGCGGCGTGATCCTGCCGAAGCCGGAAGAAACCCTCTACATCTTCGACGAGGCGCACCACGTGCCCGGCAAGGCGATCGACCGCGGCGCCGCCGACGTGCACCTCGCCACCGCCGTGCGCCGCATCGGCCGCCTGCAGAACCAGATCCACGCGGCGTATTCGCTCACGGACAAGGAAAGCATCGGCAACCTCACGCTCGAACAGGGCGACGAGAAGATGCTCGAGATGTCGAACGCGTTGGAAGAGATGGAGCGGGAGATCCGCCTGTCCTGGACGCCCTCGTCGAGCGAAACGGAACCCGTGTTCCGCGCCTCGCTCGGCCAGCTTCCGGAAAACTGGAAGTCGCATGCGGAATACCTGCACCTCGTCACGAAGGACATCCAGCGCTGGCTGCGCACGGTGCGCCGCACCGTCGTGGAAATGGAGGCCGGCGGCCCCACGCAGGAGGCCCTGTCCCGCGAACTCGGCGTGGCGCTTGAACGCCTCGATCGCCAGGTGCGCACCTGGTACGCGTGGTCGTCCGACGATCGCGAGAACGGCCCGCCGCTCGCGCGCTGGGTGAGCATGACGCCCGAGCAGCAGCTGGTTTGCCACGCCTCGGCGGTGTCGGCAGGTGGGCTCCTGCGCAGCGTGCTGTGGGACAACGCCTCCGCCGTCGTGATGACCTCGGCCACGCTCAGCGCTGGCGGCAATTTCCGCGGCTTCGCCGATTCGGTCGGCCTGCCCAACGATGCCGTGACGATCAGCCTTCCCTCCCCGTTCGACCTCGAACGACAGGCCAGGCTCACCGTGCCTGCCCTCAACTCGCTTCCCGACGACCGGGAAGGGCACGCACGGGAGGTATCCGACTGGCTGGCGAAGCACCTCGATTGGAACGCGGGGAACCTCGTGCTTTTCACCTCGCGTGCCAAGCTCGATCGCGTATTGCAGATCCTGCCCATCGAATTCGTGCGCAAGGTGCGTGCGCAAGGCTCGTTGTCGAAAGCCCAGCTGATCGCGGAGCACTGCGAGGACATCGAAGCCGGCAAGGGGAGCACGCTGTTCGGGCTGGCCTCGTTCGGCGAAGGCCTCGACCTGCCCGGCAAGCTCTGCGAAACCGTCGTTGTCACCCAGTTGCCGTTCGCGGTGCCCACCGATCCGGTTGGCGCCACGTACGCCGAATGGCTGGAATCGCGCGGCCGCAATCCGTTCATCGAAGTGAGCGTGCCCGATGCCACGCGACTGCTCACACAGTATTGCGGCCGCCTCATCCGCACGGAAACCGACACCGGCCGCATCGTGCTGCTCGACCGTCGTGTCGTCACCAAACGCTATGGCACGGGCATGCTGCGCGCCCTGCCGCCTTTCGCCCGCGACATCGAACGCGTCGCATGAAGATCGTCCGCTTCGACGAACTGAAAGCCGTGCCGTGGAAGAACGGCCTGGGCATCACCCGCGAGATCGCCGTCGAGCCGCCCGGCGCCTCGATGGACGACTTCCTCTGGCGGGTGAGCATCGCCGACGTCGACACCGCGTCGCCGTTCTCGCGATTTGCCGGCATCGACCGGACCATCGTGCTGCTCCAGGGCGACGGTTTCACGATGAGGCTCGACGGCGAGCGCGAGCATACTCTGACGACACCCTGTGAACCGTTCGCCTTCCCGGGCGAGGCGCAGGTCGAGGTCACACTGGCCGGCGGGGTGACACGCGATTTCAACCTGATGGTTCGTCGGGGCGCGGTGCGCGGCTCGGTCGAGGTCGTGCATGGGCCTGGGCACGTCGGGCCACACGGGGCCGAGCTGCTTCATCTTGCCCGTGGCACGGCGCTTTTCGGCGACGTTGCCTGCGCAACGGGCGACAGTGTCATCGCGCCGCGCGCTGTAGAACTCGACGCAGGCGCCATCGCACTGCTCGTCCGGGTCTTCCGCGCTCGCGACTGAGCGTTCGCGCGGGGCGCGTGACGCCGCTGGGGTGCGATTCAAACGAGGTTCACTCCCGATGCGCATCGTAAGGGGTCGTCCTAACGGAATTCCGCCATGCCTCCCATCGCAACGGCACCCGTCGTCGCCGTCAGCCACCTCGACCTGGAGCGCTACTCCGGCACCTGGCACGAGATTGCCCGGCTGCCGATGTATTTCCAGCGCAAGTGCGAGACCGGCGTGACGGCCACCTACACCCCACGCGCCGACGGCACCATCGGGGTGCACAACCAGTGCATCACCGCCGAAGGCAAGACCATTGCCAGCGATGGCGTGGCCAGACGACCGGAACCGTTCTCGCAAGGCAAGCTGGAAGTACGCTTCGCCCCGGCCTGGTTGTCGTGGCTGCCCATGGTGTGGGCCGAATACTGGGTGATCGCGCTCGACGAGAACTATCGCTGGGCCATGGTCGGGCAGCCGAGCCGGAAATACCTGTGGATCCTCTCGCGCACGCCGGCGATGGATCGAACCACGTTCGAGTCGCTCAAGGCAAAGGCGGTCACCATGGGTTACGACCTCACACCCCTCATCGTGTCCGGCGAGGTGGATTGAGGCGATGACGAAACATACGGGTCCTTCCATCTGTCCATGCGACGACAAGGCCACTTACGCCGCCTGCTGCGGCCTGTGGCATGCGGGCTCGCCGGCACCGACGGCCGAGGCGCTGATGCGCTCGCGTTACAGCGCTTACGTACTCCGGCTGGAGGACTATCTGCTTGCGACTTGGCACCCCGATACACGGCCGTCGTCCCTCGATCTCGCAGCCCAGTCGCCCGCACCGACGTGGCTGGGACTATCCGTGAAGCGTCACGACAATCCCACACCGGATACCGCCGTCGTCGAGTTCATCGCACGCCTTCGCATCGGCGGCGGCAAGGCGGAGCGGATGCATGAGGTCAGTCGCTTCGTGCGCGAGGGCGGACGGTGGCTCTACGTGGACGGCCAGTTGTCGTGAACCGTTTCGAGGACACCATCTGCGCGGCGATCCGCTCGATGCATCTCCTGATCGTCGAATACGGCGGCGAAGAGCGGCTCGTGCAACCTTACGTGTACGGCGACGACCATGTGGGCGGGCGCTTGCTCAGCGCCTATCAGGTTGCGGGTGGAAGTGCTTCGGGCGCTTCGGAAGGGTGGAAGTTCTTTCGCATGGACAAGGTGACGTCGGTCGCCGCGAGCGATCGCCGCTTCCATTCGCCGCGGCCGGAATTCCAGCGGGACGATGGGGCGTTTGCGCGAATTGTTTGTCAAATCGGCGACTGAGTGCGCCGCTTCCTCGTAGGAGCGCGCCCTGCGCGCGATAGACTTTCGCGCCTGTCCTGAAGCTGGCGCGCCAGCTCCGGGTCACGGCCTCAAGACATGTCGCGCACAGGGCGCGCTCCTACGGTGGCGTGCGTTCGGGGCGCTCCGATCAGAGAATCAAGCGAGCCACGCCGCCGTCCACGCGGAACGATGCCCCGGTGGTGCCCGAGGCCTGCTCGGACGCGAGGAACACCGAAACGTTCGCAACCTCTTCCACGCTCAGCAGCCGCTGGATGAGCGAGGTGGGACGGTGCGTCTTGATGAACTCCGCTTCCACTTCTTCCTGCGTCTTGCCGCCGTTCTTCGCGATCTTGCCGAAGAACTCGCTCACGCCCTCGGAGAGTGTAGGGCCCGGCAGCACCGCGTTCACCGTGACGCCGGTGCCCGTCAGCACTTCCGCGAGGCCGCGCGACACCGCGAGCTGCGCCGTCTTGGTCACACCGTAGTGCACCATCTCCGGCGGGGTCTGGATGCTCGATTCGCTGGAGATGAACTGCACGCGACCCCAGCCGCGTTCGGCCATGCCCTTGGCATAGTGACGAGAGAGGCGCACGCCGGAAATGACGTTGACGTCGAAGAAGCGCGTCCATTCGGCGTCGTCGATCTCGAAGAAGTCGCGCGGCTCGAAGATGCCGAGATTGTTCACCAGGATGTCGGTCTGCGGAACCGCCTTGATCAGTGCATCGGCGCCTTCTTTGGTCCCGAGGTCTGCGGCGACACCGCTCACGTCGGCGTTCGGCGCGTCCTTCTTCACCGCGGCAATGGCCTCGTCCACACGGGCCTGGGTGCGTCCGGTGATCACGACCGAAGCGCCGGCCTTGGCGAGGCCGGTAGCGATGGCGAGGCCGATGCCGGCCGTTGAACCCGTGACGATGGCGCTACGCTTGCTGAGGTCGATCTGCATGGGAGACTCCGTAAGGGGAAAGTGATTCCGACAGCTTCGGGGCGTGCGGGCGCCGATTCAATTGTCGAAAAAGCAAAAGACTTTGGACTGGGCGCGGGATGCCACGCCTGCCCTGTAAGAGCCGCTATGGCGGCGAGGACAGGTGCGACACGGCTTCATCGCTGCGTTGGCTTCTCGCCGCTATAGCGGCTCCCACAGCGATCCCGGCTCTCAGAGGTCGAAGCGGGTCTCGCCGTCGGGTACGCCGTTCGGGCCGAAGCGGCGTTCCACGATGGTGGTTCGGTCATCGTTGTCCACCAGGATGACGGTGCTGGCGCGGGTGCCGTAGTGCTCGCCGACGATGAACGCGCTGGAGAGAAAGCGCTCGCGCTCGATACCGATGCCGGTATCGGGCAGAACATCGTCAGGCCAGCGGCCTTGGTCGGAAAGCATGCCGAAAAGTTCGCCCACATCGTCGCCCCCGCCCATGGCGAGCCAGCCTTCCAGGCGGTGCACCAGCGCCCGGGTCTTGGGCCACGGCGCATTGAAGTCGGCATTGCTCAGCCCGTGCACGCCAGGCGAGACCGGCTGGGCCCGCGCATGGGGGTGGTTGCCGAGGTAGTACGCGTCTTCACGGTCGAACGTGAGCAGGTTGAAAGGGCGATATTGCGCGGCACTGCCCATGAGCTCGATGGCATGCGTGCGGGCGGCGACTGTGGAACCGAGGTAATCGGCCACCAGCAGTCCGCGGGACATGCCGCTGTGGTCGGCCGTGAGATCGCGCACGTTGGTGATGACGCTTGCGCGACCGCGTGCGCCGACCCCGGCCCAAGTCCCCCCGGCTTCGAGGTCACGGCCCGCGACGATCTGCGGCGCCTCGTCCCAGGGCGCGAGCGGCGCGGTAGGGCGGGCGTGGAATTCGTCACGGTTGCCGACGAGCACGAGGCGCCAACGCGGGTGCGCCTGCCAGGCGAAAGCGATCAGGCACATGGGGTGGCGGCTCGGGGGAGCATGGGGGCCATTGTGGGTGCGGGCGGGCCTGAAGCCAAGGGCAGGGGCTGAGGCGCCGTGCCCCCTGCTTTCGCGGGGGCAGGGCTCTGCCTTCGCAGGGGCGACGGCTCAGGCGGCGACGGTGTTTCTCGTTTCCTTCGTTGCGAGAAGTCGCGCGATCGAGGCGGCGGCCTCGCGGCCGTCGTACACCGCGCGCACCACGAGATCCGCCCCGCGGACGTTGTCGCCGCCGGCAAACACGCGCGGGTTGCTGGTCTGCAACGGCAACCTGCCTTCGCCGCCCGCCACGATGCGGCCCTGGCGGTCGCGCTCGATGCCGAAGGCCTCGCACCAGTCCGGCGGGCTGGGCTGGAAGCCGAAGGCCTGGATCACGACGTCGGCACGAAGGTCCGTTTCGCTCCCCGCCACGTTCTGCGGATACGGGCGGCCGTTGCCGTCTTCGACCAGCTGCGTTTCCACCACGCGAACGGCCTTCACGCGGCCGTCGTCACCACCCACGAGGGATACCGGCTGCCTCTGGAAAAGGAAGCGCACGCCTTCTTCGCGGCTGTAACCCACTTCGCGCCGCGAACCCGGCATACTCGGTTCATCGCGGCGATACACGCACGTGACCGAGGCCGCGCCGAGACGGATGGCGGTGCGGTTGCAATCCATGCCGGTGTCGCCGCCGCCCAGAACCACCACGTGCTTGCCGGCGAGGTCGTATTCGGCGGCCGGCGCTTCGTCGCGCAGCAGGCGCTCGGTGTTGGCGATGAGGAACGGCAAGGCATCGTGCACGCCGCGCAGATCGCGGCCATCGAGCTGTCCGTCCACGTACGTGTAAGCACCGGTACCGACGAACACGGCGTCGTAATCGGCCAGCAGTTCGTCGAAAGCGATGTCGCGACCGATCTCCATGCCGAGGTGGAAGCGGACGCCCATGCCTTCCAGCACCATGCGCCGCGTGCGTACCACGGTCTTGTCGAGCTTGAACGGAGGAATGCCGAAGGTAAGCAGGCCGCCGATCTCATGCTGTCTGTCGAACACATCGGCCGCGATGCCGGCGCGACGCAGGCGATCGGCGCACGCGAGGCCCGCGGGGCCCGCGCCGACGATCGCAACGCGCCCGGCGGTCTCGCGCACGCGCGAAAGGTCGGGGCGCCAACCCTGACGAATGGCCTCGTCGGTGACCCAGCGCTCCACGCTGCCGATGGTCACCGCACCGAAGTCGCCCTGCTCCAGCGTGCAGGCACCTTCGCAAAGCCTGTCCTGCGGACACACGCGGCCGCAGATTTCCGGCAGCGGGTTGGTTTCGTGCATGAGCGTGGCCGCCTCGAACAGGCGCCCGTCCTGCACCAGCTTCAGCCAGTTCGGGATGTAGTTGTGTACGGGGCAAGCGTGCTCGCAATAAGGATTGCCGCAGTCGATGCAGCGACCCGATTGCGAACTGGCCTCCGCGGGCGCGAAGTCGCCCGATATCTCGCCGTAACCGAGCACGCGCACCGCGACGGGTACCGTGCGCGGTGTCTGCCGGGGGATGTCGAGGAAACGGAAATCCTTCGCGCTCATGCGGCACTCCGCAGTTCTTCCGCCAGCGCATCCAGGCTGGCGGCCTTCGGCTTCACCAGCCAGAAGCGCTGCAACAAGCCGCGGAAATCGCCGAGCAGGTGGGCGCCCCAGGCGCTGCCCGTGAGTTCGGCGTGGCGTGCGATGAGGCGGCGCAGGTGTTGCATGTAGTGTTCCATGCCTTCGTGCGAGATGCGCACGATGTCGACGAGTTCATGGTTGTAGCAATCGACGAAGTTGCGGTCGATGTCGAGCACATAGGCGAACCCGCCGGTCATGCCCGCACCGAAATTGAGACCGGTGCGGCCGAGCACGGCGACCACTCCGCCGGTCATGTACTCGCAGCAATGGTCGCCCGCGCCCTCCACCACAGCCAGCGCGCCGGAATTGCGGACGGCGAAGCGTTCGCCCGCCTGCCCCGCCGCGAAGAGTTCGCCGCCGGTGGCGCCGTAGAGGCAGGTGTTGCCGATGATCGACGCGTCCTGACTCGCGAAGGGCGAGTCGGCCGGCGGGCGGATCACCAGACGGCCGCCCGCCATGCCCTTGCCCACACCGTCGTTGGCCTCGCCGGTGAGGTCGATGTGCACACCGGCCGCATTCCATGCGCCCAGGCTCTGACCCGCCGCACCGGTGAGATGAAGGTTCACCGGCCGCTCGGCCATGCCCGCGTCGCCCCAGCGCCGCGCCACGTCGCCGGACAGCCGCGCCCCGATGGCCCGGTCGGTGTTGACGATGGGGTAGTGGAAGGTGCCGCCCGTGCCCTCCGCCACCGCGACGCGGCTGTCCGCCGCGATGCGATTGGCGAGGGCAGCCGGGTCGCGCAGAGGATTGCGGGCGAACGTGCAGGCGAAATCCACCTTCGTGCCGAGACCGTCGGTGCCGATGAGGGGCGACAGGTCGAGGCGCTCCTGCACCGGCGTGACACCGTCCCGCTGTTCGAGCCTGTCGCCCTGCCCGATCAGTTCGGCCAGTGAGCGCACGCCCAGCCGCGCAAGATGGCGCCGCACGTCTTCCGCGATGAAGCGGAAATAGTTCATCACCATGTCGGGCAGCCCGAGGAAGTGCTTTTCGCGCAGCACGGGATGCTGGGTGGCGACGCCAGTGGCGCAGTTGTTGAGGTGGCAAATGCGCAGGTACTTGCAGCCGAGGGCGACCATGGGGCCCGTGCCGAAACCGAAGCTTTCCGCACCGAGCATCGCGGCCTTGATGACGTCGAGGCCGGTTTTCAGGCCGCCGTCGGTCTGCAGGCGCACGCGGCCGCGCAGGTCGTTCAGGCGCAGGGTCTGCTGAGTTTCGGCGAGGCCCAGCTCCCACGGCGTGCCCGCGTACTTGATGGACGTAAGTGGGCTCGCGCCGGTGCCGCCATCGTGACCGGACACGGTGATGAGGTCGGCTCCCGCCTTGACCACGCCGGCGGCGACGGTGCCCACGCCCGCATGGGAGACGAGCTTGACCGACACCAGCGCCTGCGGATTCACTTCCTTGAGGTCGTGGATGAGCTGCGCGAGGTCTTCGATCGAATAGATGTCATGGTGCGGCGGCGGCGAAATGAGGCCGATGCCCGGCTTCGCATAACGCAGGCGCGCGATGGTCGCGTCGACCTTGTGCCCGGGCAGCTGGCCGCCCTCACCCGGCTTCGCGCCCTGGGCGATCTTGATCTGCAACACCTCGGCATTGACCAGGTACGCGGGCGTGACGCCGAAGCGGCCCGATGCCACCTGCTTGATCTTCGACGCGCGGTCGGTGCCGTACCGCGAGGGATCCTCGCCGCCTTCGCCGGAATTGCTGCGCGCGCCGAGGCGGTTCATCGCGATGGCCAGTGCTTCGTGCGCTTCCGGCGACAAGGCGCCCAGCGACATGCCCGCGGAATCGAAACGCTTCAGGATGTCTTCGATCGGTTCCACTTCGTCCAGCGGAATCGCGGTGGCCGCGCGCGGCACGAGCAGATCGCGCAGCGCGGAAGGCGGCCGCGTGTCGACGTACCGGGCGTACTTCTCGTAGTCGGCCCAGTCGCCCGTGCGAACCGCCACCTGCAGGCTGGCGATGACGTCCGGGTTGTACATGTGGAACTCGCCGCCATGCACGTATTTGAAGAGGCCGCCTGCGCGCAGTGCCTGCGCCTCGTCCCAGGCCTCGGCCGCGAGCAGGCGTTGTTCCTGCTCCAGGTCGGCGAAGCCTGAGCCGCCGATGCGCGACGGCGTGCCGGGGAAGCACAGCGCCACCACCTCGGGTGCCAGGCCCACGATCTCGAAAAGCTGCGCGCCGCGGTAACCGGCGACGGTGGAGATGCCCATCTTCGACAGGATCTTCAGCAGGCCCTTGCGTATGCCGCGGCGATAGTTGCGCCCTATCTCGCGCGGCGCGCCTTCGCCGTTGCGGATATGGCCAGTGCGGCCCATGTCGAACAGGCTCTGGTAGGCGAGCCAGGGGTAGATCGCCGTGGCGCCGAAACCCAGCAGGCAGGCGAAATGGTGGGGATCGCGCGGCGTGGCCGTCTCCACCATGATGTTGCACTGGCAACGCAGGCCGCTGTCGACCAGACGCGCGTGCACGGCACCGGTGGCGAGCAGGGCATGAATGGGCAGGAGGTCGCGCCGCGGGTAGCGGTCGCTCAGGAAGACCATCTGCACGCCGCGCCGCACGGCCGCCTCCACGTCGTCGCAGATGCGCCGCAGGGCCTGCTCGAGCGTTTCGTCCGCCCCGTACATCAGGTCGAAGCGAGGCGTGTCGGCATACGCGGGGTTGGCGAGGATCTGGCGCAGCTTGCGCTGCGAGAGGATCGGCGAGTTCAGAAGAATCTGCTTCGCGTTCTCCGGCCCCAGGTCGAAGATGTTTCGCTCCTGGCCGATCTGCGTGACCAGCGACATCACCAGCCGCTCGCGCAGCGGATCGATGGGCGGATTGGTGACCTGCGCGAAACCCTGGCGGAAGCGGTCGAACAACGGACGGATCTGTCGGGACAACACGGCCATCGGGGTGTCGTCACCCATCGAACCGGTCGCCTCGGCTTCGGTTTCCGCGAGCACCTTCAGCACGGACTCGCACTCCTCCCGCGACAGGCCGTAGAGCTTCTGGTAACGGCGCAGCTCGTCGGCCGGCAGCGGTTCCGCCGCGAGGCTCGGATCGATGAGGTCGGATTCGAGATAGGTGACGCCCTTACGCAACCAGTCGCGGAAAGGAGCACGGGCGCGATTGATCGCGTCGATGTCGGCGTCGCGAAGCAGTCGATGCTCCTGGAAATCCACGGCGATCATTTCGCCGGGGGCAAGCCGTCCCTTGGCGACGATGCGAGCCGACGGAACATCCCAAAGGCCGGCTTCCGACGCGACGATGAGGTGATTGTCGTCCGACAGCGACCAGCGCGCCGGTCGCAGGCCGTTCCGGTCGAGTGTGCACGCGGCGTAGCGTCCGTCGCACATCACGAGGCCGGCGGGACCGTCCCACGGTTCGCTGTGCAGCGCGTAGTACTCGTAGAACGCCGCGAGGTCTTCGTCGATGTCCTCGCGCGCCGCATACGCCGGCGGCACCAGCACGCGCATGGCGGCGAGAAGGTCCATGCCGCCCGTAAGCAGCACTTCCAGCGCGTTGTCGAGACTTTCCGAATCCGAACCGCTCTGGCGCACCAGCGGCCCGATGTCGGAAAGATCGACTCGTTCCGACCGCAGCACCGAAGTGCGCGCCTGCATCCAGCGGCGATTCGCGCGAATGGTGTTGATCTCGCCATTGTGGGCGAGCAACCGGAACGGCTGGGCCAGACGCCACTGGGGGGACGTGTTCGTGGAAAAGCGCTGGTGGAACACCACGGCGTCGGCGACGAGGGCGGGGTGTGCAAGGTCGGGATACACGTCGCGGAGTCGGCCGGGTGCGGCCATGGCCTTGTAGCCGACCACCTCGCCGGAAAGCGAAACGACATAGAAGTGCGGATCGTTCGCCAGGGCGAGTTCGGCACGGCGGCGGGCCCGGAACAGCTTCGCCTCGAACTGGGCGGAGGGCAGGTCGCCCGGCGCATCGACGAATATCTGCCGGATACGCGGCATGGACGACGCGGCCAGGGGGCCGCAGGCGGAAGCGTCCACCGCGACGTCGCGCCAGCCGGCCACCGAAAGGTTCACGCGGGCAAGCTCGGCTTCCAGCAAGCTGGCCGCCGCGTCGTCGCCCTGTGGATCGAGGAACACGAGGCCGCTGGCGAAATGCGTCGCCAGCCGGATACCCGACTCGCCGGCAAGCGCGCGCAGCCATTCCACCGGGCGCCGCAGCAACACGCCGCAACCGTCCCCGCTGATACCGTCGGCGTTGACGCCACCGCGGTGCGACAGTTTCGCCAGTGCGGCGAACGCCGTGTCGACCAGCGCCGCACTGGCGTGACCGTCTATCTGCGCAACGAGACCGAAGCCGCAGCTGTCGTGTTCGAACGCCTCGTCATAGAGGCGCGGAGTGCCTTGCTTCACCATCCGCCTCCTCGTGGCATTGGTTTCGCTGGGGAGCGCGCACGTGGCCCCGCGGCCTGGAATGGCCGACCATCGCGTACACGCAGGAGCATGCGGACCCATTCTTGACACAATTGCCGCGTTGCGTCAAAACAATTGGACGTCTAAACGCAATTCTTACGAGGCCTAGGAAAAGACCACTGGTGAGAAAGGGGCAGCGGCGAGCCCGGCAGGCCATACCAGTTCCCTCGATCTGTAGAGCCGCTATGGCGGCGAGAGCCGACGGAGCGGTGAAGACGCACTGGCCGCCCTCGCCGCTATAGCGGCTCTACAGGTCAGAGGCCCCGCCGGGCGGGCGGGATGGGCGATAATCCGAGACATGCGCCCATCCTCCTCCGTTCTCGCCCTCGGTCTCGTCCTCGCCAGTGTCGCCACCCTCCCGCCGGCCCGGGCCGCCCAGGACGCCAAGGCGCGTGCGGAACAGCAGGACGCCCGCCAGAAGCTGGAAGGGGTGCGCAAGAACATCGAATCCCTCACCCGCGAGCAGCGGGAAACCGCGAACGCACGCGACAGTGCCAACGCCGCCCTCGCGAAGCAGGCGGAACAGGTATCCGCGGCGGCGAAGGCGGTGCGGGCGACGGAAGCCGAACTGGAACAGCGGCGGCACGACCTCGACCAGCTGAGCGCCCAGCGCGCGGAGATGCAGGCCGGGCTCGACAAGCAGAAGGGCGCCCTCGGCGACCTGCTCCGCGCCACCTACACCCTGGGCCGCGGATCGGACCTGCAATTGCTGCTGGGCGACGAGGACGTCAACCGGATCTCGCGCGCCCTCGCCTATTCGCGCTATTTCCAGGAAAACAGGGTTGAGCGTATCCGCGGGCTCCTGGCGGATCTTTCCCGCCTGCAGGAGGTCGAAGCCGCCATCACCGCCGAACAGCAGAAGCTGGAAGCCACCCGTGCCGAACGAGAGAAGCGCGCCGCCGAACTGGAGAAGCAGCGCGGCGCGCAACAGAAGCTGGTGGCCGAGGCCGATGCCCGATACGAGGATCAGGCCCAGCGCATGGCCGCCCTGAAGCAGAACGAGCAGGACATGAACGCCCTCGTCTCCCGGCTGCAGAAGGTGATCGACGAGGCCGCCAAGGCGGCGGAACCGGCGCCGGTCCCGAAGGGCGGCGCGGCCGCGTCACCCCTGTCCAATCTGCGCGGCAACCTGCCCTGGCCCACCAGCGGCCCGGTGCACGCTTACGGCAACGGCGTCATCATCGTGGCGCCGCGCGGCAGCGAGGTGAAGGCGGTGGCGCGGGGCCGCGTGGTGTTCGCCAGCTTCCTGCGCGGCTACGGCATGATGATCATCGTGAACCACGGCAACGGCTTCATGAGCATGTACGGCAACAACGAAACGCTGCTGCACGGCGTGGGGGACATGGTGGAGGCCGGCGAAGCCGTCGGCACCGCCGCGGCGCCCGCGGGCGACAACGGCGCCTATTTCGAGCTGCGCCAGGGCGGCAAGCCCATCGATGCGCGCGGCTGGCTGAGCAAACGGCACTAAGGAAACAGGTATGCGCCAGCACCCCCTTCGT
>Ga0065165_1000947_pt1 | contig 36793 bp, 28 predicted proteins | sample AraplaMF_Cvi_mMF_FD_63813 | JGI IMG/M metagenome (GOLD analysis project Ga0065165, IMG submission 63813) | Arabidopsis root microbial communities from the University of North Carolina, USA - plate scrape MF_Cvi_mMF (version 2) (version 3) | ecosystem: Host-associated > Plants > Roots >... | reverse complement strand
AGGGGTTGGGGTGAGGGTACGGGCGGAGCGCAAGAGTGATGCGCACCGCTCCGGCCGTACCCTCATCCGGCTGCCGCCACCTTCTCCCGGAGGGAGAAGGGCTCTACCTTGGAGGACTAGGGAAATAGCGCAGCTCACAAGGAACGTCATGCCCACCATCCTCACCCACGCCGCCGTCCCCCTCCTGCTCGGCGCCGCCGCCGGCAGGCGCGCGGTATCGCCCCGCCTGCTCGCCGCCGGCGCCATCGCCGCCATGGTCCCCGACGCCGACGTGCTGGCCTTCAAATTCGGCATCGCCTACGCCGACAGCTTCGGCCACCGCGGCGCCACGCATTCCATCGGCATGGCGCTCGCGCTCGGCGCGATCGCCGCACTCGCCCATCGCCCCTTGCGGACCACCGCGTGGCGAGCATTCCTGTTCGTCGGCCTCGCCGCCCTCTCGCATCCGCTGCTGGATGCGCTGACCGACGGCGGCCTCGGCGTAGCGCTGGCCTGGCCGTTCTCCAGCGAGCGCTTCTTCTTCCCCTGGCGGCCGATCGCGGTGTCGCCGATCGGCGCGCGCTTCTTCAGCGCGCGCGGCCTGTCGGTGCTGGCTTCCGAACTGCGCTGGGTATGGCTGCCCTGCGGCCTGGCGGCGCTCGCCGTGTGGCTGGCCCGGCGGCGTGCCGGCAGCGCGCGCGTGCCATAATCCTCGATCCCTCCGCCAGCCGAGCAGCCATGTCCCGCCGACTCCTCGTCACCAACGCCCTGCCCTACGCCAACGGTCCGCTGCATCTGGGCCACATGGTGGGCTACATCCAGGCCGACATCTGGGTGCGGGCGCAGCGCATGCAGGGCGACGAGGTGTTCTACGTGTGCGCGGACGACGCGCACGGCACGCCGATCATGCTGGCGGCGGAGAAGGCCGGCGTGGCGCCGGAGACCTTCATCGAAGGCGTGCAGCTGAGCCACGAGGCGGATTTCGCCGCCTTCGGCGTGGCCTTCGACCATTACCACTCCACCCATTCGGACGAGAACCGCGAGCTGGCCTCGCTGATCTACACGCGCCTGCGCGACGGCGGCTATATCGCGCGCCGCACGATCCAGCAGCTGTTCGATCCGGAAAAGACCATGTTCCTGCCGGACCGCTACATCAAGGGCACCTGCCCCGTGTGCGGCACGCCGGACCAGTACGGCGACAACTGCGAGAACTGCGGCGCCACCTATGCGCCCACCGACCTGATCAACCCCTACTCGGTGATGTCCGGCGCCACGCCGGTGCTGCGCGATTCGGAGCATTACTTCTTCGAGCTGGCCAAGTTCGAGCCGCTGCTGCGCGACTGGTTCGGCGGCAAGCTCACCGATGGCGCGCCGGTGGCCAACAGCGGCGTGATCGCCAAGCTGCGCGAATGGCTGGATGGCGGCCTGAAGGACTGGGACATCTCGCGCGACGCGCCCTACTTCGGCTTCCCGATTCCCGACGCGCCGGGCAAGTTCTTCTATGTCTGGCTGGACGCGCCGGTCGGCTACCTGGCCAGCTTCCAGGCGCTGTGCGCGAAGACCGGCACCCGCTTCGAGGATTTCCTCGCGCCGGACAGCCGCGCCGAGATGCACCACTTCATCGGCAAGGACATCATCAACTTCCACGGCCTGTTCTGGCCGGCCATGCTCAAGGGCGCGGGCTTCCGCACGCCCACCGCGCTGCACGTCAACGGCTACCTCACCGTCAACAACGCGAAGATGTCCAAGTCGCGCGGCACCTTCATCAAGGCGCGCACCTACCTGGACGTCGGCCTGCATCCGGAATTCCTGCGCTACTACTTCGCCTCCATGCTGGGCGACACGCCGGTGGACGTGGACCTGGACCTGAAGTCGTTCGAGGAGCGCGTCAATTCGCACCTCGTCGGCAAGTGGGTGAACATCGCCAGCCGCACCGCCGGCTTCGTGCAGAAGTTCTTCGACGGCCGCCTGGCGCCCGCCTTCGGCAAGGAAGAAGCGGAGCTGTGGCGCGAACTGATGACGCACTACGACGAAGTGCCGGCGTTGTACCGCCAGGGCGAGTTCGCCGAAGTCACGCGCAAGTTCGTGCAGATCGCCGACCTGGTGAACGGCCATATCGCCGCCAAGGCGCCGTGGAACATCGCCAAGGACAGCACGCGCAAGCAGGAGCTGCACCAGGTCTGCTCGTTCGCCATCGCCGCGTTCCGCCTGCTCGCCGGCCTGCTCAAGCCGATCCTGCCGGCCACGGTGGAAAAGGCCGAGCGCTTCCTCGACGCGCCGGTCACCGGCTTCGACGACGCCCGCGCCGAACTGCACAACCACACCATCCATGCCTTCGAGCCCCTGCTCGGCCGCATCGACCCGAAGCTGATCGAAACGATGGTGGAGGCGTCGCGCGACTCGCTGGCTCCGCCCGAGCCGACCGCCAAGCCGGCCAAGGCCATCAAGAACGAGACCAAGAAGGACAACGGCAAGACCATGAGCGACACCACCAGCACCGGCACCGCAGCCACCATCGGCATCGACGACTTCGCCAAGCTCGACCTGCGCATCGGCAAGGTCACCGCCTGCGAGTTCGTCGAAGGCTCCGACAAGCTGCTGCGCTTCGAACTGGACGCCGGCCCGCTGGGCGCGCGCCAGATCTTCTCCGGCATCCGCGCCGCCTACGGCGAACCGGAGAAACTGCTCGGCCGCAACGTGGTCTTCATCGCCAACCTGGCGCCGCGCAAGATGCGCTTCGGCCTGTCGGAAGGGATGATCCTTTCCGCCGGCGACGGCGGGGACGACCTGTTCCTGCTCGATGCGGATCAGGGCGCGAAGCCGGGAGCCACGGTTCGCTGAGTTCCGCCGGAAGAACGGGATGCCTCATGCCCGTTCTTCCGCTTCGTTCAAGCCCGACGCCATGAACACCCTCGCTGACCGCATCGACACCCTGCTGCCGCAGACGCAATGCGAGAAATGCGGCTACCACGGCTGCCGTCCGTATGCGGAAGCGATCGCGCGCGGCGAAGCGCAGATCAATCAATGCCCGCCCGGCGGCGCGGCCGGCATCCGCAAGCTGGCGGATCTGCTCGGGCGCGAGCCGCTGCCGCTGAATCCCGACAACGGCGTGGAAAAGCCGCGCACGCTGGCGCGCATCGTCGAGGCGGATTGCATCGGCTGCACCAAATGCATCCAGGCCTGTCCGGTGGATGCCATCGTCGGCGCGGCGAAAGCGATGCACAGCGTGATCGCGGACGACTGCACCGGCTGCGAGCTGTGCGTGCCGGCCTGCCCGGTCGACTGCATCGTGCTGGAGCCGATGCCGCTGACGCAGGTGGAAGACCTTGAGCATGCCGAGCGGGCGCGCGCGCATTTCCAGCGCCGCGAGGCGCGCCTTGCGCGCGAACGCGACAAACAGGCGGCCGAGCTGGCCGCGCGCAAGGCGCAGCTCGGCGCGGCGGTGAGCGACAACCCGGTGCTGGCCGCGCTGGCCCGCGCCAAGGCCAGGCAACAGGAACCCAAACCGTGAAGCGAGCCGACGTCGTCGAGCTGTTCTCCCGCCTGCGCGAACTGGATCCGCACCCCACCACCGAGCTGGACTACACCACGCCGTTCGAGCTGCTGGTGGCGGTGGTGCTGTCGGCGCAGGCCACCGACGTGGGCGTGAACAAGGCCACGCGCAAGCTGTATCCGGTGGCAAACACGCCGCAGGCCATCCTTGACCTGGGCGAGGAACAGCTCAAGCGCTACATCAGCACCATCGGCCTGTTCAACGCCAAGGCCAAGAACGTGATCGCGCTGTGCCGCATCCTGGTCGAACAGTACGCCGGCGAAGTGCCGCAGACGCGCGAAGCGCTGGAAGCGCTGCCGGGGGTGGGCCGCAAGACCGCCAACGTGGTGCTCAATACCGCGTTCGGGCACGCCACCATCGCGGTGGACACGCATATCTTCCGCGTTTCCAACCGCACGGGCCTTGCGCCGGGCAAGGACGTGCGGGCGGTGGAGGACAAGCTGGAGAAAGTGGTGCCGCCGGAGTTCAAGCAGGACGCGCACCACTGGCTGATCCTGCACGGGCGCTATGTGTGCAAGGCGCGCAAGCCGGATTGCCCGCAGTGCGTGATCCGCGATCTGTGCCGGTACAAGGACAAGACGCCGGCGGAGTCCGGGAAGAAAAAAGCGCCGGCCAAGAAGGCAGCGGCGAAGAAGACCGCATCGCGGCGTAGGTTGGGGTGAGCCTGAGGCGAACCCCAACCATGCGACCGCGCTGCGGTCGTGCGGACGTTGGGGTTCGCCACAGGCTCCCCCCAACCTGCGCCAGATATTTCGCGCACATTTAAAGCGTCCACACGCAGACGCCGCCGCGCCGCGTCGCCACCGCGGCCATGCCCTTCGAGCGCAGCCTGGTCTTGCAGGTCGGGCACACCAGGTGCGAACCGTTCGGCTGCAGGATCGACTTCAGTCCGCCCTCGTAGCAATGCACGCACAAGTCGTGCGGCACCGCGCCGGACTCGCGGCTGGTCTTGAAGCGATACACCAGGCCGCCCTGCGGCAGCTGGTGCAGCACGTAGCGTTCGCGCTCCATGCGCGCCTGGCGCACTTCTTCTACCTCGCGCGCCAGCGCATCGCGCTCTTCCAGCAGTGCGCCATAAGCCAGCTGCATCGCGGCGAGTCGGTGCTGGATCTCGGCCATGGCGCCGTACAGTTCCGGCGCCTTGGCCCGCGTCTCGTCCGGCGACAGCGCGCCGGCCATGTCGCGGGCGATATCCGAACCGGTCTTGATGGCGCCCAGCGCCGCCGTGATGTCCGCGAGCATCGATGTACTCCCCTTGCGCTGGTCAAAGAAGCCCCGCGGACGCGCCTGGGCATCCGCGGGGTGTGGCAAAACCGCATGAAGCGATCAGGCCGCCTTGGCCGGACCTTCCACGCGACGCTCAAGCTCCATCCAATCCACCACCAGCTCGCAACCCCTGGACTTGGCGTTGCGGGCCCAGTCGCGCAGCAGCTCGAAGCTGGCCTGGTCGACATGGTGCAGGTCGTCCATCACCACGTGCAGGCGCGTGTTCGGCGGCACCTGTTCCAGCGTGCGCGCCATCGACGGCACCTTCAGGAAGGTGGCGATGCCGGTCAGGTGCAGCTTGGCCGCGCCGGGCTCATCGTCGTGCTCGGCCAGGTTCACCTTCAGGCGCGAAGACAGCAGGGCCAGGCGGAACAGCGACAGCGCGAAGCCCACCAGCACGCCGGCCAGCAGGTCGGTGGCGACGATGGCGAAGGTGGTCGCCAGGTAGATCGCGGCGGTGCCCTTGCCGTAGGCGGCGAAGCTCTTCACCTGCTTGAAGTTGATCATCTTCACGCCGGTAAAGACCAGGATGCCGGCCAGGCAGGACACCGGCGTCATGCGCATCAGCCACGGCAGCAGCAAGGCGAACACCAGCAGCCAGGCACCATGCATCATGGTGGCCATGCGCGTGGCCGAGCCGGCCTGCACATTGGCCGCGCTGCGCACGATCACGCCGGTCATCGGCAGCGCGCCGAACAGGCCGCACAGCGTATTGCCCACGCCCTGCGCGGTCAGTTCGCGGTCGTAGTTGGTGCGCACGCCATCGTGCATGCGGTCCACCGCCGCCGCCGACAGCAGCGTCTCCGCGCTGGCGATGAAGGCGAAGGTCAGCGCGGCCACCAGCAGCGAGGGTTCGAGCAGGCCGCCGAGATCGGCGAAGCTGGGCAGCGAGATCGCCGACAGCAGGTTGGCCGGCACGTCCACCTTGTTGACGTTCACGCCGTTGAACTGCACGAACGCGGTCACCGCCACCACGGCCAGCAAGGCGCCGGGCACGAAACGCAGCTTCTGCGGACGCAGTTTTTCCCAGCCCAGCATGATCGCGATGGTGGTCAGGCCCACGCCCAGCGCAGCCAGGCCGGTGCCTTCGCCGGAGAACGCATCGGCCAGTGCACCCGGCAACGCGGCGAAATTCTCCAGGCCGCGCGCCGCCGGCTTGGCGTCGATCAGCACGTGCGCCTGCGAGGCCACGATCAGGATGCCGATGCCCGACAGCATGCCGGCGACCACCGCCGGCGAGGTCATGCGGAACCAGATACCCACGCGGCACAGGCCCGCGGCGATCTGGATCAGGCCGGCCAGCAGCACCACCGGACCGAGCGCCGCCACGCCGTGTTCGCGCACCAGCTCGAATACCAGCACGGCCAGGCCAGCGGCGGGGCCGCTGACCTGCAAGGGCGAGCCGGCGATGGCGCCGACCACGATGCCGCCGATGATGCCGGTGATCAGGCCGGCTGCCGGCGGCATGCCGGAGGCGATGGCGATGCCCATGCACAAGGGCAGCGCCACCAGGAACACCACGATCGAGCCGAGCATGTCACGGCTGAACAGGCCACCCGAAAAGTACTTCGAGAACACATGGGAACTCATGGCAGGCTGCTCCTTAAGCCGTCGACGCGGAAGCGGCGAAACGCGCGTGCGGCGTCGCGTCCGGCACTTCGCGGGTGCTCGGATCGATCAGCACGAAGTGGCCGCTATGCGCGTCGAACGCACGCAGTTCCGCCTGCGCGATGTCGTACAGCCAGCCGTGGATGCTCACGCTGCCGTTGGCCATCGCGGCGGCGACCGCGGGCAAGGTGCGCAGGTGTTCGAGCTGGCCGACCACGTTCTCTTCGGTGACGCGGCGCAGCGCTTCCTCGCCTTGCAGGTCCGGGCTGTTTTCGGCCACGACATAGCGCGCCACGTCGGCATGCTTCAGCCACGCAGCGACCGACGGCATGTGCGCGACCTTGGCCGGCGCCAGCAGGCCCTTCATGGCGCCGCAGTCGGAATGGCCGCAGATCACGATGTGCTTCACCTGCAGCACCTTCACCGCGTACTCGATCGCGGCGACCACGCCGCTCACGTGCTGCGCGTACGGCGGCACGATGTTGCCGATATTGCGGTAGACGAAGATCTCGCCCGGCAGCGCCGAGAAGATCATTTCGGGCATCACGCGCGAATCGGCGCAGGTGATGAACAGCGTATGCGGGCTCTGGCCGGTAGCGAGCTTCTTGAACAGCTCGCGCTGTTCCGGAAAGACCGTGCGGCGGAAGTGTTCGAAGCCTTCGAGCAGACGTTCCATGGGTAAATCTCCCTAGCTGTGGGGAAACGGGCGGCAAACGGGCCGCCAAAAATTCTTCGATGGGGATGGGCCTCGCGCGGACACGGCAAGGCATCGGCAGGCAAGCTGCCGCAGGCGCGCAGGGACCCCAGCCGCGGACGCTCAGGCGCCGCGACGGAAAGCGCGCAGGGAGATCAGGCGTTGGGAGGGGGGCAGATCAGCCCGACCACGTGCTCGTGCACGTCGGGCACCGGGCCGATGGCCACGGAGGGAGCGCGGTCGTGCCACACGGACCACTCCATCGTCTCGACCATGATGTCGTCCAGACACTGGTCGTCGATGGCGCAGGCGCCGGCAAGCGCGTCGGAGCCGTCCTCGCCGTCGTCGGCGAGATCCTGGGCGAGGTCTGCGTCGACCACGGCCGCCACGGCGGCGCGTCCGTCCTTGCCCATGCTCTGCGCCGTCGACGCGAATGTCACCAGCACGCCGAACAGGCATGCCAGGAACAGGACGAGGACGCGGGAGTAGCGGGTACGCATGGCGTAGGAAGATACGGGCTCGCGCGGCGATGCTCAAGCCCTTGCAGCGCACAAATTTCGATCAAGCTGAATATGGACGTCCATTTCATTCAGCGCCGTGAAGCCAAAAACAAGGCTTTTTCTTCAAGTTCGACCCCTGGCAAATCGGCTGCGCATGGCCAGGCCGTCACAAAACCGACATCCATGGCCCCTAGGCTCGCCGCCCCGCATGCCGCAAGAAATTGCGCGCAGGCATCCGCCGAGGCGGCGCCGGGCATCCAGGGACGGGAATCCATACGGCGCCGCGCGCATTCGCCACGCGGCCTACGCCGCCCGATTCCTGGACGACCATGAAGAGAAAAAAACTCGCCTCGATGCTCTGGACCGTGGGCGCCGCCGCGCTCTCGGAAACGGCAGCCGCCGCCACGCTGGACCTGTACGTCGACCGCAAGACCCAGCAGATCTTCGCCGAACCCGGCCCGGGCCGCGTCAAGCTGGGTACCTTCATGCAGGTGGATGAAAGCAGCACCGCGGCGCCGGCAGCACCGGCAAGCACGCAGGCGGCCACGCCCTCCTCCGCCATCGCCGCCGCGCCGGCGGCGGAAGCGAAGCCCGCCAAGCCCGCCGAGAAGAAGTGGTACGACCGCATCGCGCTGCGCGGCTACACGCAGCTGCGCTACAACCAGGGCCTGGGCGGCGATGCGGCGGACCTGCGTTCGCCCGGCGACCGCTTTATCGGCGACAACCAGGGCTTCGGCATCCGCCGCGCGCGCGTGGTGATCAGCGGCGATCTCAACGATCGCGTGTCGATCTACCTGCAGCCGGATTTCGCCAGCACGCCCACCGGCTCCACCACCAGCAACTTCGCCCAGCTGCGCGATGCGTATGCGGACATCTACTTCGACAAGGACCGCGAATTCCGCGCGCGCGCCGGCCAGTCGAAAGTGCCTTACGGCTGGGAAAACCTGCAGTCCAGCCAGAACCGCATCACGCCGGACCGCGCCGATGCGCTGAACTCCGGCGTGCGCGACGAGCGCGATCTGGGCGTGTTCTTCTACTACACGCCGAAGCACGTGCAGGAACGCTACCAGTACCTGGTGAAGTCCGGCCTCAAGGGCTCGGGCGACTACGGCGTGCTGGGCCTGGGTTTCTACAACGGCCAGGGCGCCAACCGCGCCGAGCAGAACAACAGCCTGCACACCGTGCTGCACGTCAGCTATCCGTTCAAGTTCGCCAGCGGACAGTTCTTCGAAGTGGGGGCCGACGCGTACAGCGGCCGCTTCAAGATCGCCACGCCGGCAGCCATCACCGTCAACGGCCGCAGCTTCACGCCGAAGGACACCGCGCCGGTGAACGGCTCGATCGACCAGCGCGTGGCCGTGCATGCCATCTACTACCCGCAGCCGTTCGGCCTGCAGGCGGAATGGACGGTGGGCCGCGGCCCGGAACTGGATCTCGCGCGGCGCCAGATCCGCACCAGGTCGCTGCGCGGCGGCTATGTGCAGGCGATGTACAAGGTCGACGGCGGCAGCATCGGCACACTGTTCCCCTACCTGAAGTGGCAGACCTATCGCGGCGCCTCGAAATTCGACACCAACACGCCGCGCATGCTGGTCGATGAGACCGAGATCGGCGTGGAGTGGCAGCCGAACAACGCGGTGGAGCTGGCGGTGGCCTACGCCAATATGCGCCGCACCAACGTCAGCGCCGCGCCGTACCGCCGGATCGACGGCGATCTGCTCAGGGTGCAGCTGCAAGTGAACTACTGAATCCGGGCCGCTTCGCCACAAACCGGAAACTTTCTGGCTGCCGCAAAAAGCAAACGGCGGGCTTGAGGCCCGCCGTTTTCCGTCCTTGGGTCGAACTCCCTTCCGATAACCGGTGAATCAATAGGACAGCACGCCCCAGAAGCCGATTTCGTCCGTCTTGTACTCGAACGCGCGGATCGGTCCTTCCAGCTTGTCGTGCTTCCACGCGAACGCCAGGCGCAGGTTCTTCAGCGCGTCGTACGAGACGCCGGCGTTGTAGTAGGTGTCCTTCAGCTTGCTCTGCGGGCCGGACACGCCCCACCACTTGTAGTCCACGCGGTCGTAGCGGGCGAACAGGGCCCACTGCGGCGCGAAGGAGTAGTCGCCGAACAGCGAGTAACCCTCGGACTTGTCGCGCACCACGGCCGGAGCCGGCACCACGCCGTTGTACTTCAGGACGTCGTCCCAGTTCTTGGCGGTGAAGTATTCGGCGCCGACGCCGAAGGTCTTGTCGCGGTAAGCAACGAGCGCGTCGCCGCGGGTCGCGTTCTGCGTGGCCGCGCCGTTCTGCACCTTGTTGCCGCGCTTGCCGTCGTAGCCGCCGATGGCGATGACCATTTCCTGGATCGGCTGGTAGCCGAAGCGGCCTTCCACGTCCACGCTGTCGGAGCGCGACGGGTTGCGGAAACCGCGGCCGTTGACCACCGACAGCTGGTAGTTGACGGCGTTGTCGCCGGTGGTCGCGCCCAGGGCATGGATACCCCAGTCGGACGAGTTGCCGAACGAGCCCACGCCGGTCGGGGCCACGCCCACGGTGCCGCGGCCGCCGTCGATGCTGCGGTCGATCAGGGTGTTCTCGATGAAGCGGTAGCCGTACCACTTCTCGGCGAACGGAATCCACGGCATGTCGGCCGCACCGAAGCGCACCGTGAAGAGCGGGTCGAACGTGCCCTGCACGTAGGCCTTCTTCACGAACAGGCTGGTCTGGCTCAGCGTGGACTGGTAGTTGAAGTCGGTGGTCAGGTTGGCCGACCAGGTGTCGTCGAACTTGTGGTCGACGGTCAGGTAGAAGCGCTTGACGTCGAAGCCGGTGCCGTTGACCGAGCCATGGCCGTCCTTGCTGACGAAGCCGCCGGTCTTGCCCTTTTCCTTGTGGTCGGCATTGGTCAGGTCGAAGAACATGGTGCCGCCGATCTTCGTGTTGTTCACGAACTTGTCGATCGTGGACATCTTCTTGTCGGACGCGGCCTGCGCCTTCTGCACGGCCTCGAGGTTCTGGCCGGTGGACACGTTGATGTCCGACTGGGCGTCAGTACGCTCTTCCAGCGCGATGACCTTGGCCTGCAGCTCGGCGAGCTGGGCCTTCAGCGCTTCGATCTCGGCGTTCTGGGACGCCTGCGAACCCTGGCTGGAGGTCTGGGCGGCCTTGCCCTTCGCCGCCGGCTCCGCGGCCACGTGGAAACTGACTACGCCCAAACCGGCAGCAATCGCCACCGCGAGCAACTTAGAACGCATGGATGTTCTCCGGATGTTGGTAGACATTGCCTGGACCGCCCCCTCTCGATCGGCACGGCCAACCAGGTAATGGCCGGCAGCATGCGGTCGGCGTTTTACGATTCCGTGCTACTTGCGTGACAAAACGAAGACACCGGTACGGCCGACTGCAACAAACCGCCCCCCGCCCGCCCCGGGCCGGCTGATATGCTTGTTCGATGGATAAACCGGAAAACCTCAGCAACAGCATGTCCAGCCGGCTGGCCGACCGCTTCCGCGGCTTCCTGCCGGTGATCGTCGACGTGGAGACCGGCGGCTTCGACGCCGAGCGCGACGCCCTGCTGGAAATCGCCGCCGTCACCCTGGACATGGACGCCGAGGGCTACCTGCGCCCCCGCCCGGCGGTGTCGGCCCACGTGGAGCCGTTTCCCGGCGCCAACATCGACCCGCGCGCGCTGGAGATCACCGGCATCGACCCGGACAACCCGCTGCGCGGCGCGCTCAACGAGCGGGCGGCGCTGGACCACATCTTCAAGGAAGTGCGCGAACGCATGCGCGACGCGGACTGCCAGCGCGCCATCCTGGTCGGCCACAACGCCGCCTTCGACCTGGGCTTCCTCAATGCGGCCGTGCGCCGCACGGGCCACAAGCGCAATCCGTTCCACCCTTTCAGCTGCTTCGACACCGCCACGCTCGGCGGCCTGGCCTATGGGCAAACGGTGCTGAGCAAGGCCGTGCAGGCCTCCGGCCACTTCTTCGATACGCGCGAAGCGCACTCGGCCATCTACGACGCCGACCGCACCGCCGACCTGTTCTGCGCCATCGTCAACCGCTGGCGCAGGCTGGAAACCTTCGAACGCGAACACATCGGCCTGGATGTGCTCTGAGGCGCCTTCGGCGCCGGGAACGGGGAACGGGGGAACGGGGAACGGAATAGCGCCCGGACACCTTAACTATAGGCGCGGCCTGCAATTCCCCGATCCCCGCTCCCCGTTCCCCGCTCCAATATGACAAGTTGTCATATCGCTGAAACATTCAGCTCATTTCATTGCAACACGGCGCGCATGAAATAGCGGTCGGGCGGGAATCCCCCGTGACCCTTATCACTAAGGAGCAACCGTGTTGACCTCTAGCAAATCTTTCTCCCGTATCGGCACGTCCGCTGTGTTCGCCGCGGCGTCGCTGTTCGGCATGTCGGCCCGCGCCACGGACATCACCGGCGCGGGTTCGAGCTTCGTCTACCCGGTGCTCTCGAAGTGGTCCGCTGGCTACTCCGAAAAGACCGGCAACAAGCTCAACTACCAGTCGGTCGGTTCGGGCGCCGGCGTGGCGCAGATCAAGGAAGGCACCATCGATTTCGGCGCCACCGACGCCCCGCTGAAGGCCGAGGACCTCGCCAGCTTCAAGCTCGGCCAGTTCCCGGTGGTGGTGGGCGGCATCGTGCCGGTGGTGAACATCCCGGGCATCAAGGCCGACCAGGTCAAGCTCGACGGCGAGACCCTGGCCGACATCTTCCTGGGCAAGATCACCAACTGGAACGACCCCAAGATCGCCGCGCTGAACGCCGGCCTGGCTCTGCCGGCCAAGAAGATCACCGTGGTGCACCGCTCCGACGGTTCGGGCACCTCGTTCAACTTCACCAACTACCTGTCCAAGGTCAGCAAGGAGTGGGCGGACAAGGTGAAGTTCGGCACGGCCGTCGAGTGGCCGACCGGCGTGGGCGGCAAGGGCAATGAAGGCGTGTCGCAGTACGTCAAGCAGATCCCGGGTTCGATCGGCTACGTCGAATACGCCTACGCGAAGAAGAACACCATCGCCTGGGTCGACCTGAAGAACTCCTCCGGCCAGTTCATCGTGCCCAGCGCCGACAGCTTCGCCGCTGCCGCCGCCACCGCCGACTGGGCCAGCGCCAAGGACTTCAACGTGATCATGACCAACGCCCCGGGTGCGCAGGCGTGGCCGATCACTGCCACCACCTGGGTGGTGATGTACAAGAGCCCGAAGAACGCCGAGCACACCAAGGTGGCCTTCGAGTTCTTCAAGTGGGCGCTGAACAACGGCCAGTCCGACGCCGCCTCGCTCGACTACGTGGCCCTGCCGGCCACCCTGGTGCAGAAGATCGAAGCCTACTGGGCCTCCGAGTTCAAGCACTGATGAAAACCGCGGCGGGTTGTAAAGCAACCCGCCGCCACCGGCACGGAAGCCGAGCGCAGGACCGGGCCGCCCCATCGCAGGATGGGGCGGCCTGCTGCTGAACAGCGCCGACGCGGCGCCCAATCCATCGACCGGGCGGCCCAGCCGGCCGGCGTTGCCAGGAAAGCGAAACCATGCAAGCGAACGAGGCCGCGTCAGCGCCCTTTTCCACCCAGGAAGTCCGCGCTCGCCGCGATGCACGGGACGACCGCCTGTTCGGCTGGCTGCTCAAGGGCTGCGCCCTGCTCGTCCTGGCCAGCCTGCTCGGCGCCGCCGGCGCCACCTTGTGGGGCGGACGCGATGCCTTCGCGCACTTCGGCCTGGGCTTCCTCACCAGCAGCGAGTGGAATCCCAGCGACGACGTCTACGGCGCCCTGGTGCCGGTGTTCGGCACGCTGATCACCTCGTTCATCGCCCTGCTCGTGGCCGTGCCGATCAGCTTCGGCATCGCGCTGTACCTGTCGGAAGTGGCGCCTCCATGGCTGCGCACCCCGGTGTCCTCGGCCATCGAACTGCTGGCCGGCATTCCTTCGATCATCTACGGCATGTGGGGCCTGTTCGTGTTCGCGCCCTTCTTCGCCGACCACGTCAAGCCCTGGCTCACCAATTACCTGGGCAACCAGCCGGACGACGGCAAGGTGTCGTGGGTGGCCGCGCATGTTCCCTTCATCGGCCGCATGTTCGGCAACGACAACCCGTTCGGCGGCAGCGTGCTCACCGCGGGCATCGTGCTGGCGATCATGATCATCCCGTTCATCTCCTCGGTGATGCGCGAAGTGTTCCAGACCGTGCCCACGCGCCTGAAGGAGTCGGCCTATGCGCTCGGCTCCAGCACCTGGGAAGTGGTGTGGGACATCGTGCTGCCGTACACCCGCTCGGCGGTGATCGGCGGCATCTTCCTAGGTCTCGGCCGCGCGCTGGGCGAGACCATGGCGGTGACCTTCATCATCGGCAACAAGATGAAGCTGTCGCCCTCCCTGCTCGATCCGGGCGCGTCGATCGCCTCCACCATCGCCAACCAGTTCGGTGAGGCCGCCGGCCTGCAGAAGTCCGCGCTGATGGCGCTGGCCTTCCTGCTGTTCGTGGTGACCTTCATCGTGCTGATGATCGCCCGCCTGATGCTGCGCCGACTCGCCCACAAGGAGGGCCGCTGATGTTGTCCTCCTCGCTCTATCTGCGCCGCCGCGTGAAGAACGTCATCGCGCTGGGCCTCAGTTCCGTCGCCACCCTGATCGGCCTGGTGTTCCTGGCCTGGATCCTGTGGGAGACGCTGCGCCAGGGCATCGGTGCGATCAACTGGAACCTCTTCAGCAAGATCTCGGTGTACCGCGAGAACGGCGGCCTGGCCAACGCCATGGTCGGCAGCCTGATCCTGGATCTGCTGGGCATCGCCATCGCCACGCCGATCGGCGTGCTGGCCGGCACCTGGCTGGCCGAATACGCCAACCGCACGCGGCTGGGCGAATCGATCCGCTTCCTCAACGACATCCTGCTGTCGGCGCCGTCGATCGTGCTGGGCCTGTTCGTCTACACCATCGTGGTGCTGCCGACCACCGCCCTCACCCACGGCGATACCACGTTCTCCGGCCTGGCCGGCGGCATCGCGCTGGCGCTGATCGCCCTGCCGGTGATCGTGCGCACCACCGACGAAATGCTGCGCCTGGTGCCGTCCACCCTGCGCGAGGCGGCGCTGTCGCTGGGCATCCCGCAGTGGAAGCTGACCATGCAGATCCTGATGCGCGGCGCGCGCTCGGGCATCATCACCGGCGTGCTGCTGGCGCTGGCGCGCATCAGCGGCGAGACCGCGCCGCTGCTGTTCACCGCGTTCGGCAACAACTTCCTGACCTTCAACCCGATGGACAAGATGCCGAGCCTTCCCCAGGCGATCTACGAGTACACCAAGGACCCGGATCCGGCGATCAACGCGATCGCCTGGGCCGGCGCCTTCGTCATCACCATGTTCGTGCTCGCGCTGAGCCTGCTTTCCCGCCTGATCCTCTCCCGCAACAAGGTGTCCCATGACTGAGTCCGCCGCCGCCGGCATTCATCCGCAGCCCGCCGCCGCGCTGGCGCCGACCAAGCTGCGCGTGCGTGACCTGAATTTCTACTACAACGGGTTCCATGCGCTGAAAGGCATCAACATGGACATCCCGGAGAAGAAGGTCACCGCCATCATCGGCCCCTCCGGCTGCGGCAAGTCCACCCTGCTGCGCATCTTCAACCGCATCTATGCGATCTACCCGAAGCTCGAAGCCAAGGGCGAGATCATGCTCGACGAGGAGAACATCCTCGACACGCGCTATTCGATGAACAAGCTGCGCAGCAAGGTCGGCATGGTGTTCCAGAAGCCGGTGCCGTTCCCGATGACCATCTTCGAGAACGTGGCCTACGGCATCCGCCACCACGAGCGCCTGTCGCGCGCCGACATGGAGATCCGCGTGGAGCAGGCGCTGCGCAGCGCCGCGCTGTGGGACGAGGTGAAGGACAAGCTCAAGCAGAACGCGCTCGGCCTCTCCGGCGGCCAGCAGCAGCGCCTGTGCATCGCCCGCGGCATCGCCCTGAAGCCCGAAGTGCTGCTGCTGGACGAGCCCACCTCGGCGCTGGACCCGATCGCCACCGGCCGCATCGAACAGCTGGTGGAAGAGCTCAAGAGCGAGTACACCATCGTCATCGTCACCCATAACATGCAGCAGGCGGCCCGCTGTTCGGACCTCACCGCGTTCATGTACCTGGGCGAGCTGATCGAGTTCGACCGCACGGAACAGATCTTTACCAAGCCCGGCAAGAAACAGACTGAGGATTACATCACCGGACGTTTCGGTTGATGTAAGCCGGGAACAGGAAACGGGAACCGGGGAACATGCAAGTGAGCCGCAAGCTTCACTCCCGCATCAACCCATAGGTTCCTCATTCCCTGTTCCCCGTTCCCCTATAACAGGACCCGCCCCATGACCGGCACCTCGAAAGAACACATCATCAAGAGCTACGACGACGAACTCGCCCGCCTCACCGGCGAGATCGTGCGCATGGGCGAACTGGCCGTGACGCAGCTGGAATCGGCCATCGACGTGGTCGAGCGCCGCGACGAGCGCGCCGCCCAGCGCGTAGTCGCCAACGACGACGCTATCGACCAGCTCGAACAGGAAATCAGCCACGACGTGGTGCGCCTGCTGGCGCTGCGCGCGCCGATCGCCGGCGACCTGCGCAACGTGTTCGCCGCGCTGCGCATCGCCGCCGACATCGAGCGCATCGGCGACTACGCCGCCAACGTGGCCAAGCGCTCCATCCCGCTGTCGATGGTGGCGCCCATCGCTCCCACCAACGGCCTGGGCTACCTGGCCGAGCTGGCCGCCGGCGAAGTGCGCGAAGTGCTGGTGGCCTACCGCGACCGCGACGCCGAACGCGCCTACCAGGTGTGGAAGGACGACGCCCTGCTGGACGAGGCCTACACCGGCTACTTCCGCCAGCTGCTCACCTACATGATGGAAGACCCGCGCAACATCACGCCGTGCACGCACCTGCTGTTCATGGCCAAGAACATCGAGCGCATCGGCGACCACGCCACCAATATCGCCGAGAACATCTGGTTCCAGGTGCACGGCGAGCCGCTGACCACGCAGCGCAGCAAGCGCGACTTCACCTCCAGCCCCGAGATCACCAAGCTGGGCGATCGCGAGTAAGGCGGGCCGCTTTTTCGTTGCGTAGGTTGGGGTGAGCCATAGGCGAACCCCAACAATGCGATGCACCCGGCCACGTTGGGGTTCGCCTGCGGCTCACCCCAACCTACGCCGGATGACGTCGCTCAGTGTGCGCCGCCGGTGAGCTTCAGGCCGATGATCCCGACAAAGATCAACGCCACGCACAACAACCGCGCCGGCGTCGCCGGATCGCCGAACAGCACGATGCCGAGGATCACCGCGCCGACCGCGCCGATGCCGGTCCACACCGCGTAGGCCGTACCGATCGGCAAGGTCTTCACCGCCAGCGCGAGCAGGACGATGCTGACAGTCATCGCCGCCAACGTGCCCACGGTGGGCCACGGGCGGGTGAAGCCTTCGGTGTATTTCAGGCCGATTGCCCAGCCGATCTCGAACAGGCCGGCGAGCACAAGATAGATCCAGGGCATGATGGACTCCTTGGGAGCCGATCGACGCATGCCTTGCGCATGCGGACCGCATCCGACGCTGCGGGGCCGTCCCCGCGGGTGAGGATACGAGCGGGGCCGTCCCCGCAAGCCGGCGGAAGGCCGGAGCCCGCGCATTCTACCAAGCCGCGCGCTCCGCCTCCTGACCCGCCATTCAGCTGATGCGCCGCTCCACGTCCTTTAGCTCGCGCCGCACGCGCGCACTGTTGGCGATGCCATAGATGCCGATCACCATCCAGGCCAGCTGCATCACGAAGGCCGATGCATTGAAGCTGCCGAACAGCAGGGACAGCATCACGCCCAGCGCGCCCAGCACATTCATCAGCTGGTACACCAGCCCGTTGCCGTGCAGCTTGCGCGCCTGCAGCAGCAGGAAGGCCAGCAGCACCAGCACCACGCCGAGATAGCCGGCCCAGTCGTGCCACAGGATATTCATCGTTTCGCACTCCTTTGGCGCAGCGCCTCGAACAGCACCACGCCGGTGGCGACGGAGACGTTGAGGCTTTCCATCGAGCCTGGCATCGGGATGCGCGCCAGGAAGTCGCAGGTCTCGCGCGTGAGGCGGCGCATGCCCTCGCCTTCGCTGCCGAGCACCAGGGCCACCGGGCCCTTCAGGTCGATGTCGTAGATCGAGGTTTCGGTGTCGCCGGCCAGGCCGGTGATCCACACGCCGGCGTCCTTCAGCGTGCGCAGCGCGCGCGCCAGGTTGGTGGCGGCCACCAGCGGCACGCGGTCGGCGCCGCCGGCCGAGGCGCGGCGCACCACCGGCGTGAGGCCGACCGCGCGGTCCTTCGGCACCACCACCGCGGTGACCTTGGCCGCCGCCGCGCTGCGCAGGCAGGCGCCGAGGTTGTGCGGGTCGGTGACGCCGTCCAGCACCAGCACCAGCGCATCCGGCCCGGCCTGCTCCAGCAGCTCGGGCAGGTCGCCCTCGTTCGCCATCGGCGGCGCCTCGTAGCGCGCGACGACGCCCTGGTGGCGCGCCTCGCCCGCCACTTTGTCCAGCTGCTCGCGCGGACGGTGGTGCACCGGAATGCGCAGCGCCTTGGCGCGCTCGGCCAGTTCATGCACGCGCGCATTGCGCTGGCCGTTCTCGACCAGCACTTCGCGCACGCGTTCGGCGTCGTTGCTCAACGCGCCTTCGACCGGGTTGATCCCGACGATCCAACTCTCGCTCATCGCTTGCCTTTAGGTTTCGCGGACGGACGCCCGCTCTTGCGCGGTGCGCCGGCCTTGCTCTTGCCGGCCTTGGCGCCGCCCGCGGTTTTCGCCTTGGCGCCGCCCTTGGAGAAACGCGAAGGCGGCGCCGCATCGCGCGCATTATCGCGCGACGGCGCCGTCTTGCGCTCGCCGCCCGCGGGAGGCTTCGGCAGCTTGGGCAGCGAATAGCGCTCGCCGGCCTGCGCGTAGTCGTAGGCGCGCGCGGCGCGCGGCGGCACGAAGGGCTCGCTCTTGCCGACCAGGCGAAAGTCGATCTTGCGGTCCTCCAGGCTGGCGCGCAGCACCTGCACGCGCACGTGGTCGCCCAGGCGGAACTGCGCGCCGCTGCGTTCGCCCTTCAGCAGGTGGCGGATCGGGTCGAAGTGGTAGTAGTCGTTGGACAGCTGGCTGATATGCACCAGGCCGGACACCTTCGACTCCTTCAGCTCCACGAACAGGCCGAACGAGGTGACGCCGGTAACGGTGCCGTCGAACTCGCTGCCCACGTGCTTGGACATCCACGCGCACTTGTAGCGCTCGTCCACGTCGCGCTCGGCTTCCTCGGCGCGGCGCTCGCGCTGCGAGCAATGCAAGGCCATCGCCGCCATCTGCGCGGGGCTGTACACGTAGTCGGCCGGCTTGCCGCCTTCCACCGCATAGCGGATCGCGCGGTGCACCAGCAGGTCCGGATAGCGGCGGATCGGCGAGGTGAAATGCGCGTAGGCCTCCAGCGCCAGGCCGAAGTGGCCGCGGTTGTCCGGCTGGTAGGCGGCCAGGCTCTGCGCGCGCAGCAGCACCGACTGCACCAGTTCGCGCTCGGGGCGGTCCTTGACCATGCGCAGCACGTCGGCGAAATCGCCGGGCGTCACTTCGTCCAGCGGCGGCAGGCGCAGCTTGAACTCGCGCAGGAACTGCTGCACGTCCTCGTACTTCTCTTCCGGCGGCTGCTCGTGGGCGCGGAACAGCGCGGGGATTTTCTTCTTCTCCAGGAACATGGCCGCCTGCACGTTGGCGGCGATCATGCATTCCTCGATCAGCTTGTGCGCGTCGTTGCGCTCGGTGGCGCCCATCGCCACCACGTCGCCGGTGTTGTCCAGGCGGAACTTGACCTCCGGCGTCTCGAAGTCGATCGCGCCGCGGCGCTTGCGCTGCGCGGCCAGCAGCTTGTACAGGCCGTGCAGGTTCTCCAGCTGCGGCAGCACGTCGGCCAGCTCGTGGCGCGCGTCCGCATCGTTCAGGCCGATCGCCTGCCACACGCGGTCGTAGGTGCAGCGCGCATGCGAGTACATCACGGCGCTGTAGAACTTCGAGCGGATCACTTCGCCCTCGTCGTCCACCGTCATGTCGCACACCATGCACAGGCGCTCGACCTTCGGGTTGAGCGAGCAGATGCCGTTGGACAGCGTCTCCGGCAGCATCGGCACCACGAAGCCGGGGAAATAGGTGGACGTGCTGCGCTCGTAGGCCTCGCGGTCCAGCGCGCTGCCCACCGGCACGTAATGCGAGACGTCGGCGATCGCCACCACCAGGCGGTAGCCGCCGCCGCGCTTGGGTTCGGCGTAGACGGCGTCGTCGAAGTCGCGCGCGTCGGCGCCGTCGATGGTCACCAGCGGCAGCGAGCGCAGATCCACCCTGCCCTCGCGCTCGGCGGCGGTCACCTGCGGCTCGACCTGGGCGGCCTCGCGCGTCACTTCCGGCGGCCATTCGCGCGGCAGGTCGTAGCTGGCGATCGCCATCTCCACCAGCAGCGAAGGTTCCAGCCGCTCGCCCAGCACGGCCAGGATGTTGCCCATCGGGCCGCGGTGCGGCGTCGGCGGGTCGGTGATTTCCACCACCACGATCTGGCCGTTGCGCGCGCCCTGGTTCTGGCCGGGCTTGATCATGATGTCCTGGTGCACGCGGCGGTCGTCCGGCGCCACCATGGTCACGCCGTTCTCCATCACCACGCGGCCGACCAGCCGCGGCGAGCGGCGCTGCAGCACTTCGACGATGGCGCCCTGCTTGCGGCCGCGCCGGTCCAGGCCGACCACGCTGGCCAGCACGCGGTCGCCGTGCAGCACCTGGCGCATCTGCTGCGGCGACAGATAGAGGTCTTCGGTGCCGTCGTCCGGGCGCAGGAAACCGTAGCCCTCGGCATTGGCCAGCACCTGGCCGGCGATCAGGTCGAGCTTGTTGCTGGGCGCATAGCCGCCGCGGCGGCCGAGCAGCAGCTGGCCGTCGCGCACCATCGCGCCCAGGCGCTTGCGCAGCGCGTGCAGGTCGTATTCGTCGTGCAGCTGCAGTGCTTCGGCGATGCGCGCCTCGCTCAGCAGCTCGCCGCGCTCGGTGAGCAGGGCGAGGATCGCCTCGCGGCTGGGTATCGGGCGCTCGTAGCGCTGGGCCTCGCGCTCGGCGTGCGGGTCGGAAGCGCCGCGCGCTGCGTCGGCGCGCTTGCGCGGCGCGGGCGCCGCCTTGCCGGGCTGCGCCGGGCGGTTGGCGGTCTTCGGTTTGCCGGGGCTAGCCGGCTGGTCCTGTTTTTTTCGGGTCACTTATCAGCCTTGATGAAAGGCGCTGCGTCGGTCCGACGAAGCGCGATGAAGAATCGGTAAAAGAATAGTTGACAACCCACAGCTCCATCCCTAATCTACGCGGCTCACGCAGCTCGCTTAGCGCGGCGCGGGACACCTGCCCAGGTGGCGGAATTGGTAGACGCACTAGTTTCAGGTACTAGCGGGTAAAACCGTGGAGGTTCGAGTCCTCTCCTGGGCACCAATTGTAAACGAAGCCCGCCGAAAGGCGGGCTTCGTCGTTTCGGGGCTCCCGGATGGCATCGTTATCTATCAACGAGCCCGCCAGGATCGCATCCTCAAGGGATGGCCCAACGCAGTCTTGTCACAGCCAAAGTGCTCACGGCAACAGACGGGTGATAGCCACCATTACTCCCTTTGCCCCAATGACTGTCCCGGACTATCAGTCGTCGTCAACACCCCTGCGACCTCCCTCAGTTGCCGCCTACCAACCATGGAGTCGACAACCTGCTCAAGAACACCTCGAACCTGGCTACTCGTATTACGAATACCAAAACCACGCGACACCGCCTGAATAACCTGATCTCGTGTCGCACCAAAACTCCTTTCAATCAGCTGGAGGGTTGCTACTTCGATCTCCGCAGGCGGAAGCATGTCAGCACGACGAAGGGCGATGGCATTGACCCCGGAGCGATCACGCGGCACCGGCATACGATTCGGAGCAGACAAGAACTGCCCTGAGCGAGCGATTCGCCCCATCGCTATTGCGATATCTATGGACCGCACGACCGCATCTTCTATTCGACCGCCAGCCCGCTTCAGACCCCAGGCTTCCCGCATCCGAGTAATGACATGATCGCGGTGCACCGGCCCTTCCACATCGACCACTTGGATCACCAACTCCGTCAATGCTCCCGGCGGTGCCTCATGCAACTCTCCAATCAGATGACGCGGCCGTACCAAAGCCACTTCTTCATAGGGTGCAAAGCCGGCGGCATCCTCCTCATCGGTGACCGCTTCGCGCTCCACATAGGGCGCCTCTGCGTCCAATTGCTCAGTGAGTGCCACGTCCTCTCGCAACTCATCGAATTCAGCCTTAAGGGTTTCGATGCGACGAATCAACATGTCCAGCTGTTCAGTCGGCCGCTGGAACCAATCCGTACTCCAAATCCGATGAATGGCCCAACCGTGCTCTTCCAGAATGGCCTGCCGTAGCCGATCGCGATCCCGGGCCGAACGGGCACTGTGGTATGCCGCACCATCACATTCAATACCCAGCAGGAATCGCCCCGGCCGATCGGCATCAAGAACGGCCAGATCAATGAAGAAGCCGGCTAAACCTACCTGCGCCTGGACCTCGTAGCCCCTCGTTCGCAACGCGTTGGCCACCTGAGCCTCGAATACGCTGTCATGGTCGCGCCCCGTAACCTCGGCCATCGACAAGCGCCCCGTGCGGGCATATTGGAGAAATATGCGGAACGCGTTGACGCCTGCGCGCTCTGCGGCATAGGCCGGGTCGATGTCCTCGTCCGTCATGGAAGCAAACACGTCGCATCGCTGTTTGGCGCGGCTAATCAGGACATTCAGGCGCCGCTCGCCACCAGCCGTACCCAATGGGCCAAAACGCATAGGCACTCGCCCGTTAGGCACCGATCGGCCATATCCGACGGAGATAAAAATGACGTCACGCTCATCACCCTGGACATTTTCCAGATTCTTGACGAAGAACGGCTCCGAACGATGCGCCTTGAAGAATTCCTCAACCTCGGGCGGCAACCCACGGCGCAGAAGTTCGAGTTCATCGATGATGGCGCGACGTTGAGCGGCGGAGAAGGCTGCTACACCCAGGGACAGCTTCGGGTAGGTGCGTGCATGAGCGATGATCGCCTGCGCCACCGCCTTCGCTTCGATCAGGTTATTGCGCTTGTTGCCCGCATCGAACAGACCTTCATGGATATGGTGAAACCTGAGGCCCCTTCCACCCTGCGCCGTATAAGGACTCGGCACGATAAAAAGCTTGTTCTCATAGAACTGCCGATTGCTCACTGCAATCAACGACTGGTGACGGCTGCGGTAATGCCACCGCAGCATCCGGGTCGGCAGACCACGCGCGGTGAAAAGACCGAGGATGCTCTCGATATCGGCGACTGCGGTCGCCCCATCGTCATCCTCGTCCTCGTTGCTCGAGGTCATCTTGGCGAAGAATGCGGTGGGCGGTAGCTGCTTGGGATCTCCGACCACAACCACCTGCCTAGACCGCGCGATCGCCCCTAAGGCATCAACGGGCTGAATCTGACTGGCTTCATCCATCACCAGTAGGTCGAACTCCATCGCACCCGGCACGAGGAACTGCGCAACGGACAGAGGACTCATCATGAACACCGGCTTCAGCGCTCGTAGCGCAGGCCCAGCCCTCTCTACCAGTTTGCGCAGCGATATATGGCCTTTCTTTTTCTGAATCTCGCCTCGCAATACGCCGAGCGGTCCCAGCGCCCCGCCATCCCGAGGCGGAACGTTCTGATAATGTGCGCGCACCACTTCTGCGCTCGCGGCAACGATCCGCTGCCGATCCAACGCTGCAAACTCCTGCACAAGGCGCCCATGGGTCGCCCCATCGAAGCGAGCCAGATCGGGCTCCAGGCGCACCATACGTGCATAGGTCGCCTCGAAGTAGGCCATCTCGAATGCAGAAGCCAGCGCATCCGGCGCAAGTCGGCCATCATCCAGGCGCGCCACTAAATCGCCGCAGCCCTGAGCTCGAGCTCGGGCCGAACGATCTCGGTAGTTCACCCAGCGGAAGAGCTGCTCGTGTTCTTCGCCCCAGCGTCGCAGCCGCCAGACAAGCACTTCAATCCGTGCATCCAGAATCGTGCCACCAATGGAGGCTTCCAGGTCCAACTGGAGCTCGTCAGCTAATCCTTTGAGAGTGGTTTGAATAAGCGCCTGCGATGCCGCCAGCACCTTGGCGCGAGGCACTAATAGCTCTCGCTCACCCACTCGACCAGCTAAGGCTCGAATGTCAGGGTTCTGACCAATCCAGTCTGCAACAGATTGGAGCGCCACCCAATTTGAGTGCTCCGCTTGCCACTCACCGTCAAAGGCAGACCGTCCTAGCGCAAAACCTTCACGCACAGCCTGGCGATCGCGCTGACCGGCAGCCAACGCCGCCAAAACAGTACGGACATCACCTGCATTGGCGATTCCAGTGGGAATCAGTGCGTCTGCAGCCGAATGTGCACGCGTATATCGCACCGCGAGCCGGAGCAGCGAACTCACATCGGCACGCTCCACCGCGGCCACGTCGCCAAACACGGAGTTCCGCGCCACCCCAAGGTCGTCCCAAACTTCTTTCAGACCACGCTCGACCTGCAAACAGACGGCCGACAATTGCTTGGCACGCGCTGCCACTTCGGCTTTCTCCGGGCTGCGCGAAGCAATCAACCGTGGTTCGGCACCCAGCCCTTTCAGCGAGCGCATCCATTCGACCAGCGCCAAGAGCGGCGCTGACTGTGACCGCATACCGCGCCAGTCATCACCAAACGCGCTGCGCCCAAAACCGTCTTCTGCTTCGATCTGCTTCTTCGCCTCCTGCCCTTTGGCCAGGGCATCCAGCAATCCCAATACGACAGGTAGCGGCTGGTTCGGCGTTGCTAGAACAGAACCTACCAATCGATTGGCTGCACGCCATTCACCACTCAGGAAACGAAAAACGCTCGTGCCACGCGACGCCAAAGTGGCTCGCGCCGGGGCCAGGCTGAGGGACCACGCCATCTCTGTCAACTGAGCTCCGATGGTGGTCTTGGCAACCTCAAAGTCGGCTACTGCTTGAGCGACCTCTCCGGCGCGTTCTACTCCACCGTTCCACAGATCGGACGCGAATGTTTCCGGGCTGGCAGGTGGCGCCGACGCTACGCGTTCACCGATACGGACCAACGTCTGGAAATCCCCAAACGAAGATCCTGGCTCTCGTCCCAGTAGGCGAGCGAGCGCCGCGGCTTCGGCCAACAAGCGGGGCAGTTCTTCGGATATACGGGCTAGACGCTGGAACTGCTCTGTGCTGAAAGTTTCTGGAAGCTCCGTGAGGGCCTGAAGGATATCGCCGACGTCGGCATCCCACGCACTCTCGACAATTCGGCCAGCCAGGGCCTCTCGCTGTGCCGCATATCGTTGACCCAGTTCGAGCAGATGCCGAATGGATTCGGGGCTTTGCCAAGCGTCATGCCCCATGGCCTGCGCGGATAGCTTCGGCGCCACCGCGATGCGCTGGAGCAGCTCCACCAGGGGAGGAACGTCGGACAAACGCAGCGGCTGCTCGAGCTCTAGTAACTCAGCAGCCGTGGCGAACTGCTGCTGCGCCGCCAAGACCCGGTCCAGGAGTTGCTGGACACGCGCGACCAGACGCTCGGCATCCATTGGCGAGATGGCAGCCAACCCCACGCCGACCCAGGTATGATCCGCTGGCCGACCGATTTCGATCACGCGGCTCGCTAAATCAGCCAACAAATCCTGGCGCGCGACGAAGCCATCCTTACCCCATTGCTCCGGATTCTCCAGTTGAATGTCGTTCGGGCGTTCACCCTGCTCACGCAGGCGGACCAAGTGCCCAATGACTTGGAACGGAGATAGTCCTGATGTTGAATCGACGGCATGCAGATTCCGTGCGTGCGCATTGAGGCTGTCGCGCGCCTCGGTCAGGCGCGCAAACAAGCTTCCCGGATCCGCAACCTTGGGCGCACCCAATTCCCAGGTGCGCCGAAGCTCATCCAATACAGCGCGCTTGTTGGCTTTATTGCTGTGCAGCTCCAGGCAGGCGTCACCGACACCTTTGTCATCAAGACGGCGCTTCACAACGTCCAGTGCGGCCATTTTCTCGGCCACAAAGAGCACGCTTTTCCCATCTTTGACCGCTGCAGCGATGATGTTTGCGATCGTCTGGCTTTTACCTGTACCCGGCGGCCCCTGGATAACCAGGTTCTTACCCCGTCGTACTTCGTGAATCGCGAGCGCCTGTGAGCTGTCGCAATCCAGGATATGGAGCATTTCGGATGGCGGGATCAGCGCATCGATATTGGCGTCTTCATGTGCGAGGTCCTCTCCGCCAGCAAAACCATCCGCGAGCAGCGAGCGGACCAGCGGATGGTCGCCTATCGTGGCCCCCTTGGGCCAGACCGCTTGATCGAGGTCTCGATACATCAAGAATTTCGCGAAGGAGAAAAACCCCACCGACATATGGTCGGGCAATACCTCCCATGTCTCCTTCGTCTCGATGCTCTTTCGTACCTGCTCCATGTAATCGAGCGGGTCAAACGTATCGCTTGCCTCAAAGGCCGGCATGCGCAGGGCGTGCACCCGGTCGAGATAAGCCTCGAGCGACAAGTTGGACGCAAAATCCTCCTGCCTGACCTTCAGATTGAAGCGCTCACCAGCGTTGCCGCGATCGAGCTGCACTGGAATCAATAGCAGCGGCGCATAACGAACGTTCTCTGCGTTATTGGGATCGACCCACTTCAAGGCACCGATTGCCAGGAACAGCACATTGACACCCTGCTCTTCCTCTAACGTGCGCGCATCCAGGTAGAGTTCCAGGAGGCGCTTTTGGAGTCCCTTGCTGGTCAAGCGCGTTTGCAGACGCGTATCGGCGTGCCGACGCAAAACACCCCGCTCGTCCGTACTATCATCGTCAGGTTGCGCGAGTTCCTCGATCTCGTCGGGCTCGATCGGCATTTTGTCCGAAGCGGCTTCTGCGGAGATTCCGTCCGCACTTTCAGGCGCCTTGTCCTTGATTTCTGCGGCACGCCCCGCCACGAAGGTAAACGTCTTTCCTTCTCGGACTAGCAAGCGGAATATCTCGCCGGCTTTCTCATCGATGACTTCGATGGAGCGGCCACCTCGAGCACCCCGGGGCATACTAAGCAAACGGTTGCGCGCTGATAAATCAAGCAACTCGACGCGAGCTCGCTCTAGCTTCTCTGCAAGCGGCAAATTGCTCTGAAAAATGGACTGCTCTTCACCGACCGCGGACGCGGCCTGCCCATGCACTGGTTCCATGAATCCCCCGTCCTTTTGCCTTCCCATTACTCGAAGGCCTCCTTTCGACGAAGAAGACTATAACGCTCTGCGGACAAAACGGCAGCGGCTAGTGAAATCGTGATAGGGGTCGCTTGAACCATTCGAATGAAGCGGGTAGCACTGCAAAGTACGCAACAAAATTCACATAAATTTCACTTTCTATCGAATGGCGATCGGAGTACTCGATTGATTTGGCCGGAGCCATATCTGCGCCTAGGATGAGCCGATCGGCAAGCTCGCCGCGCTGCCTCTTTCCACCAGGCAGAGCCGCGGCAATCGCTTATGCCCCCATATGGAAAGTGGTGTTTCCACCAAGCGGAACAGCACCCCAGCGCAGATCATCGCAATTACCTGACGCATAGCGAACAACACAATTTCAAATGCCAGATGATCCAATGGCATCGCGGCAGCCACACGCTGCAGCAGCTCGAACACATACACATACACCAGCTAGAGCGAGTACGAGATACCACCCATCCATACGCTCCAGCGCGGAACCCGAATCGGGTCGGTCCCGGCCAGCAGCGCGATGCCGGCGAACTCGATCGCCAGCGGCGCGCCCCAGCCTTGCGGACCGAAGAAATTCACAATGTGCAGCGGCTGCCAGGCGATCCACAGCATCGCCAAGCCGACTGCCGTCATCGCGGATGATCTTCGCTACGGAACGGATATCGATGCGCGAACCATAAAGCAACGCCACCACCGGCTGCTCTCCCATATGCAGTGTGTAGCCGCTGCGGTACAGCGAGATCGCCAGCAAGGTCAAGGCGAACCATGCGGCCATGGTCAGGTAGCGCCACCGCCCGAACAACATCGCCGCCCCGAACACCAGATAGAAATACCACTCGAAGCACAGCGTCCAGGCCACGCCCACGGCCATGCTGAAATAGATGCCGGATGCGGCGGGATCGTGCGGCACAAAGGCGAGTCCTTCCAGATACGAAAGCACCAGCGTGCGATCGAGCAGTCTGCCGTAGCGTGTTCCACCACCAGAGCCACGGGCGTCATCACAGCCAGCAAGGGCCAGATCATGGCAAAGCACTTGACCAGGAATTGCCAGGCGTAAGCCTTACTTCCATCGAAATCGCGCGTGGCCCATACCATCAGGAAGCGGCTGATGATGAAGAACAGATCCACGCCCATCGCCATCGGCAGAAGCACCTGATGGGCGACCGCCCTGCCTATCGCCGTGCCCGTCCACATGCTGCAGCTGTGAACCATCACCACCATGAACGCGGCGACACCGCGCAACGCCTGGATCCAAGCTGGCTTCTGGGTGCCCGTCCGCGCGATGCCATCCACACGCTATGCCTCCGGCAAGGCTTGGTGCCGCCGGCGCCGGTAGGCCTGGTGAAAACCCGCGGTGTGATGCAGCTGGGCGGCTTCTTCGCGGTCCTCGCTGCTGATGGTGCGCGCAAGGAAGAAGGTGTGCGAACCGATGATCTGGCTGTGCACGAGCGCCAGCTCCTGGATGCGCAGCGCCCCGGCCACCACAGGAATGCCGAATTCCCTGGACGGCCGCATGGGCAGCGGCAAGCCGTTCCAATCCTGCGGCGGCTGCCGGTGATGCACGGCGAGCTTGTAGACCATGCCCTTCATGGCGGCCGGAACATGCGACAGCGCCACCTTGCGCACGTCGCGCAGCACCGGTTCCGACACATTGGTGCTGCGCAGCGCCAGCGAGTACAAGCCGCTGCGCTCCAGCGGCCCGATCAGGTCCATGGGAAAGATATTGCGGTGCTCCTCCGCCGCCACCGAAACCAGCACCACCGGCCTCGGACACAGATACGCGATCATCAACTGCTGCGCGGCGGCCGGCGGCATGTTCAGGTGATTCGACGCCGCATGCTTTGCCATGCCGCGGTTCTGCAGCCACGCATTCCACGGACGCAGCGGCCAGGCGAGGCAACGATGCTCACCGGCTTCGACGCGATAGAACGCCAACGGCGCCACCCCGGCGGCCAGCGAACTGTCGCGGACCAGCTGCAGCCTGCCGAGCAGGCGCCCGCTCGCGCCGTCGCGGTATTCGAGAACAGGACGCGCGCCGCCGTCGACGCTGCTGGCGATGGTCAGCGGATGCAGCGACGCCACGGTGTGATCCGCCGTCACGTCCACCGCCTGTCCATCCCAGCGCAGCGCCGCCGTCACCAGCGGCGCTGCCGGCACCACGCCCACCGCCGACCACTGCGGCAAGGGGCGTACGAACGGCCTGACCCAGTCCTTCCACATCTCAGACGCGCCGGAACAGCAAAAACATATACAGCTTCACCAGCATCCCCGGACCGCGCGGCGCGAGCCGTTCCAGCCGGAAATACGGCGCCGCCGCGCGCGCCACCACGCCCGGCGCAAACCGGTGCACGCCGCTGGCGGTATCGAAGGTATAGCGGCCATGGCGCAACAGCTTCGGCAGATTCCGGCGCCACCAGCCGTAGCGCGCGTCGCCCAGGTAATAAGGATTGAGCATGTTCGCCAGCACGAAGCCGCCTTCGCCCAGCACGCCCGACAACTGCGCGAACAGCGCCGTGTGATCGGCGAAATGATTGAACACGGCAAAGTTGGCGGTGACCGCCCGCACCTTGCAGCCCAGCGATGAGCCGAGTTCGATCACGCTTCCGCCGGCGAGCTCGTCGCGGCAATGGATGTGCAGATACTCACGCATCGGCTCCGCGGGTTCGTAGACGAAGGTCCGGTGCCCGTGCGCGGCGTAGGCTTTCGCGTCGATACCGGTACCGGCGCCGAAATCCAGGATGTCGTCACCGGTGGCCAGCAGGCCCAGCGCCATCCGCTGAAACCTCTCGCGCACCGCCAGGTCGCGCGGGGAAGACATGAACCGCTGGTGGTACTGCGCCCCGGTATGCACGTGATCGATGGCCTCGCGGCGGCGACCCATGGACGTCGGCTGGCTGTGGGTACCGTGGCGGCCGGGAAAGGTTGCCTGGGTGGCATCAGCCTTCGGCGAACGCGTCCACCCCGTCGACCAGCCGCTTTGCCAGCCGCGGCTGCGCGAACTGCTCCAGCCACCAGGCCACGGCGCGGCCTTCGTGGTCGCCGCGCCAGGCGACGTAGAGCGTGTTCGGCTCGCGCGGATCGGCGGTGCGCCGGGCCACCAGCTCGCCGCGCCGGAGCAGCGAAGCCACGCGCTGCTTCGGCAGCCAGCCCACGCCCAGCCCGTCGCGCTGGGCCAGGATCTTGGCCTGCATGCTGGGCACGGCCAGCACCGGCTGGCCGCCCTGCAGGCCGTAGGCACGCCCGGCCGACTGGCGCGAGGTGTCGGCCACCACCACGGCGCGGTGGGCCTGGATCGCTTCGCGTGCCAAGGGTTCCTTGGCCTTCGCCAGCGGGTGCCGCGGCGACACGGCGAACACCCATTCCAGCGCACCGAGTTCGCGCCATTGCAGGTTCGGCATCGACGGCGGCTCGTTGGTGGCGCCGACCACCACGTCGGCGCGGCCGTCGCGCAGGGCTTCCCAGGTGCCGCCCAGCACTTCGTGGGTGACACGCAGGCTCACGCCCGAGGCCAGTGCATCGAAGGCGCGGATCACCGGCAGCAGGGTGGCGAATTCCAGCAGCTCGTCGGTGACGATCCACAGCCGGTCTTCCCAGCCGCTGGCCACCTGCTTCACGCGCCGGCCCAGGCGCGCGCTTTCCAGCGCCAGCCGAGCCGCTTCCTGCGCCAGCAACTGGCCGGCAACCGTCAGCTGCAGGCGGTAGCGGCGGCGGTCGAACAGCAGCGCGTCGAAGCGCGCTTCCAGCTGGCGTGCCGCATGCGACACGGTGGAAGGCGCCTTGCCCAGCCGCGCCGCCGCACGCGACAGGCTGCCGCTTTCGCGGATGGCTTCCAGCAGGGCCAGTTCGTCGTCCGACAGCATGGCGTCTCCCCTTGCGGTGCGCAGCGATGCTACGGCAACACGTTCGATGCCGTCGAACGTTTCCGTCGAAGCGCCGGCACGGCACCGGCGGGCCGCAGGCGCAGCATCTGTTCCAGTTGAACACCCACTCACTGGAGACACGCCATGAATCGTTTCGCCCACCAGACCGTTCTCGTCACCGGCGGCAGCAGCGGCATCGGCCTCGCCGCCGCGAAAGCCTTCGCCGCCGAAGGCGCGCGCGTGGTCATTACCGGCCGCGACGCGGCCGCGCTGGAACGGGCCGCCGCCGAGATCGGCGATGGCACCTTGGCCGTACGCAACGACGCGGGCAACGTCGCCGCCGCGCGCCAGCTCGCCGCTACGCTGGCCGGGCAAGCCGTCCGCCTGGATGCGGTCTTCATCAACGCCGGCATCGCGCGCTTCGCTGCGTTTGCCGAGGTGCAGGAAAGCTTCTGGGACGAGATGTTCGACATCAACGTCAAGGGCGCGTATTTCCAGATCCAGGCGCTGCTGCCGCTGCTGAACCGCGGCGCGTCCATCGTGCTGAACGGCTCGATCAATGCGCATATCGGCATGCCGGCCTCGTCGGTGTATGCCGCCAGCAAGGCCGCGCTGATCTCGCTGGCGAAGACGCTGTCGGGCGAACTGCTGGCGCAGGGCATCCGCGTCAATGTGATCAGCCCCGGCCCGATCGGCACGCCGCTGTACGGCAAGCTGGGCCTGGATGCCGCCACGCTGGAGAGCACCGCCGCGCAGATCCAGAACCAGGTGCCGCTGGGCCGCTTCGGCACCTCGGAGGAACTGGCTTCGACCGTGCTGCATCTGGCCGCGCCGGAATCGGCCTTTATCGTCGGCACCGAGATCGTGGTCGACGGCGGCATGAGCCAGCTGTAAAGCGCAGCGTTACGGCGATTCGCCCAGCGTCTTCACGATCAGGTTGATCGCCTCGTCGTTGCGGTATACGCGATGCCCCGAGGTCACCGTGGTGGTGGACACCGCACCGGGCAGGAAGCTGCTTTCCAGCGGCACCACGCCGTCGCCCGGCACCGCCTCGCCGGGCAGGCTGCCGGCGATGGTGTAGTAGCGCACGCCCGCCACCGGCAGCAGCGACCAGGCGGCGCGGCTCACGGGTTGATCCGGCCGCAGCGAGCTGATGCTGCTGAGGCCGCGTTCGCGATAGGCGCGCAGCAGGTCGGGCTGGATCCCGTCGGGGTTGGCCTTGACCAGCCGCGCGATCGCATCCAGCTCGGGCCCGCCCGGCTTCACCAGATGCTGGGCGAGACGGCCGAAGAAATCCTCGGTGGCCGGACTGCCGTGATGCGGCGTGGCGAGAAAGAACGCCGTATCGACGCCCGGATACGGCGTGAAGCGCAGCACGCGCCGCATGGTGTCGATGTCGTCCGCATTGCCGTGCAGCTGCTGCTCCGGCACCAGGAAGGCGGCGCGCCACAGCACGTCGCCGCTGTCGGCGCTGAGCAGGCGCGCGATGATGCCGCCCATGCTGTGGCCGACCAGCACCATGTGCGCGCGCGCCGCGTCGTGCGCGGCCGGGTCCACCGCGGCCCAGGCGCGGTCGAGAAAACCCTGCACGCGCAGGCGCGACAGCAGCACCGGCGCATTGGTCTGGTACACCACGTGCCACACCTGGTAGCGCGAGCGCAGCGCCGGCGTGCCCTGGATGCGGTTGGTCAGGCGCGCCCACACCAGCGGGCTGCCGCCCAGGCCGTGCAGCATCACCACCGGGATCTTGCCGGGGTCGTAGTCCTCCAGCAGGTACACGCCCTCGCGCACGCCGATGTCGCGGCCGTTGACCAGCAGGTTGCGGATCGCCAGCTGCTTGAGCTGGGAAGCATCGGCCAGCATCGCGTAGGGCGCGGTGGTGTCCATCGACAGCACGTATTCGCGCGGGCCGATCGCCAGGCTGCCCCGCTTCAGCGGATCGGCAAAGACCAGGCGCGGCGTGCCGCCCTGCGCATCCGCCTCGACCCAGGCCACTGCCGTGCGGGTCACGCCTTCCGGCGGGAACAGGCGGCAGCGCGGCGTGCCCTCGCAGCGCCGGGTGGCCGCGACCAGGGCCACGCCGAAGCCGTTGGTGGCGAAGCGCTGGCCGAACATCAGGCTGGAGACCTGGATGCGCTCGGCGCGCACGAACATGGGGGCGCCGGCCAGATCCGTCGACAGCCCGTCCAGCTGCACCGCCAGCGGATCGCCGCCGACGTCCAGCGTGCGCGCCTTCCAGCGTTCGTCTTCGGTGGCCAGCAGGAAGTCGAGCAGATGGCCGGTGCATTGCGTATCGAGCGCCGCGGCTTCGTCCGCCACCGCGCCGCCGGCCAGCGCCGCGCGATACGCACCCGCGGCGCAGCGCAGCCAGCCGCGCGCCGCGCGTTCCGGCGAGGCCTGGCGCATGGCGTCCATGGCCGCGGCCTTGGCCACGCTCAGGGCGGCGTCGGGCGCGGGCGGCGCCAGCCGGCGTACCGATGGCGCGCAGGCGGCCAGGATGCCGGCCAGCGCCAGCAGTCCGCACACCCGTCCGCACCACCGATGCACCACGCCACGCATGAAGCCCCCTTCGATGCGCCGCCTCTCGCCCCGCTCAAGCCTGCGCCGGCGGCCCTTTCAGCTCGATCATGTTGCCCTGCGGATCGTACAGATACAGCGAGAGGCCCTCGCCCTCCGCGCCGTAGCGCAAGCCGCTCTCGCCGACGCGCACGCCGTGCGCTTCGAGATGGGCGCGGATGGCCGCCTCGTCGTAGCCCTCCACCGCCAGGCAGATATGGTCCACGTTGTGGCCTTCCGCGCCGGGCGCCGCGCCGCCGAGGCGGCCCAGCTTGCCGTCGATGCCGACCAGGTCGATCAGCGAGGCGCCGGCGCGCAGCTGCACCAGGCCGATCGCCTCCTGCCGCCGCTCCACCGTGCAGCCGAGCACGCGGCAGTAGAAGTCTTCAAGCGCCGCGGGGTCGATGGCGCGCAGCACGATGTGGTCGAGCTGGCGCAGGCGGAACGGGGGATGGGGCATGGATGCACCTGAATGAGGGGATCCGGCAAACGCTACTCCGTCGCGCCGGGGGAACGCGCAAGTTTTCGTTAAAACCACCACGGCGCCAAGCTTCTGCCCCCCCTGCGGGGAGAGGGCTGGGGTGAGGGGGGCCTACGGAGCGGTGAAGCGAGAGCACAAAAGCAAGCGACGCTTCGTCGATCTTCTTCCGCGAGCACCCGCCCCTCATCCGGCTGCCGCCACCTTCCTCGCTCCTCAGAGCCGCGCACATCCATGTGCGCTCCCCGCGTGCTCCCCGGAGGGGAGAAGGGACCACAGGTTGGGTATAATCGCCCCCTTAAGGCGCGGTGGGAGAAGCGGACATATCCGCTGCCGAAGGCGCAACGCCCGTAATCGCTCAGGCTCCCATACCACCGCCGCCGCGGAACAACTCTGGAGAGACCGGTTAGATCCGGCGCCGAAGGGGCACGAAGCGCGAGCTTCCAAACTCTCAGGCAAAAGGACAGAGGGGCGCCTGACGTGCGGCACGCACGTCCTGCCTGTATTCAGGCACTCCGGACGCCCCTGTCATGACCAAGCCCGCTTCCCCCTCCCTGCGCGACCTCGAGCACCACGAGGCTTTCATCGAGCGCCATATCGGCCCCAACGACGCCGAGATCGCGCACATGCTGCGCGCGATCGGCCACGACTCGCTGGAGTCGATGACCGACGCCATCGTGCCGGGCCAGATCAAGTCCGCCGCGCCGCTGGCCCTGCCGCCGGCCATGACCGAAGTGGAAGCGCTGGCGAAGATCCGCGCCATCGCCGGCAAGAACAAGGTGTTCCGCAGCTTCATCGGCCAGGGCTACTACGGCACGCACACGCCGAACGTCATCCTGCGCAACATCCTGGAGAACCCGGCGTGGTACACGGCGTATACGCCGTACCAGGCGGAGATCTCGCAGGGCCGCATGGAAGCGCTCATCAACTTCCAGACCATGGTGGCCGACCTCACCGGGATGGACATCTCCAACGCCTCGCTGCTGGACGAAGCCACTGCGGCGGGCGAGGCGATGACGCTGGCCAAGCGCTCGGCCAAATCCAAGAGCAACGTGTTCTTCGTCGCCGACGACGTGCACCCGCAGACGCTGGAAGTGCTGCGCACCCGCGCCGACGGCGTGGACATCGCGCTGCACGTCGGCCCGGCCGCGGACGCGGCCACCGTCGACAGCTTCGGCGTGCTGCTGCAGTACCCCAATACCTACGGCACCATCAACGACTACCGCGCCGCCGCCGAGGCCGTGCACGCGCGCGGCGCGCTGGTGGCGGTAGCCACCGACCTGCTCGCGCTCACCCTCATTGCCTCGCCCGGCAGCTGGGGCGCGGACATCGTCATCGGCAACAGCCAGCGCTTCGGCGTGCCGTTCGGCTTCGGCGGCCCGCACGCCGCGTACCTGGCCTGCCGCGACGCCTACAAGCGCTCCATGCCGGGCCGCCTGATCGGCGTGTCGGTGGACGCCGAAGGCAAGCCGGCCTACCGCCTGACCCTGCAGACCCGCGAGCAGCACATCCGCCGCGAGAAGGCCACTTCCAACATCTGTACCGCGCAGGTGCTGCTGGCGGTGATGGCCAGCATGTACGCCGTGTACCACGGCCCTGACGGCCTGCGGCGCATCGCGCGCCGCACGCATCGCCTGGCGGCCATCCTGGCGGCGACGCTGCGCAAGGCCGGCCTCGACGTGGGCGGCGATTTCTTCGACACGCTGCGCATCACCGGCGTCGACGCCGACGCCATCCACGCCAAGGCCGCCAGCAAGGGCCTCAACCTGCGCCAGATCCACGGCCAGTGCGTGGGCATCAGCCTGGACGAGACCACCACCCGCGCCGACGTGCAGGCGCTGGCCGCGCTGTTCGGTGCGGAGCTTGGCGACATCGACGAAGCCGACACCGCCACCGGCGACGCGCTGCCCGCCGCCCTGCTGCGCCAGAACGCCTTCCTGCAGCACCCGGTGTTCAACACCCACCACAGCGAGCACGAACTGCTGCGCTACATGCGCTCGCTGGCCGACAAGGACCTGGCGATGGATCGCACCATGATCCCGCTCGGCTCCTGCACCATGAAGCTCAACGCCACCGCCGAGATGATCCCGGTGACCTGGCCGGAATTCGGCAATATCCACCCGCTGGCGCCGGCCGAGCAGACCCAGGGCTACAAGCAGCTGATCGACGAGCTGGAAGCCATGCTGGTGGAGTGCACCGGCTACGACGCGGTAAGCCTGCAGCCGAACTCCGGCGCGCAGGGCGAATACGCCGGCCTGCTGGCGATCCGCGCCTATCACCGCTCGCGCGGCGACGACCACCGCGACGTGTGCCTGATCCCCGAATCCGCGCATGGCACCAACCCGGCTTCCGCGCAGATGTGCGGCATGACCGTGGTGGTCACCAAGTGCGACGCCAACGGCAACGTGGACCTGGAAGACATCCGCGCCAAGGCCGAGAAGTACAGCGAGCGCCTGGCCGCGCTGATGATCACCTACCCGTCCACGCACGGCGTGTTCGAGGAAGACGTGGTCGCCATCTGCGAGATCGTGCACAAGCACGGCGGCCAGGTGTACACCGACGGCGCCAACATGAATGCGCTGGTCGGCCTGGCCAAGCCGGGCAAGTGGGGTTCGGACGTCTCGCACCTCAACCTGCACAAGACCTTCTGCATCCCGCACGGCGGCGGCGGCCCGGGCGTGGGGCCCTGCGCGGTGAAGTCGCACCTGGCGCCGTTCCTGCCGCGCACGCTCGGCGGCGAAGGCACGGTGGGCATGGTCTCGGCGGCCAGCTTCGGCTCGGCCTCGATCCTGCCGATCAGCTGGATGTACATCGCCATGATGGGCCAGCAGGGCCTGCGCAAGGCGACCCAGGTGGCCCTGCTCAATGCCAACTACATCGCCAAGCGCCTGGCCGCGCACTACGAGACGCTGTACACCGGCCGCAACGGGCTGGTGGCGCACGAGTGCATCCTGGA
>Ga0065165_1000945_pt1 | contig 36838 bp, 42 predicted proteins | sample AraplaMF_Cvi_mMF_FD_63813 | JGI IMG/M metagenome (GOLD analysis project Ga0065165, IMG submission 63813) | Arabidopsis root microbial communities from the University of North Carolina, USA - plate scrape MF_Cvi_mMF (version 2) (version 3) | ecosystem: Host-associated > Plants > Roots >... | reverse complement strand
GTATTCCATGTAAATCCTTGAGTTGAAGAAGTGGCAATCTATCGAAGATACGCGTTTTCGAGCCCCCGCAACATGAAATATGTCGTATATTCAAGATATTCGAATTCATATACGTACGCACGATGTCCGGCCTGCCGCAACACTTAGATATTCACCTCATTCGCATCCTCTACCTGCTGCTGGTCGAGAAGAACGTATAACAGCGTTTACCCTTTAGGTACGGGGTTTCCTTGCCATTTTCTTGCACACATGGTTGCTAAAACGGTGCCTGCACTGTACTCACGGCCTGTCATTCTTTTGTTGATCCCCTAGCAACACGGCTGCATCCTCTGCGACCTCTGCAATACTGTTTTTTGTACGTTTTTTGTACGTATTTCGTATGTTTTTTGTACGTCGCCAGTATTGCGCTAACTGTAAAGGGGAAGCAAAAATGGCACTGGAATTTAGAAACGGCGCTTGGTACTGGCGCAAGATGGTCAACGGTGTACAGTTCAACCGATCCACCAAGACCGCAGACAAGAAGCAAGCCGAGCAACTGGTCAAGAAGTGGCAACACGAAGCTGTCCAAAGCGTAATCTACGAAGGTGAACGGCCAATCACCGTACACGAAGCAATCAAAGCCTTTCTGGATGAACGCATGCATTCGGAAGGTTATCGAAACGCATGCCAGCACATGAAGCGCTGGAAAGCAGAAATCCCCAACGTCCAATTCAAGTCTCTGCCCAAGTACCAGGTACAAGCCGTTTTAAACAAGATGCATGCCGACGGCTATGCACATAACACAGTGGCTGTCGCCGTGCGTTACTGGAATGCGTTGGTCAACTACTGCATCGAGAACAAGCTCTCTTCTGGGCCTAAGCTGGACAACGTGCAGCGGAAGGCAACGCGCAAGCGCGTTATCACTCTGGAAGAAGAAGCAGCGATGCTTGCTGCCACCTGCCCCAACGCCAAGTATCCAGGCAAGAACGCGACGAAGGACATGCAGCGCCAGGAAAACCAAGACATGCTTACCTGCTTGCTGCACTTGGGTGCGCGACTCAACGAGGCACAGCACTTGCGCTGGTCAGACGTCAACTTCGACAACAACACCATCTTTGTGCGTCGCCTAAAGAACAGCAACGACAGTTCCCTGCTTATGACCAAGGCGGTACGTGCCGTTATGGAGCGTCGATTTGCTTCTCGCGTTGACGAATGGGTTTTCCCTACCAAGGCGGTAAAAGGCACTGGCAACGCTGAATGGTTCAAAAGGATTGCAGTACGTGCTGGCGTTGACTTTGAAGCGGGCAAGGTCACAAGCCACACATTCAGGCATTCGGCTGCAACGCGCCTTTTGCGCGCCGGTATGGACATTGTTAAGGTGCAGCGCTTCCTCGGCCACAAGAACATCGAAAGCACTCTCGTGTACCTGCATGCGCTACCAAATGAAGTTGCTGAACAAGCGGCTGCTGTATTTGATGCTGGCTAGCTTTTAGTACGGTGGAAGACGAGGCCGCATCGCTTACACCTCGTAATTTCAAGGCCATCACGGTGCGACAGAGAGTAAAGGTTATGTGAGTGTTGATCACAATAACGTCGTGCATACCAACGTTCTACATGACCTTGGACAGGAAGGATTACTAGACAGGCGAAGAACATTGGAATGTACGTAATCATCCCGGCCCAGTCATGGCCAATGAACGTCGCAAGCAGAAAGGTCAGTTTGTAGAGCGCATAACCGAGGATCAAAAACGCGATGAATCCTGCACTGAATCCAACGTTACTTCCTCGTTCCGAAATGGCTTGCTCACGAAGATCGTGAATCTGGCTTACGCAGTCAGGGGCTAACGCTTCCAACATAGTCGCCCTAAGTGCTGGTTCCTTCAGTATGCGCAAGTACAGATTGAACGCGTTAGATGGGACCTTCGCTCTCGTTAAATCGGCGTATCTTGCAGAGACAAGCACGAACTCTTCACCTTGCTCTGAATAGCCAATCGAACAGACATAATCGACAAAGCGATGGCGAATAGGAATGTCAGCAACGCGATCAATCTTCATTGTGGTTTTGTGCAGAGTGTGTACATTGGGAACGTTTGTTAAGTCTGCCTTCGACGGAAGCTAAATAGAAGTACAGGTTGTCATTGGCCTGTACGCATGTAATACTCCTCCTAGTAGGCAAAGGCCTCTAGTGTAAAAGCTAGAGGCCTTCTGCTTTATGTACCTGTAAGCTTTGGGTGCTCGACGTGCGGGATACTTTTTTCGTCTTCGTGCCTCGCTAACGCTTGCAATCCTGATTGGGTAATAGCCCAGGCCTTTGTGGGACTTCCATTAGGTGTCCTGCTATCAAACTGGCGCGCGCAGTTCATGCTGAAGAGTTCATTCAACGCATCATCCAAAGTGAGGCTAGCATTAACGGTTAGAGTGGACTTTAGCTGATCCCAAAGGACTGCACCACCTTTCAGGGCGCGCAAAACCATTGCTTGATCGTCACTAAGCAAAACGATTCCGGCTCGTTTTTCCAGTTGAGCGATCGTTTGGTCTTTTTGACTTAGGTTGGTCTTCAAGGCATAGATTTCTTCCGCCAGCTCCTTGACGCGCTCTTGATGTTCATTAACGATCGATTGCGTGTCCTCCACCGTCTTTTTGCATTTCAGGCGTAGTTCCCTTGATTGCTCTGGCGTCAGAGGCACCTCACTGTCCAGGTTAGCCTGAAAGCTACGCAAGTCGTTCTGCTTACGTTTCGCCCACTTGAATGCCCAGCCTTCGGGAAATGGGTAAAGGAAGACGTATAAGCAGCTAGTAACGATTGGACCAATTGCAAGGTGAAGCCAAGTCGTCCACATGTCCGGATAAAGCACGGTGTCAATCATGGTGAACTTTTTCGCTGGGTCCATGCTGGACAACATCACTGCAATGAGTCGAAAGTTCCAAGCGCACCAGGACAACACAAACGAGCTTGTTAGTGGGCTCGATACACGTTCGTAAAGCTGCACCTTCATTGTTTTGATCAGGTCGTCCATGTTCTTCCGTTAGTTGCTAGGTTGAACTTCATGTTACTCAACTTACAACCACATGTCTATGTGTTGAATGTGGCATACGGTTCAAATGGGCCATTTCGCCCCTATTTTCGTCGCCCCCATTTATTCGGCCCATTTTGCGGTGCTTTTTGATCGCCTTATTCGCCGATTTTCGGCCATTTTGGTTAAATACAATTTGTACAGCTGGTCGCTTTTCTGTAAACTTGGTGGGTCGATTCTCTCAAAATTAGTACAACGTGTAATAGAGAAAAAGACCAAAAAACGAGAAGAAGCAAAGGCACCCAATGACACGTGCCTTATCAGCTTACATTAGATCAGTTGTCTTACTTCGTGTTATGCGAAGTAAGACAACAACTGGAGAAACTACATGCGAGACCAAATCCTTAGTCGCTTTATGGCTAGGTATCCCACCTTAAAAGGCCATCAGGCCGAAACATACGTTGACCGTTACATTATCGTTACCCTGCGCTTCATCAAGGAAGGTATTGCCAAAGGCAACCGGGTCAATGACGAATTTCCTTTATCCCTTACCGAATTACGTAAAGCAATAGGTAAGGTGTACCTAGACAAAAAGCAGCAATGGGTAACGAGTCTGATGCGCCACGATAACCAACTTTCGCTTATTACCGTCAATTTCGAGGGTAACGAGGGCAAGTTATCACGCGTATCGTTAAATCCGATTTATGAGCAGCAAATCATGGAAGAGATCATCAACCTTAACTACGAGCTTAGTCCAAAACGCTTGAAAGAGATTAAGGATAACGCAAACGTTAAAACGCCAGTTAATCTGGAAAGCTTGCAAAGCTATCTTGCAAAAACCACCTTGACCTTGGAACAGGTGAAAAACGATCCAAGCTACAGCCCTGCTTACAAGGACACACTTAAAGACAACATCGTCACGACTGATCAACTGATTGCCCACATTGTTACTGACGTTGACGGTTCCCTTTACTTGCCAGAATACTGGCAAGAGACAGACAGTGGCCGCATGTACGGCAAAGGCCTGAGCTTGCAGCGAGTACGCAGAGAGATTCGTAAGGCCGCGCTTGGCACTTGCCATCAGTACGACTTCAAGGCATGCAGCTTCGCGCTAATGACTGGTCTTGCTTTGTACATAGTCCCAGACTTGAAGGTTGCCGACCTCGTTGATTACGTCAAGAACCGTGCTTCGATTCGTAAGCGTCTTTCTGTTGCTATGGGCATTGACCCATACAAAGGCAAAGACAAAGACCTGGTTAAAGACATCTTTACGTCGCTGGGCTTCGGTGCTTCAACTGCCGACAACCCCTACACATCAATCAGACAACAACTTAGCGACGTTCAGTACGAAATCCTGATGGCTGACAAACAGTTCAAGCACATCAGGCAGCAGCTTAAGCTTGTACGCGATGTCATTTCGGAGTTCTTCAAGGCAGACACGTTCGAGTTCTTTGGGCGTCAATACAACTGCATTGATCCTAACAACAATCCCGCTCGTCCGAAGAAGCGCAACAGGAACCAGAAGCTAGCCTGGATTTATCAGGTCATGGAAAGCAACGCGATTACCCGCTTCGGCCAGATCGCAAACGAAGCTGGTTGTGAACTGCTGCTTGCAGCACACGACTGCCTGTACTTCCGCAACGAGCTTAGCGAGAACCTGCTTGCCGAGATCATGTGCGACCTGAATCAACACTTCCAGCTACTAAGCGTTGAACACGAAAAGGTCAAACCAATCTCTATTGCAGGCGACATCGCGAACGAGATTCACCGCGACCACAAAGCACGTATGCGTCAGGAAGCTTACAAAGCCGGTCTTTCGTATGCTGATGCAAAGCCCCATCAGCTTGATCCAATGTACGGCTACTTCGCTAACGAGATTAGCCAGTTGAACGAACGTGTTCCAATGAACATGGGAAGAAGCGTTGACTTGAGCCGCCTCAACCAACTAAGACAAGGTTGAAGCCAACGTATGCGGCACATCAAGCAGCAAATCAAACGGCGCCATGTGCGCCGTTTTTGTTTGGCAAAAAGAATGACTGTAAGCGTCACTCTTTTGTTGATCCACCTTTTACCTGACTGCATCCTCAGACACATGGCGGTAACGCGCAACCAGATCAAGGGGAACAAAATGCAGCAAGCACAAAACGACAAGACCTACTTCATCGAGTACATGGGCTACATCGAAATTGGCGCAACCGCATGCGAAGCACTGATCGAAGTAGCCAACTCAAACGAAGTAAGCGTATGCGTGGTATTCGATGCTCTGGTGCGTGAAGGCCTGCGCAACCCATGCGGCGACAGCAGCCAGTTTTAAGCATCAGTAGAACGCACCACCCACATGCCCGCTAATGCGGGCTTCGTTGTTTCTGGCGCTTATTCACGTGTTTTCGACCGAACTCAATAAATACAAGGTCACGAAAACATTGGAGGAATACATGACGACAACGATCACCCGCCTAAAACAAATCAAGGCCTGGATCAAAGGGAGCCTGCAACCAGAACGAGTGCAGCGCCAACAAAGCCAAGCGCAGCAGCCTGCCACCACACTACAACTACCACCGCGTTATTGGGCAGACGTACATCGCTCAGTAGATCGATTCGCAAGCTATCGCGAAAAGATCATGCCGAAGCTGCGCGACAACGGCTATGCCTACTTCCTGGCTTGCGACAGCAACGACTATCAGCAGCATCAAGAATGGTGCCATGAGAACTGCGAAGATTACAGCTTGGCGCACTGCGATGTTTGGCAGATCGACAGCCAGTATCCAAGAGCATTCGCTAACCAGGCAGATGCAGTGCTGTTCTGCTTGTCCTTTGATGCGACAGACATTGAGGGAGACGAACAATGACCTTCAAGTACATCGTCTTCATAAGCTACGAGGACATTGACTACAACTGCTACTTCGGCAAAGCGCGTGGCGGTATGCTCATTGAAGAAGCAACGCGAGGCGGTTACCTGTTCCGCTTCGAAATTGAAGACGACCTATTAGGCTTCCTTGATGAACACTATGCACGAGCGCTTTGAACGCATAAGGCCAGCATTGCTGGCCTTATTCCCTTTGGCCCCTCGCGCAGAATTTGATCCCTGCAAAGCCAGGCTTTAGGCTCTGATCCCAGTAACTTGACTGGCGGTTACCCACGTTGCAAAATAATTCACCACCAACCTTGTGAGTGCTTATGAAAACCATTCTCGCCTCTGCCCTGTTGTTTGCCCTTGTGGGCTGCGCTTCTGTTGATTACCAACCGTATGAAGGAAAGGCTGATGCCGTATGGGAGGGACAAGGTGGCACAAAGCTTGTAGTTGATAGCATTGACTTCTGGGATAACGGAGCGCCGCCGCGCAAGTACAAAGTGGTCGGCTACGCGACTGGTGCAATTGGTGCAGGCTACGGCGCGGATGCCATGATCCGCAGCGCGATAGCATCAAAGGTAAAGACACAAGGCGGCAATGCTGCGATTCTAGTCAACGGCAACACTAGCCACCTGGGCTTTGTTCAAGCATCACCGACTATGTGGATGGCTGCAAACACACGTGAACTCAAATACGCAGTGGTGCGCTACGTTGACTGACAAGCTTAGGCCGATGAAGAACACCCGCGACGCCAAGAAAGAACAGGAATCGTACTTGCTTACGAGCTTCTTGAAACATGCCGCAATCCCTGCTTTGATCGTTGATGCACCAGAAGCGCCTGACTTCATCATCGAGCACAATGGTAAGCGTATCGGTGTCGAGTTGACCGAGACGTTTATCGAAATAAGCGGCGGCTCTCTTAGTCTCCATGCCCAAGAGAACATGGCAAATCGAATCGTCGGAAAGGCGTATGACATCTACATGCAAGACCGGTCCGAGACACGAGTCAATGTTCAAGTGGTCTTTTATCCTGGCCGCATAAGTCCACAGCTACGCTTGGTAGAGGCAGCATGCCAGCTCGCCCAACTCGTCAAAGACCATCCTGCGGGACCCGACGAGCGGATTGAACTCCGGTCTGAAGATTTTTATGAAGAACTGCCTGAATCAGTTGCTTACGTAAGAATCTACGGCCTACCAGTACCGGAACTGAAAGAACGTTGGACAGTTGCTGGTGCGGGATGGGTTACGCCATTAACCAGACAGCACATTGAAGAAAGGATCGCAGCAAAGTCTAAGCGATTACCTAAGTACAGGAATGTGATCGCCGAAAACTGGCTCGTCATCGCTACCAAAGGCGGAAGTCCATCACAGTTCTTCGACCGAGATAGCATACGGGCATTAGGCAGGTTTGAGAGCCCGTTCGAACGTACCTACTTCTTCGAACACCTCAGTGGGACCGTGGTCACTCTATCGGCAAACGCGGTGTTGTAGATTATTTGAATCTTGGACATGATCGATCTAATCAATGTGGAACGGAGGAAAAATTGTCGCGATACATGGAACTTTCCCAGAAGGCAGCAGGTTGGACACAGCGCTTTAATGAACATCTTGAAGAATGTAGGCGGTTCGCATTCTGGATGATTGGAGACTACTTGACCTACATGGATGCTCCGAGAGATGAGGTACAGTTCATTGAGTTGGACAATGATTTGCAAAGCACGGGCAAGACGCAACCATCTACAACACCACCGGTTATGAAGTTGGGCAAAGACGACTTCTGGTACTTTGGACTGAGCGTACGATTTGCTGTCGATAGTTCGAAGTACTTCATGATTCAAAACATAGCGATCGGCTTACAAAAAGGGAGCTGCGAGTGGCTTGTGAAGTGGAGTGGTAAAAACTACAAAGTGCCGCTTAACGATTTGAGTCAGATTAGGAACCTATTTGACGAATGGATTACTATGTCGAGCAAAATGTATGAAGGTCCGGTTGCGCGACACGCTACGGGGATGGGCTTTATTCCATCAGTTTGAACGACGCCATGCGATGCTGCTAGGCAACTTTGCGCAGTAATACGCTGCCCTTAGATTTAAGAGCTGCGTAACCGATAACGTTCGATGATTGTTATGGACGGATGCGGCCAGCTAAGACTGCGATACCCAAACTTGTACCGGCTAAAAGTACCGCTACAATGGCTCCGCCGAGCGCTAGGGGGTCTGTTACACCATGACGCGCAACAGATTCACCAGAAGCATGAGCGATGTACACAACTGGCGCAAAAGAGAATAAAAGTGCGACAAACGTCATCACTAAATTGCTAAGGATTTTGCCCACTAATCCGCCTTCGTACTTCAGATAGAAAAGGCCGAGAATGTAGTCCGAAGGCAGGCGTAGCTCGTGGAGTCCTGCCTCAGCTACAGGCTTATACCGGGAAATCACCAGGTAGTCATAGACCTCTCGTTGACAGCGCCTAAGGAAGCCAATGCTCGCCTTCGCACACATTAGCGCCGCCGGAACTACGAGGAAGACTTTTTGAAGAAGCGCGCTCGCTGAAAGGGGGAGGCCTTCGAAAGTCTGCGACTTAGCGCCTTCGTAAACTACCAAGTGGTATGTGACCAACGCGACAAGCGACGCAAGACCAAAGGCTACAAACTGCTTATTGCTTGATGCCAAACTGTCTTTGACGTCAGCGATGAATTTGTCGAGTTGCGCATCGTCTTTTTCTGCGGCAAGGACTTGTTTGATTTTGGGAAGTAGATCCATGACTCGCTCGCGATCCAGTCTTTTAAGCGCGACCTGCTTGGAGGAATTGAACCAATTGGCCAACAGCTACCATGTACAAAAGGGCTACAAGAACTTTGATCCACCGCGTGGCACTACTGCGACGAACTTTGGAAAAGAGATTTTCGTGATTCAACCAAGCTAGCCCAAAGCCGAGGAAACCAAGAACTGCGGCTGTTGCATGGTCCCAAACTGCAACCCATCCTTCTCCGATGTGCTTTTGCTTCCAAGCGGCGGCTCCAAGTACCACTGCAATCAGCCCGATGTTTCTGACGTGATCGAAAACGGCCTTGACCGTATTGTCATCTTTCGCGTATTTGTCCAGAAGATGAAACAACGCTAGCTCCTTCAAATGATTCATGTATAGGCATTGACAATGTATCACGATCAGTTGCGAAATGACATGCAACTAAGTGTTCACTTTAGCTGCTCAGCCACGAATGACGGTTCTTATTAGCTGATGCTACGGCCCTGTGAATAAGTAGGATGTTAACAAAAGGCAACACCTCGCCAAGCGTCAACTTGCCACTCAGCTACTCCGTGTTGAACTTGGCCATTTGACGCAGCCATGGCGTTTCTAGGGGACCGTAGGGGATGTTGTGCAGCTTGGTAGCCTGGCGTTAGGCTATGTCCAGCTGGGACTTGACGGTTGAACCGACGAGCCATTTGCGCGAATTTTGTACGCGCTGCCATACAGTCATGCAGGTGCTTGTTTCTTCTGATGCTTTCCAGACCTCAGTAATACACACTGTATTGCAAGAGTCACAGCCGAGCAGCTGGGAGGCGTGTAAGTGCTTGTTTCTTCTGAGGAAACGCTACCTGTTCACAACTGTGAATAATTCCCCGATTCTTGAACCCGAAAACGCATCGCTGTAGTGCTTGGCTGCTGCTTGGTAGGCGGCATCATTCAAAATCGGCCCGTCGCTAGGCCATAATTGCGTCAAGCTCGTATGCCGAGACTGTAGTAAAGTCGATGATTTCCATTCCATCTTGCAGCGGTCCACGCGTTGCCTCTACGATACTGTTGAGAAATTTCTCTTTCTTATAAAGTTGAAAGCCTGCCCGTTGAAGTCTAAGAGCAGCAGTTCGTGTGGCATTAAATAAGCGGTTTCGTTTCACCCTCCAACCGAAGGAAACCGTAAAGCCAACCACCGCCAGCACGACGCCTGCTAACACCGCTCGAAGCGGCGAGCCGGTTCCTAGCAGCCAGGCTTGTAATCCCAATGCCGGGATACCCAAAGCTACAGAAATGGTTAGGCCCCCCATCCAAAGCGATTCAACTTGGAACGCGCGACGAAAACCAATAAGATTCGCGTTAATTTCGGACAGAGCCTGATCAACAAGTGCTTGTGATTCTTGACTATCGTTCACAGAAGTGACCACCTTTCAATGCCTAGCAATGCGGAGATTTTGCATTCCATGCCTTGCTTTAGCTATACTGTATGCATGCACAGTAAAATACATTCTACACCGACTATCGGACCAGATGTTAGAGAAGAACCAGCTTGGGAACTGGTTCGTGTAGTCGTCATGCGCGACGATGGCTTACGTCCACCAAACTTCAAGGAAGTTTCACCGACTGATGACAACACCTATGTGGGCAGGTGCAGGTACCATCGTGCAGATGGTGGCCCTTACTGACGTCCTGCTCACTTTGAGTTGCGCCAGAACGTAGGTAATTCGCCGGCGCACATGCTGGCGCCGCTGTTCGACCCATACCTGGTTAAGTGGCTCATGGCAAGTCTTTGCAGGCTGGGTGATCGTTGCCAAGGGTGACGCAACGCATGAACACCGTCAGCTATGGGCCATTTCTCGGGAGCTCGGAGATTTGATTTAGGTTATTCATCTTTATGGGGTAATGCGACGTTTCAATTTTGAGCCCTGTCAACTACCACTGGCATGTAATTATTGGGGCCGCATAGTACACTTCAAGCTGTCTGATCAATACTAGCGAGTACTTGAAGTGATGAACCTGGAATTTCTGCGCACACCTTCCGAGAAGGCAAATTACCTGGCTACCTTACTGTCGTCCCATGCTAGCGGCGGCAAAGCAGATCCAAATGAATACGGCATGCTTCGGCAGCAACTCTTATCCATGCCAGACATCGCGGATCTGGTCCCTTCTTTCGTCCGAACGTGCCGGGATTTGGCATCGTTCTGGCACTTCATCCAACCGAAATTTAAGACCTATCAAGAACGACGAAACTTCATTTCGCAAGAGTTCACACCCTTACTGGACTTTTTAGAGTTCGTACAGTCGAAAGATAAGAAAACGAATACGCCCCTGGTGCTTGCTGGGCACGCTCCAAATGAAATTACTTCCTACCACTCAGTGGCTTCTAACGCAGATCAGACCGTATCTCCTGTAGCGAGAAATAAGCGCAAAGTATTCATTGTTCATGGACGCGACAATGAAGCAAAGCAAGAGGTCGCTCGTTTCATTTCTGACCTAGGACTTGAACCCATAATCTTGCACGAGCAAGCTAGCTCAGGCATGACCATCATTGAAAAGATTGAGAAGTATAGTAACGATGCAGATTTTGCGCTCGTCCTTTATACACCTTGTGATCATGGACGAGGTGTGCACGAATCAAAGACTTCTCCGCGTCAACGTGCGAGGCAAAATGTCGTATTCGAGCATGGTTACCTAATGGCAAAGCTTGGACGAGAAAACGTTTGCGCGCTTGTGAAGGGCGACATTGAAACACCTAATGACATCAGTGGCGTTGTGTATGTCCAGCTGGATGGATACAGCGGTTGGAAGAACGAGGTCGCAAAAGAGCTAAAGGCTTGCGGATACGTACTAAAAGCGTTCTTCTAAGTCTTAATCTTTCTCTTAAGCGGCATGTTAGGCATTGAACTTCGGTGGTGGCTTGCCCTGGTCTTCGCGCTTCTTAGCAATCTGCTTCCGGCGATACTCACGCCAAGATTTGCGGTAGCCACCTTCCGTATGTCGCCGCCACTCGCCCACAGCATCACCTAACACCGGTACCCATCTTGGATTCGGGCCAATGCTTGCGAAATGCAGCGGGTTCGCGATCTCTTCCCTCCAACGCTCAATGATCTGTTCAATCGGCAAGGCCAGGTCATCCCATTGACCAGCCTTCCAATGCGCTTCAAACGCCGCAAGCAATAGCAGTTCTTGTTTCTTTGCTTCTGCTTCTCGCTCCCAAAATCCTTCGCTGAACAAGTCAGTTGGCAATCCCAAGTTGCGCAACCGCTTCATGTTCTGCATGCGCAAGCTGCGCCTTTCGCCTCGCTTCATTTCTACGCCACTCCAATAAATAGCTGACGGCTCATTTGAGAGCCACGAGGTTATTTAAGTGGACGACAAGAACAAGACAACCAACCAAGTTGCGGAAGTCAGCGCCGAGACATTAAACAAGCTTGCTAGCGCGGATGCCGACATACGCCAAAGCGGCTTAATCGACATCTTTGAACAGCACCTTCCCCAAATCCCTAAGGACTACGTATTCAAGCGCAAAGACCGCGAATTCGTTGCGGATTGCTTCCATGCCGCATTTGAACTGAATGGTGGCTTGCCACGCCTTGCCAAGTACGGAAACGAGAACTATGGCGAGTTCATCAAGCTTTGGGCACGAATGCTGCCAGAGGCGCAGAAGCATGAAGCTGGTCCAGCGGTAGTACAGGTTTTCCATAACGTGCCACCTTCGCCATTGGACGTGGGCGACATCGTTGACGCGGACGAACTGGACGATGAATAACAGCGTTCAAACTGTCCAACTTGAATACCAGCCACGCCAAGCCTTCCTGCCTTTCCATCAGCGCACCAAACGAAGCTCAGTAATAGTTGCGCACCGCCGTGCAGGTAAGACGTACAGCGTTATTCAAGACCTGATTGCACGAGCGCTCAACTTCCAAAAGAAGGACAGCATTACTCGCAAGCTGCTGACCAAACCTAAGTTCGCATACCTGTGTCCCTACAAAGGCCAGGCAAAACAAGTCGCTTGGCAATACCTGATCGACTTCACCAAGTCCATACCTGGCGTAAAGAAGAACGAGACCGAACTATGGATCGAGATTCCAACCGTAGCTGGCGACACGGCACGCATCTTCCTTGCTGGTGCGGACAATCCAGACAACCTACGTGGTCTGTACTTTGATGGCGTTGTACTCGATGAATACGGCGACATGAAGCCAGAAGTCTACAGCACCGTCATTCGCCCTGCCCTTTCAGACCGCAAGGGCTGGGTAGTCTTTATGGGAACACCCAAAGGCAAGAACGACTTCTACAAGCGCTGGCTAAAAGCGCAGCAGGAACCAACAAAGTATTTCTCTCTTCAACTGAAGGCAAGCGAAAGCGGCATCCTTGACGCAAACGAAGTCGCAGACATGCGCTCAGAAATGGAGCCGGAAGAAGTCGAACAGGAGCTTGAGTGTTCATTCGATGCAGCATTCAAAGGATCATTCTACGCCAAACAGGTCGCAACTGCAGAAAGCCAAGGCAAATTCCAATCAGCCGAATACGACCCAACGGAAAAGGTTTGCATAGCGATGGACTTAGGTCATAGCGATGCGGCCGTAATCTGGTACTGGCAAGTTGTTAATGGCGAAATTCGCTTTATCGACTACTGGGAACAAAGCGGTTTCGATGCAGAAGAAGTCTGCGACATGTTGGCCTTGAAGCCTTACGAATACGAAACCGTCTGGCTTCCACACGATGCAATGCACCGCACATTCGCGTCAAAGAAGTCTGTAATGGACACCTTCTTAGAGCATGACTTACCGGCTCGCAAAGTCCCGAATCCCGACCAGGGCAACCGCATCATGCACGGCATTGATGCTGTTCGTAAGTTTCTCCGCATGTGGAACTTCATTATCGACAAAGACCGCTGCTATCGCGGCATCGAAGCATTGAAAAACTACAGCCGCAAGTTCAATCGCGCATCAAATACATACAGCGGCGAAGCGGATCACAACGAGTGGTCACACGGCGCTGACGCATTCCGTTACGCGGTTCTCTCAATCAAAGAAGACGACTTAGGCCGATCAATCGAGCGAAGCAAACAACGCCGCCTGTACCAGATGTCAAATCGCGGTCAGGTAAATACGAGCCGATACACGCTAGATGAAGCCTATGCTGCTCGTGAACGCGAACAAGCATTGCGTACCCAAAACATTGGCAGAGCGTGGGACTAAATCAAATAAGTGCGCCACTAGAAGCGCACGGAGCATAAATGGCTACCGACAACTATAACGATTACGAAGGGATGGATAGCAGCGTCAACGACGACGCCTTCGAGCAAGACCCTGTACTTGCGCAATACCAGACTGAAGACGAGCAGGAAAAGTGGCAGAAGGAACTTGAAGCATGCCGCAAAGAGCGAAAGAACTGGAACGCAACTGCAACCAGGGCTGTTGCTCGTTATCGTGCCGATGCAGGCGCGCAGTACAACGGCGGTAAGTTCTACAACATCTACTTCCAGAACACAGATACGAAGCTGGCAGCGCTTTACGCCCGTACACCGAAGCCCGACATCAAACGTCGTTTTGATGACAGCCAAGATGATGCTGCGCGTGTAGCTGGCCTGCTACTGCAACGTAACCTGGAATACGAACTGGATACAGGCGGTTTTGACACCACATTCAAGCAAGTCCTGTTTGACAACGTGGTTGCAGGCATGGGCGTTAGCTGGCTACGTTATGAGCAGGAAGAACGCGAACAACCGCCGGTAATCAACCCAATGACAGGCGCAGTTACCCAACAACCACCAGTCATCACCTGCCAGGAAGCATGTACGGACTATGTTGCTTGGGACGACTTCTATTGGAGCCCTTGTAAGGTCTGGACTATGTGCAGTTGGGTAGCTCGCCGCATCCCAATGACAAAGGAAGCGATGAAGCACCGCTTCGGCCATACAGTGCCGGCTGAAATGCTTAGCGAAGTCAGCTACAGCAACAAGCCAGATGCACAAGACGCCAGCAAAGCCAAACTGGCACCTAAGAACCAGACAGAAGAAACAGCAGATGTCTACGAAATCTGGGACAAAGAACGCCAGCTAGTATTTTGGGTCACCGACAGCATTGAAGTCCCGCTTGATGTACAGCAGGATACGATGGACTTTGAAGGCTTCTTCCCAACACCGATGCCACCTCTTGGCCGCTTCGATACCGCTAATGCCATGCCTGTCAGCGATTACCAGCTTGTGCGCGGTAAGTATGACGAACTGGACGAGTTGAACGAGCGCTGCACCGCGCTTAGCAAAGCAATGGCAGTTCGTTTCGCCTACAACAGCGCGAATCCAGAAATCAGCAAGCTATACACCACCGTCGCTGAAAATGAAGGCATCGCAGTCAAAGACTGGAACAGCTTTACTGAACGCGGCGGTCTTGCTGGTGCAATCCAATTTGCCCCACTCGACCAGATTGCGAATGCATTCAACATCGCAAATGCACAGCTTGAACGAATCAAAGCTCAGATTTACGAAGTTGAAGGCATCAGCGACATCATGCGCGGCCAAGCCATGCCTTATGAAACAGCAACCGCAACCACTGCAAAGAGCCAACATTCGTTTGGCCGGTTCGCAGCCCGACAGCAAGCAGTGGCCGAATACGTCGAAGAACTGATGCGCCTAAAAGCCCACGTTATCTGCAAATTCTACCAGCCTGAATTGATCATCAAACGCGCAATGCCGTTGAACCCTGCTGACCAACAATTCATTGGCCCTGCTATTCAACTTCTGAAAGACGAACAGTTGAACCAGTTCCGCTTAAGCGTAAGCGTCGATAGCCTGCAACTGCCGAACTGGAACACAGAGAAGGCAGAACGCAGCGAAGCAATCCAAGCCATTACCAAAATGATGAGCGTGATCATGCCTGCCGTACAGCAGATGCCAGAAGCAGCGCCACTTGGCCTTGAACTCATCAAGTTTGGTGTCAGCGGTTTCAAAGGCGCACAGTCTATTGAAGGCGTCATTGACAACGGGTTGCAGCAGCTTATGCAGGCGAGCCAACAAGGGCAAGGCGCTCCGAAACAACCAAGTCCAGATCAAGTGAAAGCACAAGCGGTTATGCAGAAAGCGCAACTTGATTACCAAGCAGTGCAAATGCAGGAAACCACCAAGGTGCAAATCGCGCAGCTTGAGGCACAGCTTAAACAGCAGCAGATGGCGCTTGATCAAATGCAGGCAGAACGCGATAACGCAATTCGTCAAAGTCAGTTGGTCATGCGTCAAGGTGAACTGGCAGCGAACGTCGCGCATCAACAAGCCAGTCATGTTCATGGTGCAGCAATCGACCTAATGAACAATCGTCAAAACGGAGGCTTCTGATGCCGACATACGTAGCCCACTGCCCTAGCTGCGATGCGCAGTACGACTACATACGCAGCATTTCCAATCGCAACGACACACCTGTCTGTTGCGGTGCACCGACTATCAAAGTCTTGACTGCGCCAGCAATCAGCGCAATGGCATTCACAGGCCACAAGGGCTTCCACATGCCAGACGGGAAGCATGGTGGTAAAGGAACTTGGATCGAGTCAGGCCAGGACTATAAGCGGTATCTACGTGAGAACAAAAAGATGCCAGCAAGTGAAGCGGAAGCAGAGGCAAAGATTCAAAGGAAGCACGCCGAAGCTGCCGACAACAAGAAGCGCCGTGAAGCAGTAATCAAGGCGATTGAGAAGCACAGTAAATAAACCCACCACAACAAGAGGTAAACATCATGGAAGATTCCATTAACCACAGTGAAGAACTGGAAAACGGAACCACAACCAACGTTGCCGAAGTTTCAGAACAAGAACCTGTAACCGAAGCCGTTGAAACGTCGGAGCCAAAGACCACACGCGATGCAGTTCTCAAAGCATTCGAAAAGGTAACAGGCAGCAAAGAACAAAAAGCGCTTCCACAAGCGACAGAACCAGTAAAGGCCGAACCTGAAAAGGAAATTGACCCAATTACAGGTCGTGAACTTGAACCGATCCGCGCACCGAATAGCATGACACCACTGCTTCGTGAGAAATGGGGCTCGGTACCACGCGAAATGCAGAAGTATTGGATCGACCGTGAACGCGACATGCAAGTACGACTGCAAGAGACTGCAGATGATCGCAAGCTCGTAAAGCAGTTCAACGAAGTGGCGGCACCGTACGAAGCAATGTTCCGCCAGCACGGCACTAACGCGATTGCGCATACAAGGGAACTGCTTAACCTAGACTACCAGCTTCGCACTGGCTCGCCAGAAGATAAAGCGCAGATCATTCACAGCTTGATTACGCACTTCAAGCCAGACATACAAACCCTGTCGCAACTGGCCGCTGGTCATCCGATCCAACAAGCACAGGCCCAGCAAGCACCGAATGTTCAAGAACTGGTGCGTCAAGAACTTGAAGCGCGTGAAGCTGAAAGACAGGAAGCGGAGATTACTCGTGAATTGGAGGCTTTCGCTGCCGATCCAAAGAACGAATTCTTAGAAGATTTGCGACCAACCATGCAGAAGGCAATCGAAGCTGGCTTCGTGACCGGCAACAGCATCACTGAACTGTTCCGCAAAGCGTATGACTTCGCAGCATCACATCATCCAGAAGTATCGCAAGTGTTGGCAAGTCGCGAAGCAACGGCTGCACAAGTGTCGGTTCAACCGACAACTCCGGCAGCTAAGCCAGTTCAGAGCGTGAAGCCTTCGTTGGCAAGCGGTGGCCGCGGTGGTCAATCGCAGCCACGCCCTAAGTCATTGCGTGAAGCAGTTGAACGCTCTTGGGACAAGCACTCAGGTAGCTAACAGACAGTTGCATTAAACCAAAGGCCGTTCTCAAACGGCCTTTCGTTCCTAAAGGATCAATTAGGTGCCATTGCCTTGCAGTCGTTGCCCTGCCAAGCCCAATTGGTAATTATTCCTTGCGCGTTTACGGTGAAGCGCGTAATGCACTGCATGGCAAAGTTCTGAACTGGCGCAGTTTTCTGAACGTATGTCGTAGATGTACCGTTATACGTGCCATAGGCAGAACTGCCGTTGCTACCATAAACGTTTGTGGTTCCAGAGGTGTACGTCGTTTGTGGAACAGTCGTAGTGTAACCACCGATTTGAACATTTCGATTGTTTGAATACTCAAGCACCCTACCGCCATTAGTCAGTGGATACGAATTAGCGGGCGGCCCCCAACGCATCACTAGGTTGTCTACGTTTGAACCCATCCAAGATTGCAGCACCTTCTCGTAGTTGGCTGTCGTTGCGCAACCGGCGGTAAGTAAGCAAGTAACGAGCGCCAAAGCCTTCAAGTAGTTCATCAATTTTCTCCACACACGGTTGAGTATAAGCCAGGAAAACATTGTAACCAGAAGACAACAAAAATACCATAATGCAACCACTTCGTCTGCAATCGTCATCTGCTAAATAGAAGCAAACACACCACGCCAGGAGAACAGTACAAATGATCGTTTCGCTTTTTTCACAGGTCGTGGCGCAAGGCGTCGAGGTGCCAGTTGTCGATCCAAGATTGGCAGCACACGTTGACTATGCCTCGCGAGTCGATACAGCAGACCAAGGACCAGCGACGCAAGCTAGTTCGGAACCTGTTACGGATGCACTGACAGCGCAATCAGCCAGCACAACTAACAGCGAACCAACAGATGCGGTGGCACCCGATGGAGCAGCGTAAAGACCTCGATTAGAAACGGTCGCTAGCCAATAAGGATAAAAATAAATGGCATTCCCAAACCTTAGTGACCTCGCAGCGACTACCATCGAGTTTCGCTCGAAAGACATCGCCGACAACGTAACCCAACACAACGCTATTCTGCGCGCTATCAAAGCAGCAGGCGGCAACGCCACTTTTGACGGTGGTACTTACATCAACGAAAACCTGTCCTTTGCAGAAAACGGCAACGGTGGTTCTTACAGCGGCTATGACACGCTGCCAACGGCTGCTGCTGACGTAATTTCCGCCGCACAGTACTCATTCGCACAGTATGCGGTCCCAGTAACCTTCTCCGGTCGCGAAACCCTGATCAACAGCGGTAAGGAAGCATTGATTGACCTGGTTGAATCCCGCGTTAAAGTCGCTGAATCGACCATGCAGAACTTGCTGAACCGTCACCTGTACTTGGATGGTACTGGTAATAGCGGCAAGAACATTACCGGCCTGGCTGCTGCTATTCCACTGGCAAACACCACCGGCACTTATGGAGGCATTAGCCGTGCGACATCAACTTTCTGGCGTAATCAGAAGTACCAAGCATCCGTAGATGGTGCTGGCGTAGCGGCTACCGGCACTGCATTGATCTCACAATGGAACCTGTTCATTCAGAGCATGACTCGTGGTACCGATCGTCCAAACGTAATCGTTTGCTCACCAGCTATCTACGCTTTGCTGCAAACCGGCATGCAAACGATGCAGCGCGTAACCAGCGCAGAGACCGCTAACGTGGGCTTCACTGGTATTGAGTTCCAAGGCATTCCGGTCTACTTTGACGCTTCTGCTTCTGGTATCGGTGCGCAGTCTGCTTACTTCCTGAACACCAACTACATGAAGTGGCGTACTCACAAAGACCGCAACATGATTGCACTGGATGACAAGTCAGCCGTCAACCAGGACAGTACTGTTAAGACCTTGGCATGGGCAGGTAACCTGACCATGTCTGGCCCTCAGTTCTGCGGTATCTACTCCAACACCTAATCTTAGCGTTATGTGAAAAAAGGCTTCCAGTTGGAAGCCTTTTTCATTGGACGAGTAAATAGGTGTGCAGTCGCAATAGTGCGATGCGCATTGCCACCAGTTCGACGAATCGCAATAACAAGCGCAACTCACATCGAACATGGCAGGAGACATCAATGAATCAAGAAAATAACAACGAAATGGATTTGAACGTTGCTATCGCCAATCTTGGCATGAGCAATCGTTTTGAATTTGACGAACAACGCGGTGTACGTGATCCGCGCACTGGTCGCTTCATGCAACATGAAGACTATGGTTCGGACACTAAGCTCAACGTCGCATTCACAAGCGAACCAGTCTTTTCAAAGAAAGAGACTTACCTTGCTGGTGGTGTTCCAAAGTATGTTGACATGGACTTCATCACCATCAACATTCCAGGCAACCGCGATCTGGTAGTTCATACGCCGGTCACCGACTTCTACCAGTGGCGATTCCCGCTTGAGTATGAAGCGTTCAAGCGCGGTAAAGAAGCGGCTGTTGTTGGCACACCGCTGGAAATGTGGCCTGCCCTGCAACCTTCCCAAGTAGCTGAGCTAAAACACCAAGGCGTTCGCACTGTCGAACAACTGGCAACGCTGTCTGACAGTTCAAGCGGCGTCTTGCGCGGTTTCTATGCGCTTAAGAACAAGGCACAGCAATTCTTGGACGATTCAAAGGACAAGAACGCCACTGCTGTAGTTCGCGCACAGTTGGATGAACAGGAACAGCGCCACAAGGCCGAACTGAAGGCGATGGAAGATCGCTTTGCTGCAATGCTGGCCGAAGCGGTAGCAAGCAAGGAATCAAAGAAAGCCAAGTCATACGAAACGGACAGTAAGTCGTCCAGCTAGCAAAAAACGGGAGACCAAGGCGCAATTGATCTCCCGAATGCGTCCTCTCTACTTGCGATTGGAGGAGGGAACCTTCTTTGACTGCATTATCTTCGCCTCCGTGCGCTGTAGCGAGGACGGTGTTCCCGGAGTCTGCATCAGGAGGTTATTTCCGAAGTTAGGTAGACCGTTAGACTTTTGAAGCAAACTGTTTTCCCCGCCAACATACTGCCCGTCTTTAAAAGGACCGTAAGATGTATAGCTAATTTTTATCTCTGACGCTTCTGTCGAGTTATCCATCGAGTAGGTTCCGCTTGCGGTCGTGATGTTCGGAACTCCATCAATTCCTGCGCCTGTTTTCTTGTAACGGTTATACGTAACTGAAGTGAGAACTACTCCAGCTACACAATAGTAGATCTTGTTAGTAGTATAAGCTTTTGGTGCGTGCTCCATGCAGGTCGACCCCGTTGTGGCATTGCCGCTTGCGACTGCTGTATCCCGTACGATCACTTCTATGAGCCGACTGTTATCCGCCTTCAAGCGTAGCCAGGTCAATAGCTCTAGCGCGGCTTTGTCTTTCTCTTCTTTGTGATAGCGCACGACTTTGCCATCTTCTACCTTTAGCACAGCAGGCTGTTGTGTTGCATTAGGTGGCGAGTGATCACCCATCAACATCGGCTTCCCTTTTGCGTCGACCACGACGTACATTCCAATCAAGTCTTGCAAGTGGTCTTTATAAATCCTTGCATCGGTAGAGCTAATAAACGCACGATTAAAGAACTCAGCCAAGATCGAACCGTCGTCAATGTGCATGGCTGGGTTATCGGGTTGAGAAAATGCTTGGGATGAGGCCGCTATTAAATTAATAGCGACAAAGTACTTCAACGAATCCAACGCATTCATAACGTCTCCGCATTCATTTGATGATTCCAACAGATAAACACAAACCGTCGAAAACGATCAAGAAATAGCGGGCCCCGTGTTGTTTTTAAGAATTGAGTGAGTTCAATAAATAAAGCTACCTACCCAATGAAGAAATTAAATGGCTCAAAAGACTTTACTTCAGATCGCCCAGACGATCACGAACCAAATAGGACTTCCGACACCACAAGCAGTTTTGTCGGCCTCCGACCAAAACATGGTCAAGCTGCTGGCAGTAATCAAATCAGTTTGTGAAGACCTACTGCTTGAATTTGACTGGCAGGTACTGCAAAGGCGCTACACCTTTAGTACTACAAGCGGCGTTGACAACTACGCCATTCCATCGGATCAAGAACGCTTCATTAGCTTTACGTTCTTTGACCAAAACAACCGCTGGAAAATGCAAGGCCCGCTAACCCCTACTGAATGGGAACAAATCAAGGTAAGCAATCTGGCAGCGAGCCCGTTTCAACGCTATCGCTACTTTGGCGGAAAGCTCTACCTCTACCCAACACCAGGCACGACTACCTTCAACTTCAACTACGAATACATCAGCAATGCCTACTGCGCCAGCAGTGCGGGCGTTCCGCAAAGCGACCTAATGCAGGACAGCGACATCATTCTGTTCGATCACCGCATGGTGGTCTATGGCGCTAAGGTCAAATGGCTAACTTCAATCGGCATGGATACCGTTGCCGCGTTAGCTGAATACAACCGCGCAGTTGAACTAGCCAAGGGCTCAGACATACCTGGGCGTACTCTGAACCTAGCTGGTGGCACTATCGGTGCGCCCCTGCTTTCGACATTGAACATACCTGACACTGGTTTTGGAGGTATGTAATGCCGCGCGTTCCACAACAACGAAGCTCCGTAACAGTGCGTATGCCCGGCATGTCGATGGGCCTGAATACGCTCGATAACCTGGATCAGATGGATCAGCGTTACGGCTTAAGCATACAAAACTTCGTAGCAACCAATCAAGGTCTATCAGTACGCCAAGGCTACCGCAAGTGGGCAACTGGCTTGCCGGGTTCCGTTACTAGCCTGATTCCATACCATGCCCGTATTGCAGCGCAAAGCAAGCTGTTTGCAGTCTCAAACGGAGGCATCTACGATGTCACTAATGGCGGTACAGTTGGCGCTCCGGTCGTTTCCGGCCTGAATGCTGCAAACGGCTACTGGCAAGCCGTATCACAGTCCTATACCAATGCGTCAACCAGCACCATGATTGCGGTCAATGGTTACGACGCACCACGCACTTACAACGGCACCAGCTGGGGCACTTGTACTCAGGTCGCTAGCCCTTCTGGCATCGGACAGTTTGCACAGAACGATAACAACGGCAACCCGGTCAACATCAACAACTTCGTTGACGTACTGCTGCACCAGCAGCGCCTTTGGTTCACATCAACCAATTCGACTAAAGCCTACTACTGCGACATCGCGCAAGTAGGCGGCGCGCTTTACGCCTTCGACTTCGGTTCGTTCTTCCCTACAGGCGGCAAGCTGTTCAAGCTCGCAACATGGACTATGGATAGTGGCGGATCAAGCGGCACCCAGGCCATGCTCGTTGCAATGAGTGACAAAGGCGACGTAGCTGTATTCCAAGGCACCAACCCTAGTTCAGCCTCTACATGGTCAATGGTCGGCCAGTACAAAATCGGCTCGCCAGTCGGTCGCCGTTGCACTACACAGTATGAAGGCGACTTGCTGGTTCTGACTCAAGACGGCCTGTATCCAATGAGTCGCTACCTGCAAAGCGCACGAGTCGAAAACACAGATTCGTTGACTTACAAAATCTCGAACGTCATCAGCAACTTAGTAGCATCCCTGTCCAACACACCTGGCTTTGAAGCTACCGTGTATCCAGGCGCTAACGTGATGATGTTGAACATTCCGCAGTCCCAGCAAAGCAACAATTTCCAGTTCTGCTTCAACACGATTACGAAAGGCTGGACGCAATTTACCGGCTGGTCTGCACAGTGCTTTGGCCTGTACAACGATGCGTTCTACTTCGGTGGAACCAACTTCGTAGCCCTAGCCTTCATTGGTTATCAGGACGGAGCCGACATTTACGGCCAAGGCGGCAACAACATCGTTGCTACGGCCATGTCAGCATTTGCGACATTCGACGAAGCATTCGGCGCTGGCGTAGTAAAGCACGTGAAGATGGTTCAACCCTTCATCAACTCAGGCAGCGCACAACCAGCAGTCAAAGTCGGCGTCAATACGGACTTCAACCTGACACCAATTGTAGGCAGCGCAACCTTTTCGCCTACAACTGGTGCGGTGTGGGACAACGCACGGTGGGACGATCCAAGCGCCACATGGGTAGGCAACCTCGCCACCTACAACAAGTGGAACAGCGTTGCAGCTTGGCCCGGTTCATACACGGCAGTCGTGGTTTCCATCAGTGCGACCGCAGATACAACCTGGACTGCAACTAACCTGCTGCTTACGCCGGGTGGGCCATTCGCATGACCAAGCGCGTAATCGTGACCGATCAACAGTATGCACCTGTATTCCTTCAATGGATGCGCGAACGCATAGGCGGGGACATTGGCGAGTATGATGCCAAGGATTGCCGCACTATCGCGCATGTAATGCTACATGACGACAGTCCGCCTGAAGTTCTCGCAGTAGTGGCAATCAACCGTTGGAGCCCCTTTGCATGTGAGGGAAACATAGCCAGCGATGGTAAACGAAACTGGTTTAGCCGCGACTTCGCCTTTACGGTCTATGACTTTGTCTTCAACCATGCAGGTAAGACGCGCTTCAACTTCACAGTATCAGTAGACAACAAAGACGCCATAGCCATGCACGAGAGCTTAGGTCACGAAAACGTGGCAAGGCTTACGGATGCATTTGGCGAAGACAAAGACGCATTCATTTACGGCCTAACCAGAAAGCAATGGCTTGCCGGAAAATGGGCTGCGCCTTCCAAACAACAGGAGAAATAAGATGGGACAAGGCACAACGCCACCACCAACGACACCGGCTTCACAGCAAGCACCAGCAGCAGGTACGACACCAGCAAGCGGCATGTCGCCACAGCAAACGCAGGCAATCGCGATGCTGCTAGGTCAGATCGGCAAGCGTCCGCAAATTGAATCCGGTATGACAGCACCGCAACAGCAACTACTGCCTACACAAACGATTCAAGGCGGTTCGTACTTCAGTCCGAACAGGCAGTAAACAACCCAACTTTCACTTGATGAAAGGAGCTTAAGGCTCGCTAAGTAGACGAAACAATTATTGAGGAAGGACGCGCAGATGTCCAAAGGATCAGCTCCACCAGCACCAGATTACACAGGTGCGGCGCAGGCTACAGCACAAGGTAACCTGCAAAATCTTAATCAACAGACTTGGGCAAACCGCCCAAATCAATACACGCCTTGGGGCTCGTCAACCTGGACAAGCACACCCGATAAGGCCGCATACAACCAAGCAGTACAAAGCTGGCAGGCAAGCGGTGCAGACCCTAAAACCCGACCTGACGCCAACTCCTATACCACCTGGACAAACAGCGTAACGCTGTCACCGTCTGAACAGGCGGCATTGAACTCGCAGCAGCAGATTCAACAAAATCAGTCTGCACTTGCGCACTCAATGCAAGGTCAGGTTGCCGATACGATGAAGAACGGCTTCAACGCACCGGACATGGGTTCCTACATGAACGGCGTTCCATCTCTCAATACCAACTTTACGGGCTTTAACGCAAACGGTGTTGGCGGCGTAGATCAAAGCAAGATCAACCCTTCTGACTACACCAGCGCGTATCACGGCTTAAACCAGAACTTCTCAAGCGATGCATCGGCACTTCAAGGTGCGGCTGGTTTAGCGGGCGGTACTAACCTACATGCACCCCAGTTTGATCAATCGACAGCAGATGCAGGCGCACAGGCTGCTTATAAGGCATCTACTGGCCTGTTGAAAGACCAGTGGGATCAAGACAACAAGAACTTGGATTCCCAGCTGCGCTTGCAAGGTCTTACGCCTGGAACTGAGGCATACAACAACGCGATGCAGAACCAACTGCGCGTTCAAGGCCAGCAGAAAGACCAGCTTGCGAATCAGGCGGTCTTGACCGGAAACCAACTTGCCAACACCAACTACGCGTCGGCATTGTCGGGCTATCAAGCAGGAAACACGGCACAAAATCAAGCATTCAGCCAGAACTATTCAAATGCTCAGCTTAACAATGCGGCAGCGGGTCAAAAGTTCGGCCAAGACCTGCAAGCGTTCAATGCGAACAATTCGACTGCTTCACAAGCACTGCAAAATGGCTTGTCGCAGTATGCATCGGCATTGCAAGGCCAAAGCGCCTACAACTCCGCAGCCGGTCAAGCCTACAACCAAGCTCTCGCCACGCATGGCGCGGCACAGGAAGCGCTGCAGAATTCAAATGCCGCACAAGAGCAAGCCTACGCGCAAGCGATGCAGCAGTATCAAACGGCTTACCAGAACGCATACCAGAACTACCTCCAACCGCTTAACAGCATGAATGCTGTTCTGACCGGCCAACAGGTAGGCATGCCCCAAATGCCTGGCTTTACTGCTGCTGGCTACACTCCTGGCGCCGACTACAGCGGTGCAGCAAGTGCAACCGGCCAGTACAACTCAGGTCTGTACGCGCAGAAGGCCGCGAACGCAAGTTCAACTATGGGCACTGTAGGTTCGATTGCAGCCGCTGCCGCTATCGCGTTCTGATGCAATGACATTCGAAGAGATCATCAATTCCCACGAACGCATTGCGCTTCAATTTAGCGGTGGGCGTGACAGCCTTGCGCTGCTGCTTGCAATGCGTCCGTATTGGAATCGCATCGCAGTCTATTACACCAATAGCGGTGACGCGTATCCAGAAACGCATGCGCTTATCGACTCGGTGAAACAAGTCGTACCGCACTTCGTAGAAGTTGAAGGCCGCGTCAAAGCTGTGCATGCACAAATAGGTTGGCCTAGCGATGTAATGCAGCCCGGTTCTGGCTTCCAGTTCGCAAAAGAGAACATTGACGGTTATGTGCCCCTGATAGATCGCCACAACTGCTGCTTCCATTCGATCATGGTACCCATGCATGAACGCATGAAGGCAGATGGCATCACATTGCTGATACGTGGGCAGCGCGACGAAGACACGACAAAAAGCCATGTCAGAAGCGGCGACGTAATCGAAGGCATACAACTGCTTTTCCCTATTGCGCATTGGACTACCGCACAAGTCGAACAGTGCATTACGGATCACGGCATACCTTTGCCGCCCTACTACGGTGAAGGTCTTACGTCTGCACCTGACTGTATGCGCTGTACTGCGTGGCTGGAGCATGGAGCCCATAAATACCTAATGAAGCATCACCCAAACGTAGCAAGTGAAGTAAACGAACGTTTGAAGAAAATCAGAGTAGTCGTTGAGCCATTCATTAAGCGTCTCAACGATGTACAGGAGACATTGAATGGCAAACAACTGGTACGGTAACTTGTTCGGCAATAACACGCCATCCGATCCAAGTACCTTTGACTACAACACCGCTGAACTTAAGGTACAACGTCAACGCGCAGCCGCACAAGCCCTACAAGCATTAGGAATGCAAGGCAATCAAGGGCAGTTCATTAAAAGCGGCGACTTTATGGGCTATGCCGGCGGTAACACATTGGGATCAACCGCTGGCCGCATTCTAGCCGCATTCTTAGGCGGGGCAGCAAACGAAAACGCAGACAGCGCACAGAAGCAACTTGGCTTGGATTCGCAGAATGCACTTAGCTGGGCGCTTGATCCCAACAACTCGCCAGCAGCACAACGCGCAGCAGCAGAGCAGACGCAGCGCGAAGCTGAAATGGAACGTCAACGCGAGTTTGCACGAGCAAACAACACCGTTCAAGGTGGCGATTACGTCGATACGAAAAGTCAGGATACACCGGCAACTGTCGAAACTTCGGCAGTGCCGGTCCCAAGCGCAAGCGACTTCAAGACATCGCCGTTAGCAGCTCCGAATGCCAAAGCAGTTGCAAGGGCGTTGTCAGGTCAACAAGTTGGAGCACCTACCGCATCTGGTAAGGCCATACCTGTAACTGGTGGGCCTGATTCGTTCGGTACTGGCGCAGACTTTAGCAAAGGTCTTGCGCCTAAGACCAACCTGCCAGTTGATGCCAAAGGCCCACTTAGCGCAGATGACATCGCGTTTGCCGCCAAGATGTTGGGCGGCGTAAAACCAGACAACGCACCTGCACAGCCCCAAAGCATTCCTAAGCTGCAACGTTCAGAAGTTACTGCCTCGCTGCTTCCTGCTGTCGTTGCGCTTAATGGTGACGCTCCTAGCACGCCTGTGAGGCAAATTCCAGCAGCACCTAGCTTGGAAGATCGCGCTCGCGCTGTTGGCATTGATCCGACAGCTACGCGCGGGCCTGGTGATCCATCGCTTGAATCGCAAGTGCAGCAAGTTGAAGCAATCAACAGGCAGATGGCTAACGGCAACGAGCCACAAAGCGACTCGCGCACACTGGTCGAACAAGCACGTGATGCAGCCAACAGCAATGCATCGTATGCCGACAAAATGGCTACGCTTCAACAGATTGCACGTACAGGCCCGCAAGGCCAGCAGCTTGCCAATTCAATGATGCAGCAGATGTTCTCACATGCTGACCGCTACGAAGTCAAACTTAACGACAACGGTGATGCTATTCGCCTGGACAAATGGACTGGCGCTGTTGAACCAGTTAGGGGCGTTGCCAACACCCTCAAAGTCGATCAAGCAGACATTGAACGTCGCAAGATGGTTGACCCGTATAACGCGCAGTCTGTCGCCGAATACAACGCTTGGCGTCAACAACGTGGCTTGGCTCCGCTTGCGCCACAAACTATCGAAGGCAGCAACGTCAGTGCAGATGCCCGTCATGCTGCAAACAAAGCTGACGCTGATTCTGTTAGTACGATCGTACAGCGCCGAACCGAAGCTGCGTCACAAGTCGCTGACTTGGGCAAGATCAATCGAGACCTGCAAGCAGGTATGGTGCTCGCCAACCAGGCAGCCGGTAGGTGGAATGGCGCTGCTGCAAGCATCTCTCAGTTATGGGGTGGTGAATCTGCCCAAGCGCGTCAGATACTGAACCGCATCATCAACGACAGCACGCTTATGAGCATCATGCAGGACAAGGGCGGCTCCGGTTCAGCCGGTATTGGTCTGATGAAGGCGTATCAAGATCACGGCATGGATGCGAGTATGACGCCACAAGCCTTGCAACAAGGTCTGCAACAGATTCAGCAAGCGATTCAAGAACGCTTGGCCGCAAAACAGGCTGAAGTTGGCGCACATGACTTTGCACTTGGCAAGTTGGGCTATCAGCCACAGGCGCAGTCACATCAACAAGCTGGTAACAGCGGCACATCGAGTGGCCGCGCACCAGGCAACTACAGCTTCTAATCATGGCCGACATTAACGATTTCATCAATCAGCACAAAGACGCAGCGCTGAAGGCCGCTGCGCAATTGGGCACTGACCCTGCTCACGTACTAGGTCATTGGGGTCTTGAAACAGCTTGGGGTAAAAGCGTCATCCCTGGCACTAATAATCTTGGCAACATCAAGGCAGTACAAGGCCAATCTGGTACGGCAGCACGAGACAATCAGCTCGGCACTGTCGATAAGTACGCAAACTACGATAGTGCCGATGCATCTGCACAGGCTTATGCCAATTTGCTTTCAAACCCACGTTATCAGGGCGTTGCGCAAAGTGGCGGTGATACAAGCCAGTTTGTCGGCTCTGTTGTCAAAGGCGGTTATGCGGAAGACAAGCAGTATGACAAGAAGCTGAACGGGGCTATTGCCGCCGTACGTGCGACCGGTGCAATTCCGTCTTTTGCTGACATGAAAAACCAACTTGCGCATGAAGTTACGCAAGACTATGCGCGTGGCGTTCCCGTTACTCAGATCGTGGCCGGTCTTCTGAATAGCAATCTGGCTGGAGCAGATGTAAAGCAAGCACTGGCACAAGGTAAAACTGCTGATCGAATCATCGATGTAATTGGTGGTCAACCACTTGCGCAGTTCAAAGCGACCGATCCAGGCGAGAAGGTCAAGCAGCAAGGCTTTGTAACGAACCTGGCACAAGGCGCAAGCAATGCCGTAGGCGACCTAGCAAACGGCGCTCGCCAGTTGGGTGACCGGGTAATTGGTGACGACGCAGCACTGAAGCAACGTCAAGCGGAACAAGCAGCAGCTGAAGCTGATCCAGCCCGACGCGCACTTGAGAATACTTGGGGTGGCAAAATCGGTAGTGGCGGCGTAAAGGCCATCCCCTACTTGGTCGCAGGTGCTATCGCACCAGAAGGCGTCATTTCTGCTCTGCTCGCAAACGGAGCAGCAGGCGCAGCAAGTGGTGCATTGACGCCTACAACTGGTGACGGTCAGTTCTTGAAGAACATCGGAACCGAAGGCGCGCTTGGTGCGCTTGGTGGCGGCGGTGCTTATGCCGCAACAAAAGGCGCAACTGCATTGGCTGCAAAGGTGCTTGGTGGCGATGCTGCGGCAACCGCAAGACTCGCAGCAGCCCAGAAAGCAGGATTGCCAGCAGATGTGGCAAGCGTAAGCGGTCCTGGTGGGTTTTGGCGCTCTGTTGCTGACTCTATGCCTAGCAATGGCAATGTGGCGGCTGCTCAAGCCAATGCGGATCGTGCTGTAGCCACCAAAGTAGCCGAAGGTATCGGCCTTAAGGATTATCAACGCGCGATAGACACCAACATGCTGAACGCAGCGAGACCTGCAATCAAGCAGGCGCTCGATGATGCGACCAACGTTCACGTGCTGTTACCACAGTCTTTGAAGACTGACCTGCAAGCCATTGCTCAACGCGGCACAAACTCGCTTACAGACGGTATCGCCAATCACAGTACGGTAAATGCAGCTATCAAGAACCTGAGCAATGCAGTAGATTCAGGCGTACCCGTTGCTGGGACGGACCTTCAAGGCCTGGCAAGCGAGTTAAAGGGATTGCTGTACAACCAGGGCGCATCGCACGGTGAAAAGCAGCTCGCAGCAGAAGTGATCGAGAAGATCAACGGTTCGCTGACCAGCAACATGACTCCAGCCCAACGCGCTGCGTTCCAGGCTGCAAACGACAACTACCGCAATCTGCTGGCCGTTCAAAAGATGGTCAAGGCCAGCAACGATACAGGCGTAGTTACACCGCGTCAGATGCTACAAGCTGCGAAGACTGGTTCGTTCAGCAATTCGTTCCTTAAGGGCGAAGCGCCATTCCAAGACTTAGCGGGTGTCGCATCCGATTTGTATGGTCCATCAGCAGGTAAAGGACTGGGTTCTGTGATCGGCAAGGCAATCGGTAGTCCTGGCGATCACAGTCTTATGGCAGCAGCCGTATTGGAACCAACGAAAGGCGTTCCGCTTTACTTGGCAAAGAAGGCAGCAAGCGCTCTTATGGGCAAGATGGCTAGCTCGCAGAATCCGACCGTTATTCGATTACTGACTGGTGCAGGCGGCAAGGAAATTGACCCGGTGTTAGCGAACGCGATTGCTCGCGCGTTGGGTTCAGGTGTAGCAGGTGCTACAGGTTCATTTACCAAATAAATAGTCAAAAGCCCATAACAACAATAAGAGGCGAAAAGAATGTCATACAACGGCTCTGGCACTTATGTGCCGCCAGCAGGCCAGCCAGTAGCAACCGGCACTGTCATCCAATCAGCTACATTCAATACCCTTGTTACCGACATCGGCAACACGTTCAACAATGTGTTGCCTCGTGATGGTCAAGCGCCGATGCAAGGCCAACTCAAGATCACGGATGGAACAAGCGCTATACCTGGCATTGGCTTTAACAGCGAAGCATCAAGCGGCATGTATCGCCCGGTCGCGGGCGCATTGGCACTTGTCGCATCAGGTGTAGAGAATCTTCGCATCAACAGTGCTGGCCGCTTGTTAGTCGGCACAACTACAGACGATGGCACGAACAAGCTTCAAGTCAATGGCCCAACGAAGATTACAGGTGCATTGGCCACAACTGGCGCTATTGCTGCAACAGGCGCGATTACTTCCAGCAGCACTATTAATGCAACAGGCGCAATTACTGCGGCGTCATACACCGGTTCCAACCTCGTCTTGCAATCATCGGTTCCGTTCATCTACCTCGATGAAAACGATCAAACTGGTGCAGCGGGCTACTGGCGCATGGTCGCCGATGGCAACACTTTCAAGATCGACAAAAATACGGCAGCTGCTCGAGACTTTTCTACCTATGCAACTGCCCTGTCTATCGACACCAATGGTGTTGGTTACGCTTCGGGTAATGTGCAACAAGGTGGCGGTACTGGCCAAGGAGCCAACAAGGTGTACATGGGTTGGGGTTCTTCTGGTGGAGGCTTGAAGGTCACGGTAGATGTAACGGACCAGGGTTACTTGCCTTTCTCATCCACCAATCCAAGCAGCGGTACTCTCACATTTAGCGGTGGTGCCCAAACGATTAAGGTAGGTACTGCAACCGATTTCGCTACAGTGGGCTATTACGGCGCTGGCGCTGTCTCCCAATTGAGGCTGGGTAGTTCTGCCGGACAGGGTAACTTGGTTCAACTGTACGATCGATCCACGGGTGCTTTTACTATCGGTAATGGTAATAACGGTTCGGAGGTTACGCGCTTGCGTCTCGATGGTACTGGCCTATTCAATGCCTTGAATGGAATGATTGTTACCGGTGGTGCGGCAGCCAACCTAACCAACAACGGTACGTTGCAGATTGGTTCGTCTTCGGCACTGAGCATTGCAATCAGTGACCAGATCATCCAGGCCCGAAACGTCAGCAGTGTCAACAATCTCTATTTGAACTACAACGGTGGCAGCGTATCTACCGGTGGTTCGTCGGCTAATAACTCGAACTTCAACTGCAACGGTACTATCTCGGCAACCAACGGGTTGAGTATCACCGGATCTTCCGGCATTTTCATGGGTGGTAACGTGCTGAGCTTGGGTAACAACGGCTTCCACCAAATTGGCAGCAGTGGTGGCCTAAATGTGGTGCAGGATTATCAAAGCATTCAAGCACGTAACAATGGTGCCGTCAGTGGTTTAAACTTGAATCCGCTTGGTCAGACAGTGTACTGTGGCGGTGCAATGGCTGCTACTGGTGACGTTGTAAGCCAGGGTGGCAGTGTAGTCGCCCAGAACATACTGTATGCAAAGAATCCAGGTACTTGGATGAAGATCGCCATGCAGGATGGCAACTCCACTACCAGCGGCTACATTGGCGCTGACGTAAACAACTGTTTCATCTCAGTTGACAAAAATAATTCCGCTTACCGCTTCTATGTTAGCCAGTCAGGTGATGCCACTGCAAACGGTAACGTTACTGCTTACTCGGACGAACGCCTGAAGACAAATTGGCGCGACATCAAGGACGGTTTCGTTGAGCACTGGGCAAGCGTCAAACACGGTGTCTACGACCGTATAGACACCGGCGTAACACAAGCTGGTTTGTCCGCCCAGTCTGTTCAAACAGTCCTCCCAGATACAGTAGTCGAACATGCTGACGGTCACCTTTCGCTCAATTACGGAGCTGCTGCTGCAATCGCATCAGTGCAGTTGGCAAAAGAATTGACAGAAGCCAAAGCCATGATTAAACGTCTGATGGAAAAGGTAGGCCTGTTATGACACTTCCTGCAAGTGGTGCAATCTCATTGTCTCAGGTAGCAGTTGAACTTGGACGCGCTTCAAATGCCACAACTTCATTGGGTGAAACAGCGGTAAGAAACCTGGCCGGTGTAGCGTCAGGCCCGAACAGTTTGAACGTTTTGCATGGCAAATCGAGCTATACGCCCATGACCGTAACGCCTTCTGGTGACAACCGTTCGTATTCGTCGTTTAGCAGTGGTGGCACGGCCTACGCTTATCCGTCAGTAAGCGTAACAGGTGGCACAGGTGGCTACACATACTCATGGAGCTTTACCAGCAATCCGCAGGGTGCCTCGCTCGCTAATGCAAGCGCTGCCCAATGCACAGTTTCAAAGACGTTCGTGAAGACTTCAACTGGCGCTTATAGCGCTGTGCTTCAGTGCGTTGTACAAGACAATACCGGCCACGTCGTCACCGCATACAACATCAATGCTGGCGCAGATTGGGAGTACGCCTAATGGCCTTTTTGAAGCACATGATCACTGGTGTAGACAACCAGACTGTTGATGTCGCCCGCGTACTTTGGATTGTTGGTGTCATTGGCTTTCTTGGCTTTACGGGCTACGAGATTTACAAGTCAGGTCACTTCAACATGACGGACTTCTCGCTTGCTTACAGTGGCTTACTTGCCGGTGGTGCAGCAGGCGTCAAGATTAAGGAAAGCGCGGAACCACCTGCCAACTGAACCTGCCTTCGTAAATAGTAGAACGGCCCAAGAAGTGGCAAGTAAAGTGGGGTGCAAAAGAATGAGCAGTGAAGTAGTTGGTGTAATCAAGACCGTTGGTGACGTAGCGGCAGCAAGCGTAACAGTCCTGACTGTCCTTAAGCTGTTACCGGCCATTGCGGCTGGCTTCGCAATACTCTGGTATTCAATAGGCTTCTACGAGAAGATCACGGGTCGCGAGTTCAGCGAATCAAAGCTATCCAGGTGGCTGACGCGCAAATAAGAAGAGCACCTTTCAAAGGTGCTCTTCTGTTAAGGGGCAGCATTTTCGTTGATTACACACGAATGGAGCAACTGATGCAATTCATGTGGTGCATGTGCTGTTGTCGTGTCCTTGGTGTTTTTTCTTTTCTCTTCCTCTACACGTTGTACTATTTTTGGACGATGCAACGCCACGACTTACTGCGTCGTTACACCGCCATTACTACGTGATTAAGGGTTGACTTTGCGTGCAGCGCGGCCTGCGTCGATGTTTGCAATGTCTGCTGCACGACGACGCTGCATTTCGGCGCGCTCGTCTTCGGTCGCCTTGCGGAAGCAATCAGGATTTGGTTTCCCGTCTGGCAGCTTTTTCGCCCAAGAATGCGTGTCTTCGTTCAGGTTGCGCAAGCTGCCGGTATAGCCCCACTTGAAGTCGTTGTGGTTAGGGTAGGCAAGGTGTTCATACACCTTTTGAGCTTTGGCGTATGGATCGACCTTGCGCTTACCAGAACCCGCGCCAGTAGCTTGTGCAGGCAAGTGGCTGGTCAGTGCAGCGATCAGTTTTTTAACGTCAGTTACGCCGCTATCGACCAGCTTCTTGAGGTCGTCAGCACCGAGTTTTACAGACGCCTTTTCGGCGATCTGGCGAACACGATCAGCCATCACTTCGCCGAGTGCTTTGAGCTTGGCAATGGCGTCCTCGATTGCAGACTTTTCCTGTACTTCGTTGGTTGCGCTAGTAGCTACCTGGAAGCTGCGGACAAACGCATCGGCTGCTGCATCGTACTGCTCGGCTTGATAGGTTGGAACCTGGGGAATAGCTACACCAGGCAGGTTGATGATTTCCGTTGAAGCTTGGGTTTGTTGGAGGTTCTGCATTGAATTCTTCCTTTCGGACTTGGTTTTTAGGATGTCCGGTGCGCATCGGATGGAAGAATTCTGAGCGTTTCAAGCAATAGATGATAGTTGCGCAAGTAAGTAGGGCGGTAACTAACTTTTGACATTAGGTTTGCGTGGACCACGCTTCCCCTCGAACGGTAAGCCTTGCAACCATTCGGCGATCTTCTTTTCTGGGTTCTGCTGTCCAAGCGCAAAGTGCTTATTGTTCTCTCGTTGATAAGCCATTACGGCTTCTCTAATTTGACGTGCAGCGTTTAATGCAGTTCCTTCAAGATGGTCTTGCGCTAGTTTTCGCGCATGCTCCCTGACCGCACCATAATGGTTTTCGCTACGCTGCTTCCCACCGGCATGCGCTCTGTTCTTTAGGGCTGTCTTCGCTGCTCCCTTCATGAATCCAAGACCGTATGCGACACCCATCCAATACTGTGCATGGCTAATGGCGATCCATGCATTTTCAAGATCGCCACTGCTTTCAGCAGCTATTGCGCCAATCACATAAGCGCAAGACAGGTTCACCATGTCCAGGTTCGTTACGTCTCCATCTTCCAGTTGATCTTCAAGGTCGTTCGGGTCTGGCTGCTCCTTCAGCATGGGCTCAACGACATCAGCCATAAAATCCTTGTGATCGTTGCCGAGACCAAGCAATTCGTACATGTCGGTCAATTGCGCAACAATCTGTTGCGCCATCGCGATAGGGACTGATACGTCGTCGCTCATCATGGTGAAGTTCTGAATGGTTAATGACGCGAAGCAGTATAAGCGTTCGCGCACCAGAACGCATTGGATCGAGCCAAGCCCAGAAAAAATTGGCCGCCAAATAACCGGGCCAGAAATCGAACACGAATGGAGCAAGGAAGCACATAAGGGGCCATGTGGTGCTTTGTCCTTTCTCTTCCTCGTTTTTCCCCTTCCTTTTTTCGTTCTTCTCTATTACACGTTGTACTATTTTTGAAGATTAGTACAGCGGATAACGAAAAAAGTAAAACGGATACTCAAAAGTGGCAGGCAATGAAAAACGGCACCGAAATGCCGTTAGCTTTGCTACTGCTTGCAGCTTAAGCTGCTGTTGGTTCCGCTTCCGATTTGCCCTTGCGTGGAGCACGTGCGCTCTCAGTGAAAGCAACATCAAGTTCGCCGTTTGCCGCACCAGCTTTGGCTGCTTCCACAAAGTTGATCGCAGCTTGCGCATCGCCTACCTTGAAGTGCGCAGCGCCGTTAAGCTGCATCGCAGAATTCCCGTTGCGGAACGTGATCAGGTAACCGTCTGGCAGCTTCTTGAAGAACTTTCCGCTTTCCGCTGCTGCTTTGATCAGCTTTACGGTCTCGTCGCAGTTCGCGGAAAACTTGGTGCGTGCGTTGATCAGCGGGTCGCGTTTTACAGCAACTTGGGACAGGTCAGTGATTGCAGTTGCTAGCGTGCCGAGTTGTGCCAGGAAGCCGGTTGCTTGCACTTCGTTGTTAGCTGCTTTGTCGTTCTTTGCCATGTTAGTTCTCCGTTTTGGGTTAGTTACTGCGTCATTGCAGTAAGTCCATTGGACAACCAGGTGGTGAAGAAATCACCTTTTTGTTGAAAGAGCGACTGCGGCGTAATGGCATTCAAAAGAAGTCTTGATTTTTCACCCTTATTTACTGCCATGTGAGCGATCCAAGTAAATAACCATGTGAAGCAATGAAGCTCACATGCGTTAGAACGGAGCAGTGCAATGACAAGTAAAAACCCTGTAGTCCTCGACATCGTAATCACCAAGATCACTAAAAAGACGGTCTACTACAACCTGACAGCGAACCAGAAAGCAGAGAAGTGGCGCATACCCACTGGAAGCACATTCGACAAGTCCCAACTGATCGTTGGCGAACGTTACCGCGTCACGTCAACTACGATCCCAGATAAAGTCTGGGTCTTTAAGAAGCGTAGGCACTTAAGGAAGGGGCGCTTTGACTGGCTGACAGCTACAAAGATCACGCCAATAGCGAGGCTGCAAGCGCGCTCCACTAAACAGCGCCAAGTAAGCGAAGCAATGGCAACGCTTCCGCTTGCAGATAACGGCAGCTTGTTCACTTGGTAAGGGACATTGGCGCGCCTGCAAAGCGCGTCACATAGTTAACAAAACAGCAACAAACAAGGTTCATTTGATTTGTACGTATTTTGTACGTCAGGGTCGGGCAACGTATACGCCCTGTTACCACGGTGCTTCTGGCCGCAACATGAAATATGTCGTATATTCAAGATATTCGAATTCATATACGTAAGCAAGATGTCCGGCCTGCCGCAACACCTCGATATTCACCTCATTCGCATCCTCTACCTGCTGCTGGTG
>Ga0065165_1000943_pt1 | contig 37065 bp, 35 predicted proteins | sample AraplaMF_Cvi_mMF_FD_63813 | JGI IMG/M metagenome (GOLD analysis project Ga0065165, IMG submission 63813) | Arabidopsis root microbial communities from the University of North Carolina, USA - plate scrape MF_Cvi_mMF (version 2) (version 3) | ecosystem: Host-associated > Plants > Roots >... | reverse complement strand
GCCGGTCGACGACCGGCAGCATCTCCTTGGGCATCGCCTTGGTCGCGGGCAGGAAACGGGTGCCAAGGCCCCCCACGGGGAATACGGCCTTGCGCAGCGGCTTGATCATTCGGGCTCTCCAGGCGGGATTGAGTTTTGCGGTGATGGGCGCGACGCGGTGGGCACGACGCGCGCTACCTGGTTGCCGCGCTCCTAGCCGGAGCTCTCGTAACGGGCATCGGCTCGTGGCAAACTAGGTTTTGCGGGACGCGCATGGATCTGCAGTTCAAGACTGGGTTGTTATGCGAGAGGGCTCCCAAGCGTCGTGATCGTCATGTCCGTCATACCCGCTCCCCAGCTCGGCAACCGACACCCCGCTACAGCGGTAACGCGACGTGGCAAAGCGGAATATGGCGCGCGGCGCTGGAGGCGAGGGCGATACGCTGGATGCGCGTAAAATATCGACGATTGTCGACTGCCAGAGCCGCGTTGGCCAACTATGCGCTGCGGCGAATGGAAGGTTGCCGGCTTGGCAGGGGCAGGCGAGTGAGCTGACAAGTCTCGAATGGAAACACCTGTCTCGAATTGGGTCGCGACTGACGCAAGCGGCGTTGTATGCGCATTCCGTTACCCTATAGGGCCCCCACACTGTCGCATCGCGCGAGCTATAAACGTGTCCGGGGGGACCAAGAATGTTGAATAAGGCTGCTGTGGCACTTGCGAGTGCCGCCGCTTTCGGTGCGCTTCCTGCAGAAGCGCAGATCACGACCATCTACACGTCCAACGTCCTGACGATGCCGAGCAGCACGACCGCGACCGTATTCGAGTCATTCAACGGCAGCGCTGGCGCCTTCAGCGGTGCCGCCAATGCAATCGCCAAAGAGTCCGCTACTAGTGGCAATGGGGGTACGGTGGCTCGTGTCAGCACGGGAGTCCCCTTTTCCGGCTTCGGCACAGCATTGCGTTTGACCGATACCAAGAACGGGCTCGGGAACGATCCCCAGATGACCGTCGATTTTGTAGGCGCCGTGCACTTCTTCTCGTTCATTATCGGAAATTTCAACGGCGACAGTTCGGTCACCTTCAATTTCACCAATGGTCCTTCGCAAACGCTGAAGGGCGCGCAGATCGTGAACGGGCCGGCGGCATCGCTCGGGACGTCCGGCCGCGTCTCCTATCATCTTGGCGCTTTGAACCTCGATAACGTCGTGTTCCGCCAGAGCGGTGGACCCGGCAACAGCTTTGTCATCGACGAGCTTGCTTCCGCGGCCCCGGAGCCTGCGGCCTGGGCATTCATGATCTTCGGGTTCGGCGCAGTTGGTACGGTTCTCCGCGGGCGTCGCTCGAGGCAACGACAGGCCGTCGCCTGAATTCTACCATCGGCAGCGTGTTTGAGCGGCCCTTGAGCACGCTGCGATGCCTTTACTCACTTTCGCCCTTGAATCGACGCTCCAGTGAAGCGGCGGCCCTGACTCGCGCTCATCCCGCGGTTTAGCTATCTCACGCTTATGACAAAGCAGCCGATCGCGGACGAGCAGGATGGGGTTTCGGGGGAAGCCTGGCCGGAAACCTCTTCCTCGGTCGTGCGCGACTTCATGTGGTCTGATCACGTGCTGTCGCGAGGGTGCGCAGTCATTCCCTCGATATTGCTATGGGGTCAGAATGGGCTCAAGCTGAAGCCGGACGAACTGCTCGTCCTGTTGCACCTCATAAGCGAATGGAATTCGCCCGGGGAATTGCCGGATCTTGCAAAGAAGACGATCGCCGCGCGAACGGGTCTTGGCGTCCGCATGGTACAGCGGCACCTGACCGCGCTCGAACAAAAAGGATTTCTCGTGCGCGTCGCGCGCTTCAAATCGCACAAGGGCCAGGACAGCAATGGTTACGACCTGTCCGGTCTTGTCGCGAAGCTGGAAGCAATCACAGGGCAATTCGAGGCGGCCGGGGAAAGGGAAGCGCGAATCCGCGGAGTTCGAATGGCCGCGCGAGCGCCTTAAGGCAGGCGCAAAACAGCCTACTCAGCGAGGACGGCTGCAAAGCTCCAGACGGAGCGCCCAGCCTTTTCCGCGCACGGATTCGATATAGTCGCGCCCATCGCTCATCGCGTGCAGTCGTTTCCGCAGTATCGAGACCGTCGTGTAGATCGATCCGAGCTTGCACTCTAGCGCTTCCGCGGCAGCCTTCTGAAGGATCGGTTTAGGCGCAGACATCCACAGGAGTCGGAGCAAGGCGTTCTCGAGGCCGGTGAGCGTTAGGCGTCGGTGGCCCAGCGTGACAGTGTCGGTTGCCTCGTCATACCCGAGCTGCGGCTGCAACCTTGCGGCGTCGGCGAGGCTTCCCCGGTGCAGGTCAGAGGTGAAGGCACGCATGGTTTCCAGGGCGCCGTCGATCGCACTTCGTGCAAGTAGAAGCTGCTGCTCCCATTCCGCGACGGTCCTGGCCAGTTCGTCTTGCAAATCAATTCTCCACAAACGGTTGGCGGCAGCGTCACGCGATCAGCCTCACTGGATGGACGGCGTACCGCTAGCCCGCTTCCCATATAAAATCGCGGTCCTATACAGGGGATGAAACCGCCTAGCCGTGACAGTTCGCAAGATTTGCGCCGCACCCTCGATGCGGGATGTCAGCGATGTCTGGAGAGCCGTTTTCGAAGTGATCATAGTGGAGCATCGGGCGACCGCTCCGTCCCGCTACATGCCAAAATGAGCTATCGCTTTTAACCGGCCCTACAGTTATCGTCAAATGGATGACTGTCTCCAATCCCTCGTCGGCTACCGGTGTTTCGTTCGGCAAGACTGCAGCAAGTGGAGCAGCATGGCTAGGGGCGGGGCAAGCGATCAGAGTCGCGCTGACCTTCGTGTCTACAGCGATTATAGCAAGGTTGTTGTCGCCAGATGACTATGGCGTAATCGCTATGGTTGGACCGATACTAGCGCTAGTCATGATGTTCCAAGATTTGGGGCTGAGCACCGCTGCAATTCAGGCCAAATCTATCAGCAGTGATCAGTCAAACGCGCTTTTCTGGCTGAACATGCTCGTGTCATCAGGCTTGGCGCTAATCTTGGTTCTGCTGTCTCCTGGGGTTGGATGGTTTTTCGGCGATCCCCGCGCGGGGTACGCCGCTTCAGCTCTTGGTCTGGGGTTGCTGATCTCGGGCAGCGGGTTGCAACATGCGGCGTTGCTCAACCGGGAGCTACGCTTTGCATGGCTGGGCATCATCGATATCTTGAGCGTGCTCGTAATGTACGGCGTGTCAATCTTGCTGGCATTTTACTTGCGAAGTTTTTGGGCGCTAGTGGCAGGGACGCTCGCCGGAGGCTTCGCCCAGAATGTGCTCTACTGGCATGCATCTCCTTTTCGCCCGACAAAGCCCCGCCTCCGCGGGGTCAGAGAGCTTGCCATCTTTGGCGGTCACATCACCGGCTTTGGGCTCCTGAACTTCTTCGTGCGCAATTTGGACGACGTGCTGGTTGCCCGCTTCGCCGGCGCGACCGCCGCTGGGTTGTATGATCGAAGCTATCGGCTCATGATGATGCCGATTCAAAATGTGAATGGGCCCATCAACCGGATCCTACAGCCTATCCTGGCTCGGTTGCATAGCGAACCTGAACGCTATCGTAGAGTGTTCGCCCTGGCGGTACGCGGGGCGATGTTGGCGATTGCGCCCGGCGTGGCGGTCGCAGCGCTACTTAGCGAGAGGCTAATGCCGTGGCTGCTTGGGGGTCAGTGGAGAGATGCCGGCGCGATCTTCTTTTGGTTGGGCCTTGCAGGTTTGGTTCAACCGATATCCAATTTAACCGGGTTGCTGTTTATCACCACCGGAAGGGGTGCGCTGATGGTGCGTTGGGGTGTGGTGTCGGCCGTGGTCACCATCGGAGCCTTTTCTATCGGAATCAATTGGGGCGCGGTTGGTGTCGCGCAGGCACTGTTTTTTAGTGCGGTCATCAGAATTCCTCTGCTGTACCGCTGGAGCGCTGCCGATACACCGGTGTCTGAGGCGGATATGTATAGCGCCCAGATCGAGCCGTTGGTCGGCGCATGCGTGGTCGCCGTACTTTTCAGAGAGTTAGGAGGAAATCTACCATTCTTCCCGATGTTCACCGCGGCTATCTTGCTTGCGTATCCGGCTGCGTTCTTGACTAGCTGCATCACCCGTTCGGGGCGGGCACGTTCTCTCGAAATATTGCGTTTCGGCACAGCGCAAGGGGCTGCACTGGTGCGCCGCCTTTTCCGCTCAACTACTAAAAGCGCTATTTGATGCTCCGACGAATGATGAGTCTAATTCTGCGGTATGGCCGCGCTCCGTCTCATAGTAACGTTCTGGTGGAACCGGAAGTTACGTTGCACGGCTGTGAGCTTATCGGGCGCATTCGCGTAGGATTTCGTAGCTACTCGAACGCAAGTCTGCTTCGTAATGTTGTTATTGGTCGTTTCACCTCGATTGGCCGACGGTGTTCAATCGGTGCTGCGTTACACGATCTTGACTGTTTCACAACGCATGCGAATGCAGCTAGCAGTGACTTTGTTCGAGACCCTCCAACTGTCATCGGTAACGACGTCTGGATCGGCGATAACGTAGTGATCGTCGCTGGGGTGAATGTTGGCGACGGTGCGGTGATCGGCGCGGGGGCTGTCGTAACGCGTGACGTAGAGGCCTACACAATAGTGGTCGGTATACCTGCGCGCCTGTTACGCGAACGCTTCAGTAGGGACCAAGCCGCCGCCTTGCTCGACTCTCAATGGTGGCGATTTGGCGATGCCATTTTGGTCGCGACTGGCCCAGGCGCGTCACCTGAAAAACTCCTACGCACACTCGCTGATCAAAAATTCACGTCGTTCGAACCGCCATTCCGCAGCTGGGTGCCGATCTAGCGCATTTATATTGGCCAACCGGGCGGGTGCTTGGATCCCGTCTATTCAAAAGGTCTTGTAGCGCAGCGGCAGCGAGAACTGGCGTAGCATCGCTGCGATTTGAGCGTCATTTGCGTTACCGAATAGATTCTCATGGACCAGTCCAACTTCTTGAGAGTTTTTCCAGGTTATGTTCGGTACCGTGCTTTCGATCCGATCATGAGGGGTGCCCGCCATCCTTGCCATCCAGAAAAACCATACATCATCGGCAGTCGGACAAAGCGCTTTGAACTGGGCTTCTTCGGTAACCATCGGATGGAGGCTTTTTGGTGGGTATAATACTCCACCTACTCCCGTTGGGAAAAGTAGCTTCAGATCGCTGACGTCCGATGTCGCACTGGTTTCTGTTTGCCACTTCGAGTATGGTGAAAAGTTTCCGTTCTCATCGATCTGCGCGAGGTGCGCACGTACACAGGTTACGGCCCGCGGGTTGAGCACGTGCGCTTTCACTAACTGAGCAAGCCAATCCTTAGGGTAATACGCGTCATCATCAGCAGTCACAATCGCAGCGTTAGGGAAATCGCGGAGGGCCGGAATTAGCTTTTTGTAAGAGCGGATATCTTTGCAAGCTCGAATTTCTAGCCCGTGCTTTTCTAGGCCTCGAACACCTGCCGGTATAAGATCGATGTCATCATACGCAATCCACAGTATCGTTCTATCTGAAGCCAAGGTCTGGTCAAGAATTGACCTTAGCGTCTTCTCAAGCGTCGGGAAGCGGACGGGGTAGGAGGTCAAAGAGACGATAAGTTCATACGGAAGACTGTGCATCTGCTTCTCGCGAACTTTCGGGAACGCAGCCACGGCTCTCTCGGCGCGACGGAGGTCGCGAGCGACGCGCAGTCGCTCGCGAAACATTCTCACACGCCACGAGCCCTTCATGAAGTTCGTTTCCCCGCTTCCCGCGTTTGCCGCCGAGTAGATGGGCGTATAGCGGGGTTGTTGCAATGCGCAACGCGCAGAGAAAATTCTCTCGACCCTGCGGCTGCGCGGTGTAAGTCGCAATTACGCGTTAGATTTAACTGGTATCGAACTCGCTATGGGTGTTTGGCTCACTCAATTGGTGATCGGTCAAAAAAGAGAATATCTTCAGCTTCCTGCGATGGAACTGGCAATGCGTACACGACGTCTCAATGGTCTAGCCAGCTCCGCCCTCTTGTCGACGTAATATCTCGCATCTGTGATATCGCTAAGATCGGCTTTCGTTGGAAATCGCATCTCTGCAACATTCAACAAATCTCTGTACTTGGTCGTGAATTCTTATTTCCGGGCGTTCCGAAAAAGCATACGCAGCCGCGCAACGGCGACTGTACTCTTCGGGGTCATTTAGCACGGACCGTATAGCTTCAGCCCAGATTTCAGCCGGCGCGTCTTTCGGAAGGAGGAGGCCGCCGTCACCCACGGCCTCGGGCAGGCCACCGATGTTGCTCGCTAAGACCGGAATACCGCTGAAATGCGCCTCAGTGGCGATACGCCCCCACGCCTCCTCCCACTGGCTCGGGGCAAGCACTAGCTTGGTTTCACTGTAAATCGAGCGCATGTCGTTGGTGCTTCGCCGTATAGTGACGTTGGGACACTCTGCCGCGCAGGCGAGTAGAAGCTGCTCATCACTCTCGGACAGGGTCCATGCGCGAACAAATAGAAAAGGGATTTCGGGGCAAAGTCGTGCTAGCGCGAAAGCAATATCGCGCCCCTTATGTGCGTGAGGGTTGATAAAAGTGACGTAGTGTCGCGAGCTCGATGTCTTATAGCGTCCAGCATCGAAGATCGGTGGAATGACTGTGGATTCCACACCATATAATTCTCGAACGCGCTCAGCTGTAAAGCGCGAATTGGCAATATAGCAGTTTGCCGACCCCGTAACGCTGCCGCCCAGATCGTCCTGCTCCACGTTTCTAAAGTATATAGCGACCGGCACGCCGTGTTGCCTTAGGGCGCGCGCCATCCGGACGGGTAGACCCGATTGAGGCGACGCTACGTCCGGTCTGTAGCGTTCAACAACCTCCGCTACGCCATCCCAGGGAAACCACCCACGAAATACTGGATAGCCGAGGCGGGTGTCGCAAACGGTCTTGCGCCGTCCAAGCTTCAGCCGAACCCGTGACGTGAATCCGTGAAAGCCAGTGCCTACCAAACCGCAGATAACGGCGACTTCGTGCCCCTGATCCTGAAGCGCACGAGCAGTTTCGTGCATGCTCGACTGAGCGCCACCCGCAATTTCCGGCAGATAGGGGTGGGCGGTAGCAAACAGTATCCGCATTATTCCTGTCACGTCTCTCTGCGCCGCATCAAGGCGCGATAGTACCGCACAATATTTGAGGCGGTGCTGCCGGTTATGAAAATCTCACAGTTCGCGCAACCCGATGGAGAGGCCGTCTTGATAACGTGCCATGATATCACAAACGGGGGCGAGGGCAGCCGGCTTTAGCTTCTCGGCCCATTGTGGGAACGCCGCCCGACGCTCATCCTCCAGGAGTTCATAGTTAGGCAACGACGGCGCTAGGAATGCTCGCTTCGCGTCCGCGTTGCTTCCCAGTCGTCGATGCCGTCCTTCGACTTTGAAGACATGTTCCTCGTAACGCAAGGAGGGCGGGCGAGTACCGGAGGGCCACCTTCTCGGTCCGCTGCCGTCTTCAAACAGTGAGTGTGTACCCGTGGCTTTCTGATCCTGCTCGCGGAATCGTCTGTGGGCGGGCGCTTCTGTGACTGACGAGAACGACTTCAAGCCCAAGCTCGGACGGATGGGTGGTCGCGGTGGCGGAAAGCATGCCCGGCGCTATTTGTCGAGCGCGGTCGCGGCGGCGGTCCGGTCCGCGGAGAAAGGCGCGACTAAAAGCCGTCGCTCCGACGGCAGCCGGATCGGTCGCGGCGCAAGCACGGGCGGCTGCTCGGCAGCCGCGATCGGCACGCCGGACACCGTGCGCGCCGCGCGGTGGTAAAGACGCGGCTCGTGCGGCTGGGAGCGAGACACCGGCGGCGCGGGCGCATCTGCGCTACATCCAGCGCGACGGCGTCAAGCGCTACGGGGATCCGGGCCAGCTTTATTCGCGCGATCTCGATAAGACCGACGGCAAAGCCTCCGCACGCTGCGGCGGCGACCGGCATCAGTACCGCTTCACCGTCTCGACGGAGGACGGCTCGGAATATCTCGACCTCAAGCCCGATATCTGCCGGCTGATGGCGCAGATGGAAGCAGTTCTCGGAACTCGCCTGGACTGAGTCGCGGTGGATTACTTCAACACCGCGCACCCGCAGCCACATCATGCGCCGTGTCGACGATACACGCAACAATCTCGTCATCGCTTGCGAATATGTCGCGCACGGTATCTGCGCGCACGCGACGATCTCGCGACCTCGATTTGGGGCCAGCGCCGATTAGGAAATCCAGGCGTGGCCACGCCGTGAGTGCGGGGAGGGGGGAATGACCGTCGCGCCCGCACTCTGATCCATCAGAGCGCCAGACTCACCTGATCGGCTCATTCTTGGACACCGCAGCGTTCGCCTAAAGCGCGCTAGTGTTGCGGCAGCCACAGCTGCTGGTAAGCAAATCATTCGACGGAATATGCTTTTCGGTGACGCCGAAGTGACGCCGTCCTCCGCTTGTTTTGGACAACCTGAGGTGTCTTTGGTGAAGCCGACGCAATTCGATGACGGCTTCGCGCCTGACGGCGAGACGCACCCTCGGTATCGGGCTGATATCGACGGCCTGCGCGCAATCGCGGTCGCCTCCGTGGTCTTTTTCCACGCCGGCATCGCGGGACTTCCGGGGGGCTTCGCCGGTGTTGACGTGTTCTTCGTCATCTCCGGGTATCTGATCGGTGGCATCGTTCAACGTGACGTGACCCGGGGCGCGTTCTCATTTTTTAGCTTCTACACGCGCCGCGCGAAGCGAATCTTGCCTGCGTTGATGGTGCTGGCGCTATTCCAGTGCGTGCTGGCGCTGCTTGTGCTCGCGCCGTCTGAACTGAGACACTTCGCAAAGAGCGCGGCTACGGCGCTTGTCGGCATCTCGAACGTTCGCTTCTGGCGTGACACCAGTTACTTCGCGCCCGACGCTCACCTCGATCCTTTCCTGATGACGTGGTCACTTGGCGTCGAAGAACAATTTTACATTCTTCTGCCACCATTGCTCCTGCTGATCTTCCGATTCGCCCCGCGCTGGACTTTCGCTATCGTCTGCGCCGGCTCCCTGTTTTCGCTAGCTCTGTCGATCCTTCTCACCCCCCGCGACCCTTCCATGGCGTTCTATCTCCTGCCGACGCGGGCATGGGAATTGGGTCTGGGCACGCTGCTTGCGCTTTGGCAGCGTGACCGGGGCTCACTCCTGCGGCCCCAAACCGCCAATATTGTCGGCGGCGCCGGATTGGTGGCGATCGTCGTAGCGTTTTCAGCGTTCAGCTCAGGAATGGCCTACCCCGGTTGGGCCGCAACTCTGCCTGTGTTCGGTAGCGCAGCTTTGCTGGCAGCTGAGGGTAGCTGGGTAAACAAAAGGCTGCTGGCCACCCGTGTTATGCGATACGTTGGGCTTCTCTCATACTCCTGGTATCTTTGGCACTGGCCGCTGATGGCATTTGCTCGAATATGCCTTGGCGCGGAACCATCAGTGGCGGTACTTTCGATCATCGCTGCAGCCAGTTTCGCTATCGCGTATCTGTCTTGGCGCTTTGTCGAAAAGCCGTTCCGCCGATCCCACACCGGCTCGGATCAACGACTTCTGATGCGCTACGGCATGGCTCTCGCTGCATGCGTTGCGATACCGTGCGCATTCGCGGTGTTGAAGGGCCTGCCGCAGCGACTCTCATCTAAGGCTGTTTCGGTGGAAAGGACGCTCGCAGAAGGGCACGGCGAGCCGTGCCTCGCTGGGTATGGCGATGTGCAGCCGAACAGGAGCGCGGCTTGCGTTGCCCCTACCGGTGTGCCGAAAATCGCACTTCTAGGCGACAGCCATGCAGCTGCACTCGGGGACTCACTGCGCGTCATTGCTGCCCAGCAGGGCTTAAGCCTCACGATGCTGACTAAGAGCTCGTGTCCCTCATTCTACCGAGCCACGCGACAGATGGCCAAGCACCCTGCGCATGCTCAGGAATGCGCCGAGTACAATCGTAGCGCGATCGATGCCGTCATAGCGGACCCTGCCATAAAGGTCGTCGTCATGACGGGCTTCTGGTCTATCGCCTTTGCCGCCGAGGAGCCGGGAGACGGCTACAAGCTCGTGAATCCGACGGGTTCATTTACTGGCTCCCCACAAGAGCTCTTCCGGCTTGCGCTGGTCGACGTGCTGTCTCGCCTTACCAAGGTGGGCAAGCAGGTCGTCATCCTTGGAGACGCTCCGCGGTTCTCTATCGATCCAGCCCGATTTATCTATACCGAATTTCTGCCGGCTAGGGCCGCAGTATATCGCCTCTTGGGCGGATCAGCACCAAGCGGCGGCAGGTTCAATCGCGATCAGATCATCGCCGCGACCGGCGGGGCTGAAGTGATCCTGGAAAGCGCGGCGCATGAGGCGCCCGGCGTTCAGTATCGTTCGCTCACGGAAGCGCTTTGTGATCACACTAGCTGTCAGGTGTTCGTCGGGCCGGGGCAGCTTTTGTTCTTCGATGGTCAGCACCTTTCTAATCGAGGGGCCGCTCGCGCGATCGAAGGCGCCAGACTTCGTCAACTACTGAGAGGTTGGTAAGGAGGCGGATCCGGCTGGCAATGTCCATCCCGCCCGTCATCAACGCTGCGCCTCTCACGGTCCAGGCGCGGACCAAAACCATAAGAGTAATCGACGCGCTGGAGCGCGCCACCGTTAATTGGAGCAGGGAACGGCTTACCAGCGCCGGTGAGGTCTAATCGTCCATTAGGTAGTGGCGCCGTCTTGCTGGCGGGCGAGCCGGACGCCGATTAAGCTGGCGTCGCGCGCGATACTTCGCCGCGGATGCGTTCGCCACTGCAAGTTGATCGGGTACAACGCCGCTGCTGTGCCCCTGCTTCGCAAGGCCGAGACCGAGGAAGGTGACCTGGATCCAGGCATGATGGCGCTCGCGCTCGAGGGCGATAGCGCCGAATTTGTCGAGCGGTGCGGTCAGTTGTGCTACTCCGACCGCGAACTGACCCACGGTCTCGACGCAGCAGTATTCCTGGCACCTGCGGGATAGCTTCAGGAGTGGCGCGCATTGTGGTTCTGCGCGAGGCCAGGAGGCTCCCGCCTCGCACAATGCTGCCGCCGAAGGGGCGCGGCGTCTGTTGCGCTGGTCCTTCCCGCGCTGCCTGAGCAGGCCGTGATAGCCCCCGCGCGCCATCGCGGCAGCATCGCGCGCCAGGCGCCGAACCCCCGAGCGGAGCGAATCGCCGGTCCCGCTCCAATCGGGCTCGACGCCGGCCCTGCCGAACAAGGCAGCCGCGATCTCGCGGTGGGACGCGCCGGCTGCCCGTGCGTCATGCACACGCAGCAGCGCGAGCCAGCGCGGTATACGGGGGTCGGGCGGAAACAATCCGCGAGTGAATCGGCGATGCGGTCCTCGAACCGAGCGAATTGTTCTGAAAGATTGACCTTGGTGTGGGTGCTCGCTCGGCGCATGAGATCCTCCCGCTAGGCCCTTGATGCTGAACGGTCTCGCGGACCACGATCAGTAGCGACGCCGCCAAGAATGCAGTGCCGCTCGCCACTGCCGCGGGTGGCGGGATTTCCGCGATTGATGACGTGTTCGCCACTGGTTGCTAGGGCACTGCCTCTCTACGCTCGCATTATGCGTATTGGATTTGCCGGCCTGCGTCCTCGGGAAATCAAGTTTCGCGCGCACCGCGCTTCTGGCCGGCCGCGAGGCGGTCAGCCGAGGTGAGATAGTCGATCGCCGGTCGCCGTCGTTCAATGCGTGCGCTGACGACAGGCAGGCGACCTGCCCAATTCAAAGCCGTTGCCCGCTGCTGCGATGCCATGCCGTCTGTCGGCTTCCAACTTGCCTTGCCCCCTCATCGCCAAGCCCGGCAAGCGTCAGTGCAAGGGGCCGTTCTTGCGGCGCAGCCGAACTAGCCAATCGGCGATCTCAAGCCAGCGATTTACGCCGGCCTCGTCGCCCTCGGCATCGAGAGCGTCGATCCGGGCTATCACAAAATCGCCGGCATCTTCGCCGTGCAAGCGCTCGATCGCGAGCGCTTCTGCTAACCGCTCCTTGTCCGACGTCACTGGTCCCAATGCTTCCCCGGGGTGCTTGATAACACGCCAACTAACCCCATCCTCCACCTGCGGCCAACAGCTTGACCGATGGCGACCGTGCGGCCTCCTGGCCGACGGCATGGCATTTACGTCGGACAGTCGCGCAGTCCTGACAGCACCGCGTATCGACCAGGATCGAACGCCCGCGACGGACGCCGATCCCGCCGTCGAGCGCTTGCAAACCGGCTGTCAGCGCGTGAAGAGCTGGCCTTCTGTGCCGGCGTAGCGCGCATATTCCTCAGCGTAGCGGGCAGTCACTCGCTCCTGATCCGCAGGGGACGCGGACTGCGCCAGCTTCGGATACCAGGTGCCTTCCTCCGAATAGACATGGTGCAGCACCGCGCCGCGGATGTGCTCCAACTTGTCGCGGTAATCCTCGCTTGCCGGATCGAGGCGCTCGAGCAGGCCCAGTTCCATCTTCGCGGCGGATTGCTCCTGATAGGCGAGTTCGGCATGGCCGACCTGATGGTCTGCCGCCAGCGCCGGATACACGGCCGCTTCTTCGGCGATCGCATGCGCAGTGAGCAGCAGCGCCAGCTTTTTCTGTTCGGCGTGACGTTCCGCGGGTGACGCCGCGCGAAGATGCTCGAACTGGGCCTCGATTTCACGGTGATGGCCCAGAATCTGCGAGAGCCAGTCGCCGGGGCGAGCAACGCCTTCGGCCTCGCGCGTCGCTTCCCGACGTGCTTCGTCGCTCTCGGGCGGGGTGATGGCGGCAATCGCCTTATCGAGGATCGACATGCGTGAACTCTCCGGCTGGAATGCCAACAGAACCAGCGCCCTTCAGCCGCGTTCCACTTGCGAATCACAATCACCGAACACGCTACCGCTCGATGCGCTGCCAACTTGGCGGCCGTCCAGATTGTCTTCGGGATAAGCGTGATTTGATCGAAAATGACCATGTGCCGACGCGCCGCACCGCGGTCTGCCGTGCCGAGGGTCACCGTTGCAGGCCCATGGGCGTACGGACGTCATGGACACCTAAAAGCGTCACTATTCAAACGGAAGGTAGGTTCGCGAAAGATCGCCCAGTGCCGCTGCCGGCACTGCCGCGGAAAACACGAAGCCTTGGCCCAGGTGACAGCCCAGCTCCGCGAGCCGCCGTGCCTGTGCCTCCGTCTCGACCCCCTCCGCGACGACTTGGATATCGAGTTTCTGCCCCAGCGTGATCACAGCCTCCGCGATCGCCGAATGTTGTGCATCCCTGCAGATATCGGCGATGAAGCTGCGGTCGATCTTGATGATGTCCACCGGAAACTGCTTCAGGTGGGTGAGCGAGGCATGCCCGGTCCCGAAATCGTCGAGTGCGATGCGGATCCCCTCGCTGCTGAGCGTGCGCAGCGCCTGCTCGACGCGTTTGGCGCCTCGGGCCAGAAGGACGGTCTCGGTGACTTCGAGCTGGAGGCGCGCCGGCGGGAGATCGGCACGCCGCAGCAGATCGAGGATGCTCTCGCCGAAGTCCGCACGTTGAAGGTCCGCAGTAGAGGCATTGATCGCGACATGGCCGAAATCGCGGCCCTGATCGGTCCAGGCACGCATCTGGGCAACCACCTGGCCTAGCATCGACCGGGTGAGAGCGGTCGAGACGTCATGGTCGTCAAAGGCGGCAGCGATGGTTGCCGGCAGATGCACCTGGCCGGCCAGGTCGATCCAGCGCGCAAGCGCTTCGAACCCGGCGATCCTGCCCGTCCGAAGGTCAATTTTGGGCTGATAGAATGCGCGGAGGCGGTCATCCTCGATCGCCACGCGTGCAACATTCGTCATCGACACCCGCCGCTGCAGTTCGGCCCGCATATGCGGCGCGAAGATCAGCAGTTCGCCGCGGCGTCCGGCCTTCGAGGAATAGAGCGCGAGATCGGCATGCTTGAGCAGATCGCTCGTAGTTGCGGCGTGGTCCGGAAACAGGCTGGCGCCGATGCTGGCGCGGCAGTCGAGCACGGCGCCGGCGTGAACGACCGGCTCGCGTAACCGCTCGAGGATGCGCTCGGAGATCATCGCGGCTTCCGCCGCGGTTCCGACGCCCGGCAGTATCAGTGCAAATTCGTCGCCCCCGAGGCGGGCGACCGTGTCATGCGGGCGCACTGTACTGCGCAGTCGCTCGGCAAGGTTGCGCAGCACTGCGTCTCCCGCATCGTGACCCATCGTGTCGTTGATGTGCTTGAAATGATCGACGTCGAGAACGAATAGCGCGAGCCCCTCGTCGGCCGCCTCCGCTGTCGCAAGTTCCTCGGCGAGCTTCGCGTCGAACAGCCGGCGGTTCGGAAGCTGAGTGAGCGCATCGTGCGTTGCGGACCAGCTGATCTGGTCCTGCGCGTTCTTCTGGTCGTCGATGTCTTCGACGACTCCGTACCAGCGGATGATCGCGCCCGATTCGGCGTAGCGCGGCGCCGCGCGCACGCGGAACCATTTCCAGCCGCCATCTCGCACGCGCAGCCGGTACCGCAGATCGACGCGCTCGCCGGTGCGCAGCGAATGCCCCCAGCGTTCCAACGTCGGAGCGATATCGTCTGGATGCAGCGCCTCTACCCAGCGCTGTGGCACGGTTCCGATCAGTTCGCTCCAGCGTGGGCCCGCATCGAGAATGTTTCCTTCAGTATCAGCCGTCCAGGGAATCTGCGGATTGAGCTCCACCGTGTAGCGATAATGCTCCTCGCTCTCGCGCAGCCGGGCAAGCGTAAGCTCCTGCTCGTGGATGTCTTCGCTCAGTCCGTACCAGCGCAGCACCCTCCCGGCGTCGTCAAGTCGCGGAAACGCGCGCGACCGGATCCAGCGCGATTCGCCATCCGCGCAGCAAAGCCGGGCCTTGATGTCGAGCGGCGCCGCGTTCGCGATCGAATCCGCCACGCCGGCGAGGACGGACGGACGATCCTCCGGATGGACTCTCGCCAGCCAACCATTTCCCAGCGCTTCCGCCTCGGACAGACCGGTTATAGTGCTCCAGCGCCCGCTGATCGTGAGCAGGTTGCCTGACGGATCGGCGGTCCAGGGCATCTGGGGCGAAAGCTCGACGGTATTGCGGTAATGCTCCTCGCTCGCCACCAGCGCAGACTCCGCCCGACGCCGTTCGGTGATGTCGAGCAGGATCCCTCGTATCGCCACGACGCGATCTGCTTCGCGGATCGGGCTGATACGTGCCCAGCAATGGCGTTCGCTGCCATCCGGCCGGACGATACGGAACTCGCATCCCGCCGAGTCCAGGCTCTCCACCGCACCGGTCAGTCGCGACTGTATCAGCGAGCGGTCTTCGGGGTGGATGCAGGCGAGCGTGTTATCGAACGTCGGCGCGAAGCTTGCCGGAGCGCGGCCTGCGATCCGAAACATCTCGTTCGACCAAAGGAAATTGGCGGTTCCAACCCGCCAGCGCCAGACGCCCATCCTGGCAATGCCGAAGGCCTCGTCGAGATCCTGGCGGCTCAGTTCAAGATCGGGAGGCGTACCGCCGGCCTCGGACAACGGCGATGGTGGCCAATCGGGTGCGGGTGAAGAGGCGACCTGCGCGCTTTGGTCGTGAACCCAATCATGGCGGTCCATGTGAAACTCGCTACTCGTACTCCCCAACACCGGACCTAGCGGAGAGCGGTAAAAAATCGCCTTACGTGAAGGCTTTCGCGCTCGCCGCGGCGCGCCAACACTAGGAGGAAACGGGCTGACCAATCCTGGCGCGGCTGAGGCAAAAGCCGCAGTCGTCGTCCCACCGGCCGCGTGGCAGGGTTGTTTGGGTTCACCCCCATGTGCCGACGACCAACCTCTGTGTGCGGAACCGGGCGGGGGTCGATGCTACAAGACCGGGTGGCGACCGAATTGTGGCGCAGCAGAGCATCACGCGGCTTCCTGCCTCTTGCCTCAGGTTGTTGCGCCGGTCGACTCTCCGCAATAGTCGCATTTGGCCGGGCGGGGGTCAGGAGGTTTGTATGCGATCGTCGCCAGACGAAGCCGATCGGGCCGGTGGCTCACGCGAAGGGTCCGAACTTTACATCGCCCGCGCGCGCGAAAGCCTGCGGCTCGCCGAGGCCGAGCTGCTGCCCGCGCGGCAGGTCATACACATGAAGGCTGCGGAACGCTGGATCCAGTTCGCGGAACGGGCCAGGCGGATCGAAGCGCGGTCACATGTCGCGGCCAGACCCTGTCCCGCATAGGCGCTGCGCATCATATTGTGGCGGCCGATCTCAAGGCCCGCCCTGACGCTGCGTCTCGATCCGATTGATATCTTTCATCCCAGGCACGTGCATGGCTACCATATCAACCGAGGGGCCGCTGGCTCCGTCGCATGACCAAGACGGAGGCGGAGCCGCGCTCCTGATCATCGACATGATCAACGGCCTCGATTTTCCGGGTGCGGAGCGGCTGGCGCCAAAGGCAGTTGCGGTGGCCAAGGTCATCCACAGGCTGCGCGACCAGGCCGATCTGGCGGGGATCCCGGTCATCTACGTCAACGACAATTTCGGCGAGTGGCATTCCGAGCAGAACAGGCTCGTCGCGCGGATGGCCGAGGCCGGTTCGCCGCTGGCGCACTGCCTGGATCCGCGTGCCGACGACTATTTCATCATCAAGCCGCAATTCTCGGGCTTCTACGCGACCAATCTGCCGGTGCTGCTTCCCAAGCTCGGCGTATCGCGGCTCGTGCTGACCGGGATCGCGTCCGACATCTGCGTGCTGTTCACTGCAGCGGATGCGCATATGCGCGACTATCGGTTATGGGTTCCCGCGGATGCCGTCGCGGCCGAGGACGACCAGCGCGGCGCGTGGGCGCTTGCGGTGATGGAGCACGCGATGGGAGCGTGCACAAAGCCGATGGACAATGCCGCCTTGCGCCGTTGGGCGCGTGCGGATTGCCCCGATTAGCCACGGACACGCTCATCGATTGGGACGTGCCTTGCGCAGCGTGTAGAGATACGCCGCGACATTGCGGGCCTCCTGGTCGGACATGTTCTGGTCGGGCATGCCGCTCCCGGGACTGATGGATTGGGGCGCGACGATCCAGCGCACCAGGTTTTCGGGCGTATTGGCCAGCCGGCCGGCAAGCTCCGCGCGGTCGGCGATCCCGGTGAGAGAAGGGCCGACGGCGCCCCGCGCATCGCCGATGCCGGCGATTTCGTGGCAAGCGCCGCAACCTAGGCGTCGCACCGCCGCCTTTCCCGCGATGCTGTCGCCACCCGCCAGCTGCTCGGCATTGACGCGCGCCGTCGTCCGATATTGTCGGCTGAGCACGATTGCGGAGCCGAGCGCGAGAAGCGCTGCTGCAGCGAGCAGCCCGATCACGAATCGCAGACTAGCAGGCATCGGCGGCTTCCACTGCGGGTCGGGGGCGCAGCAGCACGGCGACTAGTGCCAGCGCGGCTATCGCATGGACGAGCCCGCCGGGTATCCACATAAGGAGCCCAGCCACCTGCTGGTCCTCTGCCGGCGTAAGGCCGTAGGGCGCCATGCCGAGCACGGCGTAGCCTGCGTACCAGGGGCTCTGCGAAAACGCCATCAGCGCGCCGAGCGCTCCGGAGACGAGCGATGTCAAGAAGAGGCACAAGGCTGCCAAACCCTGGGCTGGAGCGCGCGCCCGTCGCGCGTTCAACATTGCCGTCCAGAACAGCAAGGCACTCACGAGGAAGCTGAGATGCTGAACCGCATGCCATGCCTCGTTGGCAAGTGCGAGGTCAAACAACATTGGCGCGTGCCACACCCACAGCGTAACGGCCTGGACGATCGTTGCAGTGACCGGCTCGGTCAGCCGGTCCCAGGCGCGCGTGACGAGGGATTGGCGCGCCAAGGCGCCGGCGACCTGCCGGACCGGCGCCGGCAAGCCCCACAACAGGACCACCATCGGCGCTGCGAGTACGAGGAGCGGTGCCGCAGCCAGCATGAGCAGTTCGTGCTCGAGCATGTGCATCGAGAAGGCGCGCTCGCCTGCCGCGTGCAACGGCGAAACCAGCGCGCCCGCGAGCAAAGTCCAGCCGGCGCCGAACAGCAGCGCGCGCTTGCCAAAGCTACTTCGCGAAGCGCGGGCGCGAAGCCGCAGATAGCCGGCAGTGAAGAGCATCGCCGAGGCGAGGAGGGGAATCGTGATCCAAGGATCCCAGGTCCATCCCGGCGGTTCGCCGTGTGAATGGCCCCCATGTGCGAGCAAGGGTGCCGGCAGCGTGGTCGCGATCGCGGCAAGGGCCAGGCGTATCAGCGGGCGCATGGCGGGACGATCAGGGTGGCGATCAGCTGGAACAGGATCGCGAGCGAGAAGAGTCCGGCGCCCAGCACCGCAAGCTGCGACAGCAGCCTCTGGCTGGACGGCTGGCCCGGCAGGGGACGCCCTGCCCAGGCAGCCGCAGCGCATAGTGCGATGCTGCCGACGCCCCAGAAGGGTCCGAGCGGCATTCCGGCGGCAGCGCAGGATCCGCGCAGCGTCATCGCCAGCCCTTGCTGGAAGGCGTACCAGGCAAGCGGCGGGGTCACGAGCGCCAGCCACGAAGTACGGCGTTGGCGCGGCCTCATAGCCATCGCGGCACCCAGTACACGATGACGTAGATCGGCAGCCAGGCGAGGACGACGAACGTCCAATATTCGCAATTGTCCTGCACGTCCGAGAACTGGTCGGTCTCGATCCGGTGGGTGCGGAGCCACGCCGACTGCACCGCCGATTCGCCGAGCTCAGTGACGAGATGCGAGCTGTGAAGTAGCATCAGCATCCAGAGAACCGAACCATAAGCGTCTCGGTCCCAGCGAATGTTGAGATGCGCGAATTCCAGGCCGCGCAGGCTGAGCAGGACAAGGCCGAACAGGGCCATCATGAGCGTGCCCCGGCGGACGCCGCCCGCATCCTTGGCACGCGCCCGAGCGCACACCCAGCGGTTGGGAAGTTCGGTTGCAAGCAAGGCGCCGGTGAACAGGCTCCCCCAAAGCAGATCGGGGGAGGCGTCGCCTGCCGGGGGCCAGGCCAAAGACTGGCTCTGCAGATAGAAATAGGCGCCGATGGCAAGGGCGAAGGCCGTGCCTTCGATCAGCATGAAGCCGAGATTGCCCCACCAGACCACGTTCGCGGCGCCCATCGCGCCATCTGGCAGCCCGGCGACGTCGCCGGCTACGCGTGTTTCTCTCGGCTCGCTCATTCCTGACCTCCCGCCCCGGCGCGCGGACGTTTCGGCCAGAACCACGCCGCGAGCGCGACACCGACGGGCACCGCGCCCCAGACCAATGCCCAGGGCGTAAAGATACTGCCGATGAACAGGATCGACGTCGCGACCGCGGCGATCAGGGGCCAGATCGAGGGCGTTGGACTCCTGTGCCGATATTGCGGGAGTGCGTCGATCACGCTCGTGATCAGGACCTCGCGACGATCCGCGGCAAGCCCGGTCATCACCGGCAGTCTGCCGTCGCCGGCCCAGAGCGGCGCGACGCCGTCGACAACCACCACCTCGTCGAAATTATGCGCTGGTGGAGGCGAGCTGGTAGCCCATTCGAGCGTCGGGCCTCCCCAAGGGTCGTTGCCGGCCGGGGCGCCGCGCTTCAAGCTCAAAAAGGCATTCGCTATGAAGACCAGCCCCCCGGCGGCGGAAACGAAGGTGCCGATTGTCGCGACTAGGTTAAGCGTGCCCCAGCCCATTTCCGGACCATAGGTATAGATGCGCCGCGGCATTCCCTGGAGCCCGAGCAGGTGCATCGGGAAAAAGCCGAGGTTGAAGCCAAGGAAGATCAGCAGGAATGCTATTTTTCCCCATCGTTCGGACATCAGCCGGCCCGTCGCCTTGGGATACCAGTAGCTGAAAGCGCCAAAGAGCGGGAACATCGCGCCGCCGACCAGAACGTAATGGAGGTGCGCGACGATGAAATAGGTGTCGGTCAGCTGGAGGTCGAGCGGCGCCGACGCCGTCATCACGCCGGAGAGCCCTCCGATGACGAAGGTGAGGATGAAGCCGATCACCCAGAGCAAAGGCGTCGCGAAGCGCAGTCTCCCACTGCCCATAGTAGCGATCCAGCAGAAGATCTGGACGCCGGCCGGGAGCGCGATCGCCATGCTGGCGGCGGTGTAGAAGGCGCTGCCCAGACGGGGGAGGCCGACCGCGAACATGTGATGCACCCAGAGGCCGAAGGCTAAGACCGCGATCCCGAGCATCGCGAGCACCATCGGCACATAGCCAAAGAGCGTTCGCCGCGAGAAGGTCTCGACGATCGCCGAGACGAAGCCGATCGCTGGGACGAAGATGATATAGACCTCGGGATGCCCGAAGAACCAGAACAGATGCTGGAAGAGCAGAACGTCGCCTCCGCCGGCCGGTGCGAAGAAATGCGTCGAGACCAGCCGGTCCGAAATCAGCATGCTGGTGACAAGCATGATCGACGGCAAGGCGAAGACGGTCATCACCGATGCCACGAGCATCGCCCAGACGAAGAGCGGCATCCGCGCCAGGGTCATGCCGGGCGGGCGCATCTTGAGGATCGTCGCGACGACATTGACCGATGCCGCTAGCGCGGCGACTTCGCTGAAGGTGATCATCTGCGCCCAAATGTCGACGCGGTGCCCGGCGGAGTAAGCAGGCCCCGACAAGGGTGGATATTCGAACCAGCCGAGATCCGGAGTGATATCGAGGGCGTGCGATATCCACAGCATCAGGACGCCACCAAGATACAGCCAGTAGCTGAACGCGGCGAGCCGCGGGAATGCGACGGTGCGCGCGCCTAGCATCAGCGGCACCAGCCACATCGCCATCGCTTCCATCACCGGCACGGAAACCAGGAACAGCATCGTCGACCCGTGCAGCGCGAACGCCTCGTTATAGCCCTGCGGGCCCATCCGACCCATATCGGGCTGACTGAGCTGGAGTCGCATGTCGACGGCGAGCAACCCCGCAAGGAAGAGCAAGGCGACTGCAGTGAGGACATAGCGCGCGGCGATGCGCTTGTGGTCGACGGTCGTGAGGAAGCCCCATACCCCCGGAGCGTCGCTCCACGTGGCCAGCAAGGCGCGGTGCCGCTTTGCTTGCGCCGGCGGGTTCGTATCGAGGTTCATCGCAGCGACTCCAGATAGCGTCCCACTGCATCGGCATCGGCGGGCTCGAGTGGCACCGCCGGCATCATCGTTCCGGGCTTGAGCGCCTGCGGCTGCGCGATCCAGCCTTGGAGGGCGCCGCGCGAAAAGGGCAGGGTCCCCGCGGCGATCGAGCGCCGGGTGGCGATATGCGTGAGATCGGGACCCACGCGTCCGGCCGCGGCCGATCCTCGCACGGCGTGACACGCCGCGCAGCTGCTTGCGAACACCTGCGCACCCCGGGCCGCCCCGGCGTCGATGGGGACGCTCGCGACGCGGGCCTGCGCGGCGAGCCATGCGTCGAACGCCGGCCCGCTCTCGACCTTGACGTCGAATGCCATATGGGCGTGCTGCAGCCCGCAGAACTCAGCGCATTGCCCGCGATGCCAGCCTTCGCGGTGCGGCGTGACGTCGATCGAATTGATACGGCCGGGAATCACGTCCATCTTCCCGGCGACGTTCGGTACCCAGAAACTATGGATGACGTCGGCCGAGCCGAGTTCGATGCGCGCCGTGCGACCCGCGGGGAGGTGCAGCTCGTTGGCGGTCTCGATCCATGCGCCGGAGGCCGGATCGCGATATTCGAGACGCCACCACCATTGGTGCCCGGTCACGCGAACTTGCAATGCATCGCGCGCGCGGGCCTCGGCAAGCGATCGGTCGACGAGGAAGCTTGCCGTCACGAGCACGCACAGTGCGCCGACGATCAGCACCGACCACAGAAAGAGCGCGCGGCGGGTTGCGGGCTCGGAGGGCTCGATCGCCGGCATCGCGCTTTTTGCTATCCGGTCGCGCGCGCGCCAGAGGCTCAGCGCAAGAAAGAAGAGCACGAGCAGATAGAAAATGCCGCAGACCCAAGTTGCGAGCGTGAGCAGCCCGGCGAGCGACTGTGCCTGCTCGGCTGCGGGATCCAGCGAGGACTGCGCTCCCGCGCAGGCCGCCAAGCACAACAGGGGAAGAAGCGCGAGCGAACGCCTCATTGGTTCGGCCCGGCCCAGCGCGATGCCTGTGGTTCGCCGGCCTGATCCTTGTCCTGCCGCCGCCGCTTCCCCGAATCCACGCGCGCAAGACTGCGAGCATAGGCCGTGATCTGCCATAATTGCTGCGCCGGAATGGTAGCGCCGTTGGAGGGTGTCTGCATCGAATGCCCGACCGCGATCGCGCGATAGACTTGGTCGAACGCGCCGCCCTGGCGCCATTTCCCGTCGCCTAGGTCGAGAACCCCCGTCGCGCCCGTGCCATGGCATTCCGCACAGCCGTACCATGCGAAATAGCGACTGCCTTGGCTTACTTGCTGTCTGCTGCCCTCGAACCCTGGGATCCGGGGATCGTCGGCGCCGCGCGGTGCGCTCTGCGGCTGGTCGGGGCCGGTGCGCCGCTCCTCGGCGCTGCATGCCGCCAGGACCAGCGCCGAGACAAGTGCCCATCCTGCCGCGCCGCACGGCGTCGGGTAGAAACGACGCGACGGCGCCTCGACGCTCATATGATGCATTGGGACGAGCGCTCGGCGAAGGACGCCGCCGGTGGCACAAGCGGATCGCGCGTCGCTTTCCATCTCCCTCCTCCGTGCCTGATCTTCACGCAGATGTGCGTGGCCGGCCCTGCCTGCAAACTCGTCGCGGCGCGTTAAGGTGCATCAAGACCGCCGTTTCGCGCACAAAATCGCGCCAACTTGCATCAAGTCTTGCAACCTTAACGGGGCCGCGAGGCTTCTTGCCGGCATGCCGTGTCGCGCCTTGATCCCCGTTGATCGCATGGGTGCGATTGGCCAGGCGGGACCAGGCAATCCGACGCGACGGTCGAGCAAACGTATCTGTTCGGCGAGAATACGACAGCGATTGGGACCGTTCCCGTCAGCACGATCGTGTGATGGTCGACCAGGGCGTCATCGGGAAGCCGGCGAGAGCGTCCGAACATATCCGTTCGAGAATGCGGTGCGGATCGGATATCAGCACCAATGGCCAAAAGTGCGTTCGGCAGCATTCGATGCTATCCGTTCGAAAGGTCCCGGTAGTGAAATGGACTCCAACCCGTGGGCGCGGACGCAAGGGGCCGTGAGCCGATGACGAAGCAACGATCCGACAAGCCTGAGGTGAAACCATATAAGGGCCCTGCCGGCGGCTGGGGCTCGATGCGTTCGGTAGGCGAGATCCTGTCGCGCGAGCGCGTTTCGCCGGACGCACTCCGACAGCTCTCCAGGCAGAACAAGCCGGACGGGTTCATGTGCGTGAGCTGCGCCTGGCCAAAGCCCGCCGACCATCACCCGGCGGAGTTTTGCGAGGAAGGTGCCAAGGCAACGGCGTGGGAATTGACTTCGCTGCGCACCACGCCCGCTTTCTTCGAGGCGCACACGCTCACCGAGCTCCGCGACTGGAAAGACTACGACCTCGAGCAGCATGGCCGCCTGACCCATCCGCTCCGCTACGATCCCGCGACCGACAAATATGTCGCGTGCAGTTGGGACGAGGCGTTCGACGCGATCGGCGCAACACTGCGCCCGCTCGATCCCGGGTCGGTGGTATTCTATTCCTCCGGGCGTACCAGTCTCGAGGCATCGTACATGTACGGCCTGATGGCGCGCATGTTCGGCAACCAGAATCTGCCCGACAGCTCGAACATGTGCCACGAATCGACGTCGGTCGGCCTCAAGGCCGCGATCGGCGTGCCGGTCGGGACGACTCGCCTCGAGGATTTCGAGAAGTGCGATGCGATCTTCTTCTTCGGGCAGAATGTCGGTTCGAACGCGCCGCGGATGCTGCACGATCTGCGCAGCGCCCGAAAGCGCGGCGTCGAGATCGTCACATTCAACCCGCTGCGGGAAAGGGGCCTCGAGCGCTTCACCGACCCACAGAACCCGATCGAGATGACCACCGGCGGCGAGACGCAGATCTCGACGCAATATCACCAGGTCAAGGCCGGGGGCGACATCGCCGCGATCCTCGGCATCTGCAAGTTCCTGATCGAATGGGATGACGCTGCGCTCGCAGTGGGCGACCCGCCGGTGCTCGATCGCGACTTTCTGGAGCAGCACAGCAAGGATTTCGATACGTTCGCCGCCGTCGCGCGATCGACGGAATGGCCCGACATCGAACGCGAATCCGGGCTGGAGCAATCGGCGCTGGAACAGGCGGCGCGCGTCTATGCGCGCTCCAAGGCCGTCCTTGCCGTATACGGCATGGGCCTCACGCAGCATGTGAAGGGTGTCGAGAATGTCCGCATGCTCGTCAACCTGCTGCTGCTCCGCGGCAATATCGGCAAGCCGGGTGCCGGTCCTACGCCGGTGCGTGGACATTCGAACGTCCAGGGGCAACGCACGGTGGGGATCACCGAGAAGACCGAGCTCGTCCCCGTCGAGCGGTTGAAGGAACTCTACGGGTTCGATCCGCCGACCGACAAGGGGCTCGACACCGTCGAGACCTGCCGGGGCGTCATCGACGGGTCGGTGAAGGCCGTGATCGGCCTCGGCGGCAATTTTCTGCGCGCGGTACCGGAGACCGCGGCGATGGAAGAGGCCTGGCCGCGGCTCGATCTCTCGGTCCAGATCGCGACAAAGCTCAACCGCAACCATCTGTTCGCCGGGCAAAGCACCTGGCTGCTGCCATGTCTTGGGCGTATCGAGCGGGACGTGCAGGCTAGCGGGCCCCAGGCCGTGTCGATGGAGGATTCGACCAGCTGCATCCACGGTTCGCGCGGAAAGGCGCCGCCCGCCAGTCCGCATCTTCTCTCCGAGCCCGCCATCGTCGCCGAACTCGCCAAGCGCATCCTCCCGCCCAACCCGCGGATCGACTGGGACAGCTGGGTCGCGGACTATGGCCGGATCCGGGATGCGATCGAGGCGACCTATCCGGCAATCTTCGAGGATTTCAACCAGCGACTGTTCACGCCCGGCGGTTTCTGGAAGGGCAACAAGGCTGCCGAACGGATCTGGCAGACGCCGAGCGGAAAGGCCGAATTCCTCGTGCCCTCGTCGCTCAGCGCGACCGGTTTCGGCGACGCGGTGGGCCGGTTTCGCCTCATGACGCTGCGCTCGAACGACCAGTTCAACACCACCATCTACGGCTATCACGACCGCTTTCGCGGGGTTAAGGGCACGCGCGACGTTTTGTTCATCCACCCCGGCGACATGGCGGCTGCAGGCGTTTCCGAAGGCCAGATCGTGGCACTCGAAAGCGACGCGGGCGATGGCAGACTGCGGCGCCGGGAAGGACTGATCGTAACGCCCTACGACATTCCGCGAGGTTGCCTCGGCGCTTATTATCCCGAGGCCAATGTGTTGATGCCCGTGGAGCATCATGCCGAGCAGAGCCATGTCCCAGCGGCCAAGTCGGTACCGGTGCGAATTTGCGTCTGACCGACGCCCGGCCGCTCGCATTTCGCCAGGTCGGCGCGGACGGCGCCGTCGCGCCGCTTACCCGCCCGATCGCCGAGGAAGTGCCCGTCGCCATCGAGTGCAATGGGCTTGGCTACGCCGTGCTGATGGCCAGTCCCGATGACCTGCTCGACCTGGGCTACGGCTTTGCGCTGACCGAACGGCTCATCGACGATCCCGCCGACCTGATCGACGCCGAGCTGCACGCCTTCGACCATGGCATGCTGCTTCGCCTGACGCTTTCGTCCCGGGTTGCCAGCCGGGTCGCCGACCGCGTCCGACATCGGACTGCTGACTCGTCGTGCGGCCTGTGCGGCGTCGAAAGCCTCGAACAGGCGCTGCGCCCGCTTCCGCTAACGGGCGCCCGCTGGACAGGTAGTGACGACGCCGTATTCAAAGCGCTGGCGGCGATCGAGACAGCGCAACCGCTCGGCAGCGCGACACGAGCGGTTCATGCGGCCGCGGCTTGCGGTGTCGAGGGTGCGCTCCGTCTCGTGCGCGAGGATGTCGGGCGCCACAATGCGTTCGACAAGCTCATCGGCGCCATGCTTCGCGTCGGTATGAAGTGGGACGGCGGGTTCGCCCTGCTGACCTCGCGCTGCTCGTACGAGCTCGTCGAGAAAGCCGCGCTCTCGGCCTGTCCGATGCTGGCCACGATTTCGGCGCCGACAACCTTGGCGCTCGCCCGTGCCCGCGAGGCGGGCCTGGCGCTTCGCGTGCTGGCGCGCGGCGACGCCCTGTTGCAGCCCACGGCATGAGATTGCTGGGCGCCGTCCTGGCCGGCGGGCAATCCCGTCGCTTCGGGAGTGACAAGGCAGCAGCCACCGTGGGGGGGAAGCTGTTGATCGCGCATGTTGCCGAGGCGTTGCGACGCGAGTGCACGCATGTCGTCGTCACCGGACGCGCTTATGATGGCTTTCAGTTTCTTCGCGATCGACCGGTTTCAGACCTGGGGCCGCTGGGCGGTCTCTGCGCAGCCCTCCAGTACGGTGCGGCGATGGCGTTCGATGCGGTGCTGAGTGCCCCTTGCGACGTGCCCAATCTGCCGGAGGGTATTGCCGCCGCGCTGGCGCGCGCGGGGCCGGCCGCCTGCGTAGCCGACATGCCAGTGATCGGGCTTTGGCCCTGCGGCCTCGCCGGGCGTCTGGCAGAACATCTGCAGGCCCGTGCCGATCGATCGCTGCGCGGCTGGGCGCGCGTGATCGGCGCGCGCCCGGTTCGCGTCGCCGGGCTGGCCAACATCAATACGCCTTTGGACCTCGCGGCGTTTGCCGAGACGGGGCTCGATATCGCTGGTGCGCGCCGATAGCGTGAGCCGGGTGTGGCAGGTCAGTCGTCGGTCGTAGCGTTCGGGTTCTCGCCGCCATGATAGGCCTTGCCGGTCTGGCCGCCGTCGAACTCCGGATCGGGCTTGTCGCTATGGGGATTGGGATAGGCGCCGCCGTCGCTCTCTCCCTTGCCGCCCTGCTTGCCGGCGGCGTCGGAGACGCCGTCGGAAGAGGGGGCGGCGGCGCCGCCATCGGCTTGAACGGGTTTCTTCGTGGTCATGGTTCCTCCAGTGCCGCGGGTCACGCCGCGGCGCGCTTCAAGGTCTGCCTACCCGGGCAAGCGGCATCGTCAGGCAATGGATACCGCCGCCACAGGCAGTAAACTCGCTGATATCGGCGCTCTCGATCGCAAAACCGGCACGCTCGACTTCGCGTGCAACGCGGTCGTGGCCGCTCGCCATGACGATCGTCCGCCCGTCGAGGGACAGGATGTTGCAGCCCAGCCCGCGAGCCTCCTTGTAGCGGACCGGGAGGAGGCGAATCCCGCGCCCGGAAAGCGCGGCAAGGAACCAATCGTCGAGCACATCCACGCAAGCCAGAGCGACCTCGCTGTCGAGCATGCAGAAGAACGTGTCGAGATGCAGGAAATGCGCGTCGAACGGGTAGATCAGCGCGTCCCAACCGAAGCGCCTGAACAACGTCGCGAGTGCATCCGCCCCCTGCGCGTCGGTCCGCTCGCCCGAGCAGCCGATGATGACGAGCCCCGGGCGTACGATGCAGACATCGCCGCCCTCGATCGTGCCCGTCTCGATCCGCGCAACGGGATGGATGTCGATCGCGGCTGCAGCTGCGAGCAAATGGTCAACCTCCGCCCGGCGATGCGCGAGCGCCGGATTCAGCGCAACGAGTCCCCAAGGCGTCGTGACCGCCACGTCGCGGGTGAAGCTCAGGTCCGGGGCATTCTCCACCGCGGGAACGAAGTGGCATGTTACCTCATGCCGCTCGAGCAGGGCTCGCAGCGCATTGTGTTGCCCAAGCGCACGCGCGCGGTCGGTATCGAAGCCGTGCCGCAAGCTTTCGCGCGTCACCGAGCAGCAGGGTACCGGCGCGAGGAAATCCGGGCGGGAGAGCATCACTTCGGCGAGCTTTTGGGTCTCGCCGCTGACGGTCCGGAGACGCAGGTCGGACTTTCGGTTGGCATTGCCGCCATGCTCGGCGAAATCGATTTTCATGCTTGTCTTTCGTGCCAGCGGGCAAAAGGCTCAGCGCTGAATGGGCTGGGGATGGGGGGCTGCAGGCGTCTCGGCAACGCCCTCCACGCTGGCCAAAGCCCGCGCATATTGGTCGGCAAAGTCGCGATGGACGCGCGCCAGGCCGCGGTCGGCCTCCGCCTCGGCTTTTTGAAGGCAGGCGGCGAGCCGCATTTCGAGATATGCGCGGTCCTCAGCCGTCGCCATCAGGTCGGTCGCGATCGGCCCCGCGGCTCGACAAGTCCAAGCTTCCGCAATCGCTTGTCGACCGCTTCGCGCGACCGCCCGAGCTGTCGCGCGGCCTCGGCGCGCTTGGCCGGCACGGCTCCGATGGCGCGCAGGAGGGCATCGTCGGCGTCGGTCCAGTGCACGCGACCGCCTTGTCCACGGTCGATCATGTCCGGCGTCCAGATGGCGAGGACGCGACGCAAGCGGCTACCCGGCAGGTTGCGTCCGAAACCAGTTCGTGTGCCATGGCGGCAACTCTCCCGATCGTTCGGGGACGTAACGGTCGAACCCCAGGCGGTTTCCGAAGTGCAGACGGAAATCGTCTTAATGCACATCAACGCGTGCGAATTTCCCGCAACCCCGCTGTGTCGCGAAAGGTTGGACCCCCAGCATTTCAGGAGCATGCGGGCATGACCAAGGGCACGAACGACAAAAGCGTCGAAACGGCAGCGGCCGAGTTCGAGACGATCGTCGGCGAGGGCGGAGAGCTCCACCAACTCGCTGGTGGAGAAAGCGAGACTCTCACCACCCAGCAGGGTGTCCCGGTCGCGGATGATCAGAACACGCTGCGCATCGGCGCGCGCGGTCCGGCGCTTCTGGAGGACTTTCATTTCCGTGAAAAAATCTTCCATTTCGACCATGAACGCATCCCCGAGCGCGTGGTCCATGCGCGCGGCTACGGCGTCCACGGCACCTTCACGCTCACCGAGTCGCTTGAGGAATTCACCACGGCGCGGATCCTGACCGAAGTCGGCGAGAAGACGCCGATGTTCACGCGCTTCTCCACCGTCGCGGGCAGCAAGGGGTCGTTCGATCTGGCGCGCGACGTGCGCGGCTTTGCGTGCAAATTCTACACCAAGCAGGGCAATTGGGATCTGGTCGCGAACAACATTCCGGTCTTCTTCATCCAGGATGCCATCAAGTTCCCCGATCTGGTTCACGCCGCCAAGCCCGCCCCGGACCGCAACTTTCCACAGGCCCAGACCGCGCACGACAATTTCTGGGACTTTATCAGCCTCACCCCAGAGGCGATGCACATGATCATGTGGACGATGTCGGACCGCGCGATCCCGCGTTCGTTCCGCTTCATGGAAGGCTTTGGCGTGCACAGCTTCCGGCTGATCAATGCCGCGGGCAAGTCGACCTTCGTTAAGTTTCACTTCAAGCCGAAGCTCGGTCTCCAGTCGGTGCTGTGGAACGAAGCGGTCAAGATCAACGGCGCCGACCCCGATTTTCATCGCCGCGACCTGTGGGATGCGATCGACATGGGAACGCCGCCCGAATGGGACTTTGGCGTCCAGTTGTTCGACGACGAATTCGCCGAACGCTTCGAATTCGACGTGCTCGACCCGACCAAGATCATTCCCGAGGAAGAGGTGCCGGTCCGGATCGTCGGCAGCTTCGTGCTGGACGGGCTCGTCGACAATTTCTTCGCCGAGACCGAGCAGGTCGCGTTTTGCACGCAGAATGTCGTGCCCGGCATCGGCTTCTCGAACGACCCGCTGCTCCAGGGTCGCAACTTCTCGTATCTCGATACCCAGCTGAAGCGGCTCGGCTCGCCCAATTTCACCCACATCCCGATCAACCAGCCGCGCGGCTGCCCGGTCCATAACTTCCAGCAGGACGGGCACATGGCGATGCGCAACCCGAAGGGGCGGGCGAATTACGAGCCCAACAGCTGGGGAGGGCCGCGCGAGAACCCTGACACCGGCTATCGTCATTTTCCAGCCGAAGAGACCGGGACGAAGGTCCAGCTTCGGCCGGAGAGCTTCGCGGACCATTACAGCCAGGCGCGCCAGTTCTTCATCAGCCAGACTTCCATCGAGCAGAAGCATATCGGCGACGCGCTCGTCTTCGAACTGTCGAAGTGCGCGCGGCTGGATATTCGTGAGCGGATGGTGGGGCATCTGCAGAATATCGATGCGAAGCTCGCCAGCGTTGTAGCGACGGGGCTGGGCCTGAAGACAATGCCGCCCGCGGCGACGCCGGCGCGCGAGCCCATCAACGACTTGCCGCCTTCGGACGCGCTCAGCATCGTCAAGCGCGGGCCGGCCAGCTTCGCGGGCCGCAAGCTCGGCATCCTGCTTAGCGATGGCGCCCCCGCGGGCATCGTCAACGCCCTGGTGGAGGCAGTCGAGGCGTTGCCCGCGACCTTCGAATTCGTCACCCCGAAGGTCGGTGGTGTCACGCTCGACGACGGGACGCTGGCCGAGGGCAAGCAGAAGATCGATGGCGGGCCCTCGGTCCTGTACGACGCGGTGGCGCTTGTGCTGTCCGAAGACGGTGCGTCGCTGCTCGCCCGCGACGCGGTGACGCGGGACTTCGTTGCGGATGCGTTCGGACACTGCAAGTTCATCGGATACAATGCCGCCGCGGTGCCGCTTTTGCGCAAGGCCGGGATCGAGGAAGGCGACCTGGACCCAGGCATGATGGCGCTCGCGCTCGACGGCGACGGCGCCGAGTTCGTCGAGCGGTGCGGTCAGTTGCGCTATTTCGACCGCGAACTGACGCTCGATCTCGACGCGGCAGCATTCCTGGCACCCGCGGAATAGCCCTTGGGAGTGGGACGCGGTGTGGTTCCGCGCGAGGCCAGGAGCCTCTTGCTACGCACAATGGTGCCGCGGAAGGAGCGAGGTGTCAGTTCCGCTGGTCCTTCTGGCGCTGGCTGCGCAGGCGGCGATAGCCCATCCGCGCGCCACCGCGCCGGCAGCGCGCACCGGGGCGCCGAACTCGCGAGCGGAGCGGATCGCCGGTCCCGATCGTCTTCCTCGAAGCTGGCCCTGCCGAACAGGACAGCCGCAATCTCGCGATGCGTCGCGGCGGCCGCCCGCGCGTCATGCGCATGCAGCATCCCGAGCCAGCGCGTTATGCGGCAGGTGGGGGGCAAACGTGGCGCAGCAGGACGGCCTTGCTGCGCGCGAGGCCTTCCGCCCCGCGCATATAGCGGGACGAAGCGGAGGCCGCCGAGCAGAACCGCATGCCCGTCCTCGGCGGAATCCATAGCGGCCGGAGCCGAGGCGCGACGCCCTGGGCTGGCACTGCAACCGCATTATCTCCCTATTCAACTATCCGGGACTGCATTGAAATTCGCTGATGCGGGCCCCTTCAGACTGCGCTACGGCACGGCGATCCGGAGGTGCGAGACGGCGGGACCGGACGGCGTGTCGCCTGCGGCTTGGGCGACGCTCGCCGCTCGGCTAGGTGAAGGAGCAGGGGGTAGGAGTGCTAGTCGACAATCAGACCTGGCTTATCGACGCCGGGCACGAACTCGTCGAAAAGAAGCGAAGCGAAGGGCTCGCCGGCTTCACGCCGCGCCAGCGGCTGATCCATTGCTTCTGGGTCGTCGACTACAGCATGCGCAACGCCGGCGATCTCGTGACTGCACGTGAGCTGGAGCCCGACTGGCACGACGTCGCTCGCCGCGCGGCCGAAGCGCTCGCGCTTCCGGTTGCGACGGAGGTATTCGGGCTGCGAGAAGGCGAGCTCGAGCGGCGCTATTTCGACATGTTCGATTCGCTCTGCGCGGAGTTGCGGGCGCGTTGAGCGCCTGTCAGCGCGTCGCCGCGCAGCGGGCGGACAAGGCGCCGCGATCGTCCCAGTCGGGGCGATAGCGCGCCTGGCGCCGGCTGAGCTGCCAGCAAGACAGATCTCCCCGAGCCCCCGTGACCAGCGCCAGCGTGCGGCCATAGCGGTCGGCGCCGAAGCGCTCGACGCGAAGCCTGCCGGTCAGTGCCACGGCGAGGCTTGCCTTGCTGGCGAAGGGATCTCCCGGAGCGCAGCGGCGGCCCGGCCGACAATGCCCAGGCATTTCAGGCGCGTCGATCCCGAGCAGCCGGATGCGCTCGCGGCCGCAGCGAAGCGTATCGCCGTCAACGACGCGGCAGGCCGCTAGGACCGGCGCGGCGCGGGGGTCAGGATGCGGTGCGGTTGGCAGCATGCCGAGGAGCCACCATGCCAGCAAACTACCCTCCCTCGTACCGCGGCGACGCAGCCCGCCGGAATGTTCGATGATTGTTCTAAGTGGCGCAATGCTGGCTGTCGATGACGGAGACCGCCCTGTATCGCTTCGTGGCGAAGTAGACCCGAAGTGATGGTTCCAGCCAGCCGTACCGACAGCGCGTCAGAATCAGGGTGCGGGCGCCGCGACGCCGTTGACTGCGGGAGCTGCCCGCCGGGTCGCCTTGCGTCGCTGTGAGCGCGCCAGGCGGAACCGGATGCGCGCGTCGCGTAGCAAGGACGATGGCAATTCGGTAGCCGCGCGCAGGCCCGCGACGCTCGAGACGTTGCGGATTGCGCGACGGGTGAGCGTGACCATCTCGCCGACCATTTCACGGCGGTCGATCTCGCCTTCTTCGCGAACGAGCGAAAGGCGATGGATCGCGTAGAGGCCGAGGACGCCGGCGATCAGGAAATAAAAGTCCCAGTGCGTGAGGCGCAGCGGAAGCGACCAGATGCCGCCAGGGCTGCTCCAGCGGAGTACCAGTTCAAGCTGCCGGCTCGCGAAGAAATCGGCGAGTAGTCCGCCGAGGATCGGCGCGATCCCAGCGGCGAGCGCTGTCGCGAGCGCGTTCGCGGCGACATAAGCCGTCGCGGATCCGCGAGGGGAGAGCTTCAGGGCGATATTTGTGGAGGCAAGTGTAACCCCCGCGACCGACGCGCCCATCAGCGCGTGCAGCACCGTGAGCCATCCGAGCGCGAGCGTCGGGTTCCAGAGCTGCGAAGCCCCGATCATCGCCACGATGCACAATATGTAGATGGGTGCGCAGACGAGGAGCACTGACTTGTTCGCAAACCGGTCGCTCAGATGTCCCCAAGTGCGCAGCGCGAGCAGGTTTGCGAGCTGGCTCACTGCACCTAGGACCAGCACCATGCTCACATCGAAATGGAGCTGGGTTACGATGAAAACCGTGAAGAAGGGCGTGGCGAGATTGACCGCGAATTGCCAGCTCGCAACGAAACCCATCAGCCGCGCGAAGTTTCGGTCGGCGAAGGGCGTTCTCAGCAGGTCCAGGAATCCCAGCCGCTCGGCCAGCGGCGGCATTTGCGGCTCGGGCATCCGGCTGACGATCAGGGCGCTGATCAACCCCATCATGCAGCCGAGGACGAACATTGCCGCGAATGCGATACTGCGTGAGAGCGATCCGTCGGGCGTCTGTTCGAGGATCAGCGCCGCTGCAATTCCGCCGGCAAGGCCGACTCCTGCGGTCCAGGCCGTACGCCGGGCAAAGACCCGTCCCAGCCGCTCCTCGGGGGCGAGGTCGCGCATCCAGGCGTTCCAGGCACAGCCGCCGATCGCGCTCAGCCCGCAAAGCACATATTGTGCAGCGAGGAAGATGAGCAGCGGGACGGTTCCCGTGGCGAAGGAAGTCGCCGCCATCACCAGTAGCATCAGGCGACCCACGATGCTGGTGAGAACCGCGATTCGTTTGCGCCTGCGCACGCGTTCGACCAGCAGGATCGCGGGCAGTTGTAGCAGCTGGGTGAGGAATGGGGCACTGGCGAGGAGCCCCACCATCAGGTTCGACGCGCCGAGGTGCAGAGCGAACGCCGTCAGGATAACGCCAGTCGTGAGCGCGACCGTGCCACTGGAATAGGCCGCCTCGTTGACGAGGCGTCGAAGGCCTTGCTCGCGCTCCGCGTCGCTGACGATCGCTTGAGGCTCAAGCGACATATCGGGCCGTGCAACTGGTCACGGGGACATAACTCGGGTCGCCGGGTTGCGATGCGCACCGCAGAAATTTTCGCCCATTTCAATGTCGCATCAGTGGGCCCGAGCACGCTTGGTCGGGAATTAACCTATGCTTTCGTGACGACCGGCCCGCAGCGCTATGCCGTTCGCCTCGACAGATTGTCCCGCGAGAGGAGTTCATGTTGTTGCTTGCGCCGCATCGCCCCCCCAACGATGATCGGCCTCGCCATCTGCGGCGCCGTGGAGGCCAGGCGCGCACGTTCGCCGCGACCGACTCCGGCCTGCGACCATTTCACTCCCGAACGGGGCAGGCCCATGCGGCGCGCGCTGCCGGGTCCTCGACGGTCGTCGCGCAGACCCGGCGGCTGCATGCCTAGCCGGGCGCTTGCCGCATCGTCGTTCGCCGGCGCCGCGTTGCTGGTCGGGCTCGCCATCGCCTGCTTCGTCGAGCCGCGTCTGGCCGAGGCAGCCGGCCTCTTCCAGCTTGCGCAATCCGGACTTATCTTCGTCGTGATACTGGTCTTTCACCGTGCCCAACGAGACCAGGCGCGTGCGATCGATGCACGCCTCGAGGAGATGCGGCGACTCCTGCGCACGTGCCGGGCGGCCAACGAGAACGATTAGACGAACCGACAGATTGCGATCGGCTGACATGCCGCCGCCATCGTATATCTGCACCCGCGATCGTTGGCCGCGGCGGGGAGAGTTCCCCTGGCCGCGGAAGCGATCCGGCTCGCGGCCACAGCACATGCGATCAGCGGGTCAAATCGAGGCGCGCCGCTCGGCGCATCAGCCGCCTCGTAGGGAGTTGGCACCGGGGGCGGCCGGCACTGCGTCGGTCTCGGTCGTGCCGGTCGATGCTGGTTCGTTTCCCGCGACCAGCAGGAAGGCGGCGCCCGGCACGGCGATTGGCGCACCCGCCAAGCGCAGCGTGCCATCGTCCAGCATGTCGAAAACGCTGACCGAGCCGCTCTCCTCGTTGGCGAGCAGCAATTGCCGCTCGGCCTCGAGCAGCGCGAGCGCGCGGGGCGATGCGCCACCGCTTGGCGCATGCTGCAGCAAGGTCAGAGCGCCTTGCGTGCCCCACGCAAAGGTCGCGACGCTGTCATGGCCGCGATTGGTGACGTAGACGCGGTCGCCGACGGCATTGACCGACAGATGTCCGCCGAGGCTGTCGCCGGTGAAGTCCGGCGGGAGCGTCGAGACTCTCTGGCGCTCCTTCATCTTGTCGCCAGTCACGTCAAGCACGGTGAGACTGCTGTCGAGTTCTCCCAGAAGCAATGCGAACGGGAGCACGGGGTGCAGCACCAGATGCCTCGGACCGGTGCCGCCGGGCGCCCGAAACGCAATGCGATGCTCCGACAATATTCCGGCTGCGAGGCGATGCGCAACAACCTCGTCGGTGCCGAGATCGACCTGGTACAGCCAATCCTGGTCCCGGCTGAAACAAGCGCAGTGTGCATGCGGGGCCTCCTGCCGGTCCTCTACCGGCCCGTGTCCGGCGTGGGCGTAGGTTGCGGCCTCGCCCAGCGGCAGCCCCGCCGCATCGAGCCGGTAGAGTGCGATGCTCCCGCTGCCGTAATTCGCAACGGCAAGCGCGGTTTCGTCGGCATCGAGTGCGAGATAACAGGGTTCGCGGCCCAGGGTCGTCACTCGGACGATCCGATGCCAGCCCGCTTCCGTCTGGCGAAAAATGCCGATGCGCCCATCGCGACTTTCGTCGACCAGATAGGCCAGGCCCCGCCGCACCGAAAAGGCGCCGAACGATGCGTTGCGGGCGCCGGGATAGGCAGGCGCTATCCCCCAGCCGCGGTCGGCCGAGCGGACGAGGCGGTGCAGACCGGCGCCGCCGTTCCGGGTGTAGGTACCGACGTGAAGAGAAAGCATTGTCCTTGGCCGTCCAAAATTCTTGCCCAGGAATCGATCGAGCCAGTCCTCCGGGGTCAGCTATATTTCTGCATCTGCGGCTCGATCCGCAAATTGACGAGATCGGCCCGCTTCGAGCGGGTCAGCACGAACAGGATCGTCTCGGCAACTTCGTCGGCGTTGAGCATCTCGTGCCGGGCGATGGCCTCGCGTTTATCCGCGTCGCTGCATTGCTGCATGTCGGTCGCGGTTGAGCCCGGCTGGACGACGCTGACCTTGATGGCGCGATCGGCCACTTCCTTGCGCGGGGTTGCGGCGAAGGCGTCGATACCTGCCTTCGTCGCGGCATAGACGCTCTCGCCTACTGCCTTGATGTCGCTGCTGATCGATCCAACGAACAGGAGATGGCCGCCCTTCGGCATGCGCTGGATGGCCGCGCGCGCGCAGGCCATTGTGCCGAGGAGGTTGGTCTCGACGACATAGCGCCACGCATCGTCCGCCATCTCGTGGATCGGACCGGCGCCGAGCGCCGCGCAGGTCACCAATATATCAATCCCGCCCAGCTCGGCGTCGAGTTGCGCGAACACCTCGGCGACCCCGGCGCACGTCGCCACGTCGGCGACCATCCCGGTCACCGCGCCGTGCCGGCTCGCCGTGCGCGCCAGACAGTCTCGCAATGCGTCGGCGTCCCGGCCGAGGGTCAGGATGCGGCCGCCTTCCTCCGCCAGCAGCGCAACCGTGGCGCGCCCGATACCCGTCGTACCGCCGGTCACCAATATGCGCTTGCCGGCGATCGCTGCCCGCGCGCGCATTTCAGCTCCAGCTCAATATGACGCGACCGTTCGCGGGAATGCGGTAGTCGATGCGATCGGCCGTCTTCTGGCGAGGGCGGACGGCGTCGCCATCGGCGGTCGTGACCCGGACCTCCGGCAACTTCCGCCGCTTCAGTTGCACGACCTGAGGCCGGCGAAGCGTCGTACCGGCTGCCGGGCGCATTCCCGAAGTGCCTGGCCCAATCCCGGATCGAGAGAATCCGCACCGGCGGGGTCGGCGTCAACCGCTAGCGTTGCCATGTACTTCTCCTAATGAGCGGACCTGGATGACTGTTCAAACCGGGGATATGTGGCGAGGTTCCTGCCATCCGCCGTCGTCGCACATAGGTTAGCATGTTTGCCGCCGGCGCGACGCCGGCGTCAAAGGTTGCACCGGTTGGATGCTGCGCCGGGAACTGTCGATATCGAGGCCAAGTGCGTGTGAAATTTCGTTGACTGACTTCCACGTAGGGCGCAGCGAATTCGTGCAG
>Ga0065165_1000942_pt1 | contig 37104 bp, 34 predicted proteins | sample AraplaMF_Cvi_mMF_FD_63813 | JGI IMG/M metagenome (GOLD analysis project Ga0065165, IMG submission 63813) | Arabidopsis root microbial communities from the University of North Carolina, USA - plate scrape MF_Cvi_mMF (version 2) (version 3) | ecosystem: Host-associated > Plants > Roots >... | reverse complement strand
CAGACGCCCTGGTTAGCGAAGGCAGGCCACCGCCGGGCCGCCCCAAGGTGGCCTGCTTGCCCCCTTGGGGGGCGGACTGACAGAGCGCGTTCAGCGCGAATCAGGCCGGGGGCCTCATGTACGCCGGGGGCCTCATCCAGCCCTCAGCCGCAGGACCAGCGCAACCAGGCTCGCCAAGGCGGCCAGGGTCGTGACGCCCACCCAGCCGACATGGCTCAGCAAAACGCTGCCGAGCGCCGCGCCAGTGGCCATGCCGATGAACATGCCAGTGAACAGGATGGCGTTGAGACGGCTGCGGGCAACTGGGTCCAAACCATAAACAATGGTCTGGTGCGCCACGAGTACGGCCTGCACACCAAAGTCAAAGACGATGGCCAGCACCACGAGCAGCACCAGTGCAGCGGAGCGGTCCAGCAGCGGCGTGACCGACATGACCGCGAAGGACAGCGCAGTGATCAGCGCACCGATCTGCGTCACCACACCCGGGCCCCGCTTGTCGGCAATGCGGCCCGCCAAGGGCGCGGCCAAGGCGCCAGCGGCACCCGCCAGGCCGAAGGCGCCCGACACCGCACTGCCCAGGCCGAAGCGCTGGTGCAGCATCACCGCCAGGGTGGACCAGAAGGCACTGAAGGCCAGCGCCAGCATCCCCTGGGCCAAGGTGGCACGGCGCAGAGCCGGCCACTCACGCCACAGCCCGCCCAGCGAGCGCATGAGCACAGGGTAGGAAGTCGGCGCGGCCGGCTTCACCGAAGGCAGCAGACGCCAGCTCACCAGGCCAATCACCGTCAGCACCACGGCGGCCAGGCCGAACACCCAGCGCCAGCCCAGCGCCTGGGCCACCACGCCGCTCATGACCCGCGACAGCAGGATGCCCAGCAGCAGGCCCGTCATGACCTGGCCAACAATACGGCCACGATGCGCCATGGGGCTCAGCGCAGCAGCCATGGGCACCACGTCCTGCGCTAGCGTCGCGGTCAGGCCCAGCAATGCACTGGCCATGAGGAACGGCGTGTAGGCCGGCACCAGGGCGCACAGCAGCAGCGTGAGCACCAGCAGCACGAACTTGGTCAGGATGACCTTGCGACGGTCGAAGCGGTCGCCCAGCGGCGTCAGCAGCAAGATGCCGGCCGCATAACCCAGCTGGGTCAGCATCGGCACGGCACCGATCTGCGCGGCGCTGGCATGCAGGTCTTCCGCCAGCGGCGCGAGGATGGGCTGGGTGTAGTACAGCGACGCCGCGCCAAGGCCCGCGGAAGCAGCCATCAGGACAATGAGCGCCGGGGAGGGCGCCGACGCGTCCGGCGCAGCGGAGGAGGCGGGCGCCGTCACGGAAGTGCGTGGCAGGGGCAGGGCTGACATGGACAACCTTTCAGAGCGGGAGGCGGCACAGCAGCAGGGGAGGGGAGGGAGGGGAGGCTCCCGGCTGCCAGGTGTGTCGCAGATACGACTTGGAGGGAATTGTTGTGTCTGTCCCTCCCGTCCGGAACCCGGCTGAGATGCACAAGCGCTATACCCTTGGCGTATGAATGACCCGATTCGTGACCTGGGCGGCCAGGACCGCATCTCCTTGCTCCAGACCTTCCTGCAGGTGGCGGAGGCCGGCAGCTTCTCGGCGGCCGCGCAGCAGCTGGGCACCACCCAGCCCACCGTGAGCCGCCGGCTGCAGATGCTGGAGTCGCTGCTGGGCGCGCGCCTGGTGGAGCGCTCCACCCGAGGCCTGCGCTTGACGGAAGAAGGCCGCCGGTGCGTGGCCCAGGCCCGTGTGCTGATCGACGGCTGGAACAGCCTCAGCGAAGACATGGGCGAGGACAACCAGCCGCTCACCGGCCGCTTGCGCGTGCGAGTGCCCCATGCCTTCGGCCAGTTCCAGCTGATGGAGGTGCTGGCCGGGTTCATGAAGAAGCACCCGGGCCTGTCGGTCGAATGGATGCTGCAGGACGAGCTGCCGGATTTCAGCCGCGAGGCGGTGGACTGCTCCGTGGTGGTGGGGCATGTCGAGCGCCCCGAGCTGATCATGGTGCCGCTGGCCGAAGTGCCCCGGGTGCTGGTGGCAGCGCCGGAGCTGGCCGAGCGCCTGCCGCAGGGCCTGCAGGAGCGGGCACCGGCGGACATCATCGACGCACTGCAGGCGCTGCCCTGGCTGGCGCTGACCACCTTCTACCGCGAGGAAGTGCAGCTGCGGCCTCAGCAGGGCGGCGAGGTGCTGACGATCCCGCTGGATTTCCGCTTTGGCACCGACAGCCTGTTCGCGCTGGTCGAGGCGGCGCGCCAGGGGCTGGGCCTGGCCGCCGTGTCGCACTGGGCGGTGCTCAAGGACCTGGCCGAGGGCCGCCTGGTGCGCGTGCTGCCGCAGTGGTGCGCCATGCCGCTGCCCTTTTCACTCGTCTTCCCCTCCCGCCGGCACCAGCCCGCGCGGCTGCGCGCCTTTGCCGCCCTGATGCGGGAAGTGGTGCCCGCCATTGCGGGCATGCGTGCGGTGGGCGCGACAGGCGGCGGCACGCCCACCGCACGCCCCGAGCCTCAATCGCGGTAGCGGTTCTGCAAGCGGTAGCCGCGGGCATACCAGGCGAAGAGCAACGCGGCGGCAAGGGCGAAGCCCGCAAAGAAGAACATCTGGAATGCCGTGACGCTGGTGCCGGTGCCCTTGATATAGCTGGTCACGGCCTCGCCCTTGACGCTGGCATTGGCCACCAGCACCCACAGGTTGCCAATGGTGACCGAGAGGTTCCAGAAACTGGTGATGACACCCTTCATGGCCAGCGGTGCCTGGCTGTAGGCAAACTCCAGCCCGGTGGCCGAGACCAGCACTTCACCCAGGGTGAGCAGCGCATACGGCAGCACCTGCCAGACGATGGAGACGTTCTGGCCCCCGTCGATCCACAATTGGATGGCGCCGACCACGATCCAGGCCACGCCGGAGAGCGCAATGCCGGCTCCCATGCGGCGCAGCGCATTGAGCTTCACGCCCGCGCGCTCAAGCAGCGGATACAGCACCAGGTTGTTGAAGGGGATGAGGATCATCACCAGCGCCGGGTTCAGCGCCTGCATCATGGAGGACTTGAACCATTCCGGCTTGCTCATCTGGTCAGCCTGCAGCACCCAGGTGGAGGCCTTCTGGTCGAACAGGGACCAGAACGGCGTGACCAGTGCAAACAGCACCAGCAGGCGCAGCACGGTGCGCACGCCTTCGACCGCTTCCTCGGGGTGCACACCCACGGCGCGAGGCAGTTGCATCCAGGCTCCGACGCCGCCAAAACCGAGCACCAGCACGAGCGCGCAGCAGAACGCAATCACGAAGCCCCACTGCGGCGACATCGCCAGCGATGCAATGGCCAGCACGCCGCCGAGCACGGCCACCGTCAGGCCGGGACGGCCCTGGCGGTCGCGGCGCGACAGCAGGGCGGTGCGCACGACCTTCAGGAAGCCATGCGGGTCCTGCGCGGCGGTCGGTGCCACATGCACGTAGCGACGGCGGCCGCTCCAGAAGATCGCCGTGGCGATGAACATCAGCGCGCCCGGAATGCCGAAGGCGATGCTGGCGCCCAGGCGGTCCAGGAAGATCGGCATCAGGAGCGAGGCGAAGAACGAGCCGAAGTTGATGATCCAGTAGAAGGCATCAAACACCTTCTGCGCCAGTGAGCGGTTGGTCTTGTCGAACTGGTCGCCGATGAAGGAACTCACCAGCGGCTTGATGCCGCCCGAGCCCAGGGCAATGAGGAACAGCCCGGTGTAGAAGCCCCGCAGGTTGTCTTCGAAGATGGCCAGGCACGCATGGCCGGCGCAATACACGAGGCTCAGCCAGAGGATGGTGTTGTACTTGCCGAAGAAGCGGTCGGCCAGCCAGCCGCCCAGCAGCGGGAAGAAATAGACCCCGATGACGAAGGTGTGGAAGACATCCTTGGCTTCGCCCTTGCGCAGCGGCTCCGGGATGGCCAGCAGCAGGCTGGTCATCAGGAAGACCGTCAGGATGTTGCGCATCCCGTAGAAGCTGAAACGCTCGCAGCCTTCATTGGCAATGATGAAGGGAACCTGCGACGGCATCTTGGGCGTCGCGGCAGCCGCGACGTGGCCCTGGCCCGAGCCCACGGGCGGAATGGAAGCGGAGGAATGGCTCAAGGGGATCTCCCTGCGGAATCAGCGCCACGGTCGGTGGCGACGGAAATGGCACGGTGGTGCCGAACTGACGAAAAAAAGCCGCCGGGCGGTGGCCGCGGCGGCTGCGCGGACTGAAGGCGCCGGGGCGCCCTCAGCCGGATCAGGCCTCGAAGGGCAGCTTGAACTGGCTCAGATCCTTGCGGGTCTCCACCAGCACCAGCGGACCTTCATCCACCACCGTCACCGGCGCCGGTTCACGGCCCAGCTTCGCGGCCTTAGGTTCGGCAGCGATGGCGGCTTGGGCGGCGGCGATCTTGTCGGCATCGCTGTTGACCCAGACCAGGCCCGCACCTTCGGCCACGGCACTCAAATCAGCCATCGGCAGTTCGAAGCGCGGCACGGCCGGGGCAGCCGGCGCGGCAGCGACCGGTGTCGGGGCGGGAGCCGCGGGCACAGGGGCCGGCTCGGCGGCCACGGGCGCTGCGGCCATCGGGGCCTGGACGGGTGCGGCGGCTGCGGTCACGGGGACGATGGCCTCGCCACCCAGTGCCAGCGGCTGAGCCTGTTCACCGGCTGGTTCACCCGCCGGCTCACCGGCTTGCGAGCCTTCGGCCACGGCCTGGCCTTCCACACCGCCTTCGGTGCCTGCCTCGCCTTCGCGGCGGTCGCGACGATAGCGGTCACGGCCGCGGCGGCGACGACCGTCGCGCCCCTGGCCTTCGGCGTCTTCACCTGCGGGCGCTTCGCCCTCGGCAACATCGCCGACCGGCGCAGCGGAAGCGTCAGCCTCCGACTCGCCTTCCACCGGCAAGGTCTGGCCTTCCAGCGATGCGTCCACGCCTTCGGTGCCTTCAGCACCACGCTCACCGCGGTTGCCACGGCGGCGGCGGCGGCGGCCACCACGCTCTTCACCGGCCTCGGTATTCAGTGCCAGGCCATCCGGCAGCGTGTCGGCGAATGCCGTCGGCGACTCGGTGTTGGCGGCTTCGGTGCCGGACAGGGCCAGTGCCTGTTCCTGTGCGGCCTCGACGGCGCCTTCCTGGCGAGGCGCACGATCACCGCGCTCTTCGCGACGGCGGCGACCTTCGCCGCGCTCACCACGATCACCGCGCTCGCCACGTTCGGTACGCTCACCGCGGTCGGCGCGTTCGGCACGCGCTGCACGCTCCGGCCGTGCGGCGCCTTCAGTGCCGGCCATGTCCGGCTTCTCGGCACGCGCCTCGTTGCGACGGCCGCCGCGCTCACCGCGCTCACCGCGTTCGGCACGGTCACCGCGCTCGGCGCGCTCACCGCGTTCACCCCGTTCCGCGCGTTCACCACGCTGCGACGCGTCCTGCTGCGGCTTGCCCTCGCCACGGCCCTTGCCGTCGCGGGCCTTGGCCTCGCCGCGCTCACCACGTTCGCCGCGCTCACCACGTTCGCCGCGTTCGCCACGGTCACCGCGTTCGCCACGGCGCTGGCGGTCACCGCCACGGCCACCACGCTCACCCTGGCGCTCGCCACGGTCCTTGCGGGCCGGTTCGGCCGCCTTGACTTCCGCCTCCGGCGCGGGCGCCGGTGCGGGAGCGGCGCCGAACAGGCGCTTGATGAAGCCAAAGAAGCCGCCGCCAGCCTCTACCGGCGCCGCAGGCGCGGCCACCGGGGCTGCAGCGACAGGCTCGGCGGCCTTCACGGGCGCCGGCGCCGGCATCGGGGCCGGTTGCTCCGGCAAGATGCCCTTGATCACCGGCTCCTGCTTGTTCTGCTTCTCGGCGCCGCGGCGGGTGATGCCCACCTCGTCCTGCGGCTCCTCGATCATGGTGTAGCTGGCTTGCAGGTTCTCCAGACGCGGGTCGTCATGGCGCAGGCGTTCCAGCTTGTAGTTCGGCGTCTCGAGATGCTTGTTGGGCACCAGCAGCACGGTCACGCGCTGCTTGAGCTCGATCTTCGTGATTTCGGTGCGCTTCTCGTTGAGCAGGAAGCTGGTCACTTCCACCGGCACCTGCACATGCACGGCGGCGGTGTTGTCCTTCATCGACTCCTCCTGCACCATGCGCAGGATCTGCAGCGCGGAGGATTCGGTGTCACGGATGTGGCCGGTGCCGTTGCAGCGCGGGCAGGTGATGTGGCTGCCTTCGGACAGCGCCGGGCGCAGGCGCTGGCGGCTCAGCTCCAGCAGGCCGAACTTGCTGATCGAGCTGAACTGCACGCGGGCGCGGTCCTGGCGCAGGGCGTCGCGCAGGCGCTGCTCGACGTCGCGGCGGTTCTTGGACTCCTCCATGTCGATGAAGTCCACGACGATCAGGCCGCCCAGGTCGCGCAGGCGCATCTGGCGGGCAATCTCGTCGGCCGCTTCCAGGTTGGTGCGGGTGGCCGTCTCTTCGATGTCCCCGCCGCGGGTGGCGCGGGCGGAGTTCACGTCCACCGACACCAGCGCTTCAGTGTGGTCGATCACGATGGCGCCGCCGGAAGGCAGGTTCACCGTGCGGCTGAAGGCCGTCTCGATCTGGTGTTCGATCTGGAAGCGGCTGAACAGCGGCGCGTCATCGCGATAGCGCTTGACCTTGTGGGCCGTCTCCGGCATCACATGGGTCATGAACTGGTGCGCCTGCTCGAAGATGTCGTCCGTATCGATCAGGATTTCGCCGATGTCGGCGGTGAAGTAGTCGCGGATCGCGCGGATCACCAGCGACGATTCCTGATAGATCAGGAAAGCGCCCTTGCTGCCATGGGCCGCCTCGTCGATGGCGGTCCACAGCTTGAGCATGTAGTTCAGGTCCCACTGCAGCTCGGCGGCGTTGCGTCCGATGCCGGCGGTGCGGGCGATCAGCGACATCCCCTTGGGGTAGTCCAGCTGGTCCAGGGCTTCCTTGAGCTCTTCCCGGTCCTCGCCCTCGATGCGGCGGGACACGCCACCGCCGCGCGGGTTGTTGGGCATCAGCACGAGGTAGCGGCCGGCCAGCGACACGAAGGTGGTCAGGGCGGCGCCCTTGTTGCCACGTTCTTCCTTCTCCACCTGGACCAGCAGTTCCTGGCCTTCCTTGATCACATCCTGGATCTTGGCGGAACGGACGTCCACGCCCTCACGGAAGTACTGGCGGGAAATTTCCTTGAACGGCAGGAAACCGTGGCGATCTTCGCCGTAGTCCACAAAGCACGCTTCCAGCGACGGCTCGACGCGCGTCACCACGGCCTTGTAGATGTTGCCCTTGCGCTGTTCGCGGCCTTCGATTTCGGTCTCGAAATCCAGCAGCTTCTGTCCATCGACGATGGCCAGGCGACGCTCTTCCTGCTGCGTCGCATTGATCAGCATGCGTTTCATCAGTTCTCCTCCACGGCCGGACTGTGTTCTCGGCCGAACCACATCAGAACCGCCGCCAGTCAGTCAGGACCGGCGGGCGATTCAACCGATGCACGAGAAACGCGAGAGAACCGTGGAAGGAATCGCCCTGGACTGCAGACAACGGACAGGAACGTCCGTTTAGTGATGCAGCGTTGGCGCGTGCGCGTCAGGCCCCGGTCCGTCTGTTCCGGCCCGCAAGCGTGTTCCCGAGCGGATCGGGACCACGGCCCGCCCACGGCCGGTGACCAGCGTCCGGGCAGAGCCGGGACGCGCACGCAGGCGGCGGGGGGTGAGGGGGACTGGGGGAATCATCCGGACTGAAAGCCTGGGCGCTGACGCCAGGACGCGGGTGAGAGCCCTCGTCCTGACGTCGTGAAACCTTGTTGTTGTACCGGCACCGCCTGATAAAAGAAGCGGCCACACGGCATGGTTCTGACGACGTTGCTCTTCCGTCCTTCACCCTGGACTGCCCGCTCACTTGGGGAACAGGCCCGACCCGGCTGACAGGACGTTGCACAACCATTGCCACACTGTTGTTGCGCCATGCGGGGAGCCTCAAGGGCCTGCCGCACAAGTGCCTGCACAGGTAAAATGAGAAAAATCAAACACTTACAACGCGAACGTGGCAAGCAGCATTATAGGGGCTAAAGCCCGCAGGCCCGCCCCAGGGACTGCCCGGGGTGCCACGCGCTCAGGGGACGGTCCGAAAACCTCCTCCACCCCGCCCGCCGCCCAGGCGCCAGCGCCCGTGGCTGCCCCGCAGGTGCGCCTGCTGACGGTGGACGAAGGCTCCGATGGCCAGCGGCTGGACAACTTCCTGATGCGTGAGCTCAAGGGAGCGCCCAAGACGCTGGTCTACCGCATCATCCGGTCGGGGGAAGTCCGCATCAACAAGGGGCGCTGCGGGGCGGACAGCCGCCTGACGACTGGCGACGTGGTTCGCGTACCGCCCCTTCGGCTGGCCGACAAGCCGGATGACAGTGCCGTGCCGGGGCGGGAGTTCCCCATCGCCTACGAAGACGAGCACCTGATCGTGGTGGACAAGCCAGCCGGCGTGGCGGTCCATGGCGGCTCCGGCGTGAGTTTCGGCGTCATCGAGCAACTGCGCCGCGCCCGGCCCCAGGCGAAATTCCTGGAGCTGGTGCACCGGCTCGACAAGGAAACCTCCGGCCTGCTCATGATCGCCAAGAAGCGAAGCGCCCTGAACCACCTGCAGGACCAGCTGCGCGACCGGGAGACCGGCAAGCGTTATGCGGCGCTGGTGTGGGGCCGGTGGCCGGCCTCCCGCAAGGTCATCGACGTGCCGCTGCTGAAATTCGTGGGCCGCGATGGCGAGCGGTGGGTGAGGGCGGTGACCGACCCCCAGGACCCCGCGGCCGACCAGGCCAAGCGGTCCATCAGCCTTGTGCGGGTGACCGAGGCGTTGCCGGCGCACAGCCTGCTGGAGGTGACCATCAAGACCGGCCGCACGCACCAGATCCGCGTGCATCTGGCGAGCGAGGGGCACAGCATCGTCGGCGATCCCAAGTATGGGGATTTCGACGCCAACCGTGCCATCGCCCGTGGCGCCATGCGTTTTGACCGCATGTTCCTGCATGCCCGGGAGCTGCGATTCACCCACCCGGCCACGGGGGAAGACATCACCTTGACGGCGCCGCTACCGCCGGCCTGTGAGAATCTGCTGTCCGCGCTTCGCCAGGCGCCCACTGCCTGACGCTCTTTCATACGCCCATGCCACAACGCTTCGACCTCATCGTCTTCGACTGGGACGGCACCCTCTTCGATTCCACTGCGCTGATCGTCAAGTCCATGCAGGCCGCCGCCGTGGACCTGGGGCTCACGCCGCCCAGCCGCGAACGCGCCAGTTATGTCATTGGCATGGGCCTGGTGGAGGCACTGGCCCATGCAATGCCGGGCCTGGACCGGTCGCAGTACCCGGCGCTGGGCGAGCGTTACCGGCACCACTATTTCGCTTCGGCCCATGAGGTCACGCTCTTCGAGGGCGTACCGGCCCTGTTGCAGGCCCTCAAGGCGCGCCATCACTGGCTGGCCGTGGCCACCGGCAAGAGCCGGCGCGGGCTGAACGAAGCGCTGGCGGCGGTATCGATGGAACGCCTGTTCGATGGCACCCGCACGGCCGACGAGACCGCGAGCAAGCCGCATCCGCAGATGCTGCTGGAGCTGATGCGTGAGTTCGGCGCAGAGCCGGCGCGCACCCTGATGATCGGCGATACGAGCCATGACCTGGAGCTGGCCCGCAATGCCGGCTGCCCTGCCGTGGCCGTCACCTATGGTGCGCATGCCCACGAGGGCCTGCGCGTCTATGACCCACTGCTGGTGGCGCACGACGTGCCCAGCCTGCAGGACTGGCTGCTGGCCAACGCCTGACGCGCGCTGGCGGTGGCCTGCGCCACGCCTTCACCCTGCAACGAACCCGCATGACCCCCAATGACCGAATCGTCTTCTGACGCGCAGGGCCCCGACGGCCAGGCCGGCATACTGCTGTGCAGCGCCGCGGCACTGGAGGAAAAAGGCAAGGCCCACACCTTCGACGTGCTGCACTTTCGCCAGTCGGCCACGGCCTTCGCCCTGCGCTTTGAAGGGCAGGTCGTGGCCTATCTCAACCGCTGTGCCCATGTGCCGACAGAGATGGACTGGCAGGAGGGCGAGTTCCTGGACCGGGACAAGCGCTACATCATCTGCTCGATCCACGGCGCCGTGTACCACCCACTGGATGGGCGCTGCGTCACCGGCATGTGCGGCCGCATCGGCCTGACCCGCCTGGACGTCCGCGAAAGCGACGGACAGGTCTATTGGTATCCTTCCCGGGACACCCGTCCCGCTTTTGAGGACTGAATGAATCAGCATCCGAACGATCTGCCGCCCCCGATTCCTGACGCCACGCCGCGCCCGGAGGACATGTTCCGCGCGGCCCCGGCCGCAACGGCGGCAAGCCCTGCAACTGCGGCGGCCGCCGCCCAGCGCCCCTATGAACAGGTGCTGGAGCAATTTGCGCACGACTATCTGCGTGAGCGGCGCAGCGAACGCCGCTGGAAGATCTTTTTCCGCCTGATGTGGGTGTCGCTGCTGTTGCTGCTGCTCTGGGGCGTGTTTTCGCAGCGCCATCATCCAGGGCCGGCCGCGGGGCCGCACACGGCGCTGGTGGAGGTGCGCGGCGAGATCGCCGCCGATACGGAGGCCAGCGCCGAGCTCATCGTGGCGGCCCTCAAGAGTGCCTTTGAGGACCCGAACAGCGCCGCGGTGGTGCTGCGCATGAATTCGCCGGGCGGCAGCCCGGTACAGGCCGGCATCGTCAATGACGAGATTCGCCGCCTCAAGGCCCTGCACAACAAGAAGGTCTATGTGGTGGTGGAGGAGATGTGTGCCTCCGGCGCCTACTACATCGCCGCTGGCGCCGACGAGATCTATGTCGACAAGGCCTCCATCGTCGGCTCGATCGGCGTGCTGATGGATGGCTTTGGCTTCACGGGCCTCATGCAGAAGCTGGGCGTCGAGCGCCGTCTCATGACGGCGGGCGAGAACAAAGGCATGCTGGACCCGTTCTCCCCGGTGTCGGCCAAGCAGCAGGCCTACGCCCAGGCGATGCTGGACCAGATCCACCAGCAATTCATCAAGGTGGTGCGTGAAGGGCGTGGCCAGCGCCTCAAGGAAACGCCGGAAACCTTCTCCGGCCTGTTCTGGAACGGCGAGCAGGCCGTGCAAATGGGGCTGGCGGACGGCACCGGCAACCTGGACTACGTCGCCCGCGAGGTGATCAAGGCCGAGGAGGTGGTGGATTACACGCCGCGAGACAACGTGGCCGAACGCCTGGCCAAGCGCTTTGGCGCCGCGATGGGCGCCGGTGCGGTGAAAACGCTGCGCGAGTTCACCAGCCTGCGCTGAGCGGGCACTGGAGCACGTCGGCCATGAACAGGGTCCTGCCCCGTGTGTCGGCGCGCTTCTCGCAGGAGCGGGCCTCCTGGCGCGCCGCGCTGGCCCTACCGGCCTTGACGCGCCGACCCACCGTGACGGGCTTGACCGCCTCGGTCGCGTTGACGGCCTTGATGGCCCTGTCCGCCTTGACCGCCTGCGGCAATACCGGCCGCGGCGCAGGAGCCAGCGGTCAGGCCGCACTCGCGGCGGCCACCGCACCCATGTCCGTCAGCGCCGGCAGGGCCGCCGCACACACGCCCACAGCCACATTCATCCTGCTCGGCGAGGTGCATGACAACCCCGCGCACCACCAGGCGCGCGCGGAATTGCTGCGCCGTCTCCTGGCCGAAGAGCCCAGTGGCGCGGTGGTGGTGGAGCAGATCGACCGCAGTCATGACGACGCGGTGGCCCAAGCCAGGCGCGCACAGCCTGGCGCGGTGGAGCCCGTTCTGGACGCCGGCCAGTTCGACCGCAAGGGCTGGGGCTGGCCCTTGCATCAACCGGTGTTTGACGTGGTGGTGCACAGTGCGGCGTCCTTGCATGGCGGCAACCTGGGCCGGGACGAGATCCGACGCATCGTGCGCGAAGGCGATGGCGCCTGGCCGCAAGACCTGCTGGCGCTGAGGCAGCGCACCGCGTGGACACCGGCGCAGCAGCAGACGCTGGTGCGTGAGATCCAGGACGGGCACTGCGGCGCCATGCCCGACGCGATGCTGCCCGGCATGGTGGAAGCCCAGCGCGCCCGGGATGCCGCCATGGCGCAGGCCATGCTGGCGGCGCGGTCCCAGGGGGCCCGGCGCGTGATCCTGATTGCGGGTAACGGCCACGTGCGCCGGGACGTGGCCGTGCCGGTCTATCTCCAGGCGGCCGGCGTGGCGGCCTCCGACATCGACGCGGTGGCTTATCTTGAAACGGACAGCGCGGCTGCCGCCGGGACCTATGACGCGGTCGAGCGCGCCCCTGCGCCGGCGCGCGCCGATCCCTGCGCGGCCTTCAAGCGCTAAGCGCCGGGCCCGGCCTCAGGACGCCGTGCCAGCCTGGGCCGTCTTGGCCTTGCGGGTGGGCACTGGCTCCGGCAGATCCTTCGCCGCCAGCGCGCGGGCCTGGATGACCAGCTGGTTGTGCGCATCCAGGAATGCGGCGGCGATGACCTTGCCCTCATTGCTGTTGGCCCAGCCGGCACCTGCCGCGCCGCCCAGCTTGCCCACCACCAGGCCGCCCATGCCCAGGTCGGTGACGCGCACCGAGCCGGTCGCCGCGGCTACCTGTTCCGTGGTTTCGTTGTCGGTCAGCAGCAGCGCCACCTGGGCTTCCTTGAGCTTCACCTGCTCGGCGGCGCCGACGAATCGGGCCAGGCCCGGGATCATGGCCAGCAGGCCGCCGACCTGGCGGCCGGCATCCTGCTCGCTGAACGTGAGGCTGGGCGTGAGGGTGTACTGCGCCTCGTAGCCCTTGCCCTTGGCCACGGTGCTGCCTTCCTTGCGCAGCACGCCCGCGTCCTTCAACTCCTGCTCCTTGATGGTGGCGCGCAGGCCAGCATTGCGGTCCACCACGCGGAAACACCCGCTTTGCTGCGCCAGCAAACGCACGAGCGGCAAGGGGGTGTTTGGCAGGTTCTGGGCGCCCACCACGGTGTAGCCGTTCGGGTTCTCCACCAGCGCCAGGGTGGCGACGGGTGCGTCGCACTTGAGCAGTTCACGATTGGCCTTGCTCGCGCCGGCCGGGCCGGCAGAACCGCTGATCTCGGAGCCGCCGTCGCCCAGGGACGCCCCTTGCTTTCCGCAGGCGCCCAGCAATGCAGCGACGGCCAAGGTGATCACCACACCGGCGCCGCGCCAGGCGCGGGGCGTGGAGTGGGCGGCAGGCGTGCTGCGCGCGAGATGCGGCGCGCAGGACACGGCTGCGGACAGGGACACGGACGGGGACGGGCGGGCCATCATGCGACTCCAGGAAAAGGGACGAAGCCACCCGGTCAGACCGGAGGCGACGCGCACCTTATCGCAAGCAGGCCGTCGGCAACTCCCCACTGATGGGTGTCCACCTGACCAAAAGCCGGCGGGGTATCACCGGTCCTGGGGACACCCGGCGGTACCGTCACGCAGGGGAAAAGCACCTGTCGCCGGCGTCGGAAGAGCGGCCAGAGCTCTTCGCACCGTTCACGCCCTGTTTCCAATTTCTCGCCCAATAGCGGCGCGGGCGCCACACTGCGGCGCAGCCAGCGGCGGCGCCGGATCAGGTCGCCCCGGCGTGCAGCAGCCGCTGCATGGTCCGCTCGAGTTCGTTGAACTCGATCGGCTTGACCAGGTGGGCGTCGAAACCCGCATCGGCGGTGGCCTCGCGGTCCGCATGCTGACCCCAGCCGGTGATGGCGATGAGGGTGAGGTCGCCGTCGGTCTGCATGGCACGCAGGCGGCGCGCCACGTCCAGGCCCGACAGGCCAGGCAAGCCGATGTCCAGCAACACCACACGGGGATGCACTCGCGTGAAGCAGGCCAGGGCCTCTTCCCCGCTATAGGCGACCGCGGTTCGATAGTGCGCACCCCGCAGCACTTCGGACAAGGTGTCTGCCGCGTCGGCGTTGTCATCCACGACCAGGACGCATCCCGGGTGGACATCGGCATCCCCCGCCTCGGGCTGGTCGGTATCGGGGCCTTTGGCCTGGACGCCCTGCACCAGCGGCAGGCACACGATGAAGCGGCTGCCATGGCCGCTGCCTTCGCTCTCCACATGGATGCTGCCACCATGCAGCAGCACCAGTTGACGGGAAACGGCCAGCCCGATGCCCAGGCCCGAGGGGCCGCTGCCCTTCGGATCCAGCCGCGTGAAGAGTTCGAAGACCTGCGGCTGCTGGTCCGCGGAGATGCCGATGCCGGTGTCGGTGACCGAGACCTTCGCGTGGCCGTTATCCACCGTGACGTGCACCCGCACCTCGCCCGGGACAGGCGAATACTTCGCCGCGTTGTCGAGCAGGTTGGCCAGCACCTGTTGCAGCCGGGTGGGGTCGCCATCGACCATCACCGGCTCGTTGGGCAGTGTCAGGGTGACCCGGTGCTGCATTTCGCTATAGAGCGGCTCCACCGCTTCGAGGGCCTGGCGCACCACGCCGCGCAGATCGATGACCTGGCGCTTGAGTTCAATCACATTGCGGGTGATGCGGCTCATGTCCAGCAGGTCATCCAGCAGCCGCGCCATGTGGGCGGACTGGCGCGCAATGATCTCGATGGCGCGGTGGCGCACCTCGTCAGTCCGCGCCTGCCTGAGCATCGTGACCGCGTACCGGATGGGCGCCATCGGATTGCGCAGCTCATGCGCAAGCGTTGCGAGGAAGGCGTCCTTGCGCTGGCTCTCACGACGCAATTCCTCCTGCGCCGCCGTGAGTTCGCTGACGTCCACGGTCGCCCCCAGTACGCGCTGTACCTGCCCGTTCGCGTCCTTGACGGGCTTGAGCGAGGTCAGCAGATGGAAGCTGCCGCCAGCGTGGGTGGCGTGCTGCGCCAGGTTGACGGCGTCTCCGGAGATCACGGCATCGCGGATGATGGCCGCGTATTGCGGCTGGCCGACCAAGCTGCCCACTTCCGCACCCATCAGGGCTTCACGCGAGATGCCCATCGGAATGTTGTAGGCCCAGGTGTAGCGCCCCTGCGTGTCGCATTCCCAGGCCATCACCTTGCCGCTTTGCAAGGCCAGATGGAAGCGTTCTTCCGCGGCCTGGCTGGCGCGCAGCGCTTCCTGGTGCAAGGTGACATCGACGGTCACGCCGTAGGCATGGGCTGGACGGCCCTTGGCATCGAGCGTCACGTAGCCATCCATCTGGGCCCAGACCACCTCGCCGTTGTCCGGCCGGGTCAGGGGGGCGGAGAGGCTGAAGCGGCCGCCGGACTCGACCGCATAGCGATAGCGCTGGCGGAAGTCTTGCGCCGCGTCCGGGGGCAGGCCGGCCAGCATGTCGTCCATGGTCTTCCAGCGCGCGCCGAAGATCTCGCGGACACCGCCGGCCGTGGTGGCGAAGCCGGTGGCCACGTCCCAGTCCCAGGTGACCATGCGGCCGGCCGCCAGCGCAAGGTTCAGGCGGCGCCGGCTCAGGCGTTCCTTGTGCATCAGCTTGCCCGCCCAGGCAGACACCACGGACACAAGCAAGCCGGCCAACAGGAAGAGCGCCAGCAGCAGCGCATCGGCGATCGACTCGACGGGCCAGACCTGTCCGACCGGCTGGATCCACCAATACATGACCGCCAGGACCGAGGCCAGCAGCAGGCCCAGGGCGGCGCCGGTGCCGCAGGTCAGGCCCACGATGACGAGGGCCGGGAAGTAGGGCAGGAGGGGCGCGCGGCCATCCAGGGCTGGCTGCAGCTTCATGTTGAGCCAGGTGGCCCCCACGAACACCAGCGCCGCCACCAGCCAGCGCAGCCAGACCCTCTCGATGACCATGAATGTCCTCTCTGGGAGATGGAATCTCCCTTGCGGGCACGAGCGTAACGGACGGGCATTCGTCATGCCCGTGTTGATGCAGGTGTTTACAACGTTACCACTGCACCACCGCGGCAAACAGCCCGCACAGCGCGGCTATGGCCCGTCCACTGCGGGCGTCTGCCGGGTCCTGGCGCCCGCCGAATCGGGGCCGAGACCATACAACGCGAGCAGTCCGAAGACGTGGCCAATGGCGACGCCAGGTTCCCCCGATTCAATGCGGGCAATCGTCTGCACATGCACGCCCAGACGCGCCGCCGCTGCGCTCTGGCTCTGGCCGGCGGCGGTGCGTGCGGCGCGTACTGCCGTCCCGAGCGACTTGATCGCCTCCAGGGCGCCCGCGTCAATATCCACTGAAATCCGTTTGCCTTGTGCCATGCCGTCGCTATCAATGACGCTGTGATCAGGCGAGGCGGCGATGCAGACAAGGCTCAGGAGGCCTCGCGGTCATGGAAGACCGCCTCGATGTTGTGTCCGTCCGGGTCCAGGACGAAGGCGGCATAGTAGCCTGCGTGATAGCGCGGTCGATAACCCGGCGCGCCGTTGTCTGTCCCGCCGGCTTTCAAGGCCGCGGCATGGAAGGCATCCACCTGTTCCCGGCTACGGGCAATGAAGGCCAGGTGCAACTGGGCCGGCTTCTCGTCTGTCTGGTGCAGGCACAGCGATGAATCGCCCTCGCCAACGATCTCGATGCCGTTGGACGCCTCGCTGGCGCCGGTGATGCCCAGCGGGGCCAGCGCCTGAAGATAGAAAGCCTTGCTCCGCGCGTAATCGCGGACGCCGAACTTGACGTGGTCGAACATGGACGCTCCCTGTGTCCTCGGGCCGGCCGGCCATGATGTGCGGCATCACAAGCTGCCATCACGATCTGGATCGCGGTCTGGATGCGGACTGCCGTGACGGCGGGCCGGCGGGCCGGCGGGACACTGTTGTTGGAGAAGCAACTCTGCTTCATTGCACGTGGCCTGTCCAGCGGACAGACCTGCACGAGCGCCGGAGTACGGCGCGGGCGCGCCAGTTGCCAGTTGACTGCACGGCTTCACAGCTTTCACAGCCCTCACTGCCCCCGCTCCCCCCCACTCCCTTAAGCCCATGCCCGCCCCTGCCTCCGATGAGCCCTCCGCTCCCGTCACCCAATGGTCACGGCGCTCGCCCGCCACGTGGTGGGCACTGGTGAAGGACGCCCTGTCCGCCTGGATCGACGACTACGCGCCCAGCATGGGCGCGGCGCTGTCCTACTACTCGGTGTTCTCGCTCGGCCCGCTGCTGGTCATCGTGATTTCCATTGCGGGCCTGGTGTTTGGTGAGGATGCGGTGCGGGGCGAGCTGTTTGGCCAGATCGACGGGCTGATGGGCGCGGAGGCGGCCAAGGGCATCCAGGACATGCTGGCCAACGTCAGCAAACCCAGCACCGGTCTGCTGGGCACCGTCATTGGCGTGGTCATCTTGCTGGTGGGCGCCACCACGGTGTTTGCGGAGCTGCAGGATGCGCTGGACCGTATCTGGCGCGCGCCCGTGCGGGCCCGCACCAGCGGTGTGTGGAACCTGCTGCGGGCGCGCCTGCTGAGCTTCGGCATGATTGTCGGCGTGGCCTTCCTGCTGCTGGTGTCCCTGGTGACCGGGGCGCTGGTGTCGGCGCTCGGCAAGTGGTGGGGCGGCTGGTTCGGGGGCTGGGAATGGCTGTTGCAGCTGATCAACGCGGTGGTGGGCTTTGCCATGACGACGGCCGTGTTCGCCCTCATCTACCAGGTGATGCCGCGAGTGAAGGTGGCGTGGTCGGATGTGTGGGTGGGCGCGGCGGTGACGGCGGCCTTGTTCACCATTGGCCGCATCCTGATCGGGCTGTACATCGGCAAGACCGGCGTGGCGAGCGGCTTTGGCGCCGCCGGCTCGGTGGCCGTCATCTTCGTGTGGGTGTATTACTCGGCGCAGGTATTCCTGGTGGGCGCCGAATTCACCTGGCTGTATGCCGAGCGGCTGGGATCGCGACGCGGTGTGGCCGCGCGGGAGCGTGTGGGGCCGGCCCGGTCGGGGCCGCCAGCCAAGCCCAAGGGTGATGCTGTGTGATGGCAGCAGCCTGACCACTCACATGGCAGGCATGGAGCCTCTATCGGTGCGAAGCCTCTTTCCCTGTCTTCTTCCTGTGCCGATGTCTGTGCTGGCGCCCGATGCATTTGCAGTTTGGAGCCGGCCGGGGCAGGATCGGCGTTTATGTCCGCCGCCGATCACCCATTCCTTGCCGCCTATGACAGCCAGTTGCGAGGCGCCGCTGAAACAAGCGGCGCATTGGCCGTTCGGCGGCTTGGCCCCTTGTGGCTGATCACGCTGGCCCATGGCCGCGGGCTGGTGACGTATCGGGACCTGGCTGGGGCCGACGCAGGGTTGCTTCGGTGCTGGGTCGAGGAGGCGCTGCGTCACTTCCAGGCTGATCGTCATCACGCCGAGGTCGAGTGGAAGACCCGCGGTCACGACGTGGCGCCGGAGCTTCACGACGCCCTGGTGGCACAGGGCTTCCAGGCCGAGGAGCAGGAATCCATCCTGGTGGGGGAAGCCAGCAAGCTGGTGGCGGATGTCCCACTTCCCGAGGGCGTCACCCTGCGCCGTATCGACAGCGGGCCGGATATCGAGCGCATGTGCCGCATGCAGGCGGAGGTCTTCGGTGATCCCGACGCCACGCCGATGATCCAGGCGGTGACAGCGCGGCTGGCGCGCGCTGATGGCATGTCCCTGTGGGTAGCCGAAGCTGGCGGCGAGGTCATTTGCACCGGCCGGCTCGTGCCTGTGCAGGGCACTGATTTCGCCGGCATCTGGGGGGGCGCGACCCGACCGGCTTGGCGCGGGCGCGGCGTCTATCGAGCCCTGACCTCCGCGCGTGCCGCCGCTGCCCTGGCCCTGGGCAAGACGCTCATTCACAGCGACTCGACGGAATTCTCCCGCCCGATCCTGGAAGCCTCCGGCCTGGTGAAGGTCTCGACGACGACGCCTTATCACTGGGTTCGACCGGCACGCTGAGGCGCTGACGCGGGCCCGCTGCCTGGGTGTCGGCGCTCCTTGATTGCCCCGGTGCTCTGCGCCAGCGTTCCACGCCTGACGCCTGACGCCTGACGCCTGACCGTTGAACTGGCGTTGCTCAAGCCTTTTCTTCGACCACCTGTTCGAAGCCGCCGAAGATCATGCGCTTGCCGTCGAAGGGGATGGGCGGGTTGCCGGGCGCGTTGGGGTCCATGCGCGGGTCTTCCCTCATCTTCTGCATGCCGGCATCCCGCGTGGCCTTGTCCGGCCATTCGACCCAGGAGAAGGCGACCGTCTCTTCAGCCGTGGCCTGGACGGCACGGCGGAAGTCGGTGACCTTGCCGTCCGGTACATCGTCGCCCCAGCACTCCATGACCCTCAGGGCGCCCAGTTCGATGAACATGCGGTCAAAGTGGCGCGCGTGCTCGATGAACTGCTGCTTGTTGGCGGTGGGCACTGCGATGACGAAACCATCGATGTAAGACATGCGTGGACTCCCATGAAGTGGATGAGGCATGGCACCGGCCCCAGGCGGCAGTCAAGCATACGCCGACGCGCCCGGGCGTGGACCCCTAGTCCCGCACCGCGAGCTTGGCGCTTGCATGGCATGGCACTGGTTTGATGGTCCCGGCCCGGCCGCCACATCGGCACGGCACGATGGCCGCCGGGTCAGTGTGAGCTGGCCACGCCGCGCACGGCGACGCGAACGAAGACCAGCGACGTGATCGCCAGCGCGACTGGCACCAGGACCAGCGCCGCCACGACGCCCCAGCCATAGTGGCTCAGGAGACTGCCCGACAGGAATGAGCCCACCGCCATCGTCCCGAACACGACGAAGTCATTGATGGACTGGACCTTGGGGCCCTCCTCGGGCGAGTGCGACTTCAGCACCATCGCGGAGGCACCGAGGAAGCCGAAGTTCCAGCCAACGCCCAGCAGCACAAGCGAGAGCCAGAAGTGGTTGATCGACAGCCCGCTCATGGCCGCGGCCGCGGCAAGTGCGGTCAGGGTCAAGCCGGCCATTACCAGCTTGTCTTCACCGAAGCGTGCAATCAGTCGTCCCGTGAAGAAGCTGGGAGCGTACATCGCAATGACGTGCATCTCGATGCCGTGGTTGGCATGGACGCGCGCGATGCCGCACAGCTCCATGGCCAGCGGCGCGGAGGTCATCATGAAGTTCATCATCATGTAGGTGACGACCCCGCAGAACATCGCGACGAGGAGCCGAGGCTGCCGCAGTACCTCGCCCGTTGCGCGTCCACCTGCCTTTGAAGCGGCCGGCCGGCGCTCGAATTGCACGCCCCAGAGGACGGCCGCCGAGAGCAGGGCGGCCATGGCAGCGCCAAGGTAGGTGACAGCGTAGGCGTGGGGCGGCCAGGCATTCATCGTGGCGTTGATGAGCTGCGCTCCCACCACGCCGGCCAGCACGCCGCCCGCCAGCACATAGGACATGGCCTTGGGGCGCGCCTCGGGGCCTACGCATTCGGTCGCGGCAAACCGGAAGGACTGCACGACGGAGGCGTAGGCGCCGCCGAACAGCATGGCCAGGCAGAACAGGGCGAACGAGTGGTACACCAGGGCCAGCGCGCCCAGCACACCCATCACCACGCCACTGGCGTTACCGGCCATGAAGGAGGCCCGCCGGCCGTGGCGCCTCACCAGCATGCCAGTGGGCAACGTGCCGAGCGCCATGCCGACGACAAACACCGACACCGGCACGGTGGCAAGGCCAGGCGCTGGTGCCAGCGTGTTGCCAATGATGGCTCCGGACGCGAAGACGACTGTCGCATTGGCCCCGGCGAGCGCCTGGGCTGCGGCCAGGCGCAGTACCGATGTGTTGATCCCCATGCTGTGTCCTGTCCCCGGTTGGCTTGATTCCAAGTTCTTGGGCGATTCTCGGTGCTATCGACGCACGCCATGGCGTGGAAGCGAGTGCTGCGCGAGCCCACCATAATCGAGTGCTCTGCTGCTCTGCATTTGCGGCCTGACAACCTCTTCATCATGGATAAGTTATTGCTACGGCAGCAGGTGCTCGAGCGACTCGCCGACGACCTGATGCGCGTCGAAGACGCTGCGCGTGTGGCCCATGAGACCGCCACACACGAAGAAAACATCGCCGAGAACAAGTACGACACCTTGGGTCTCGAAGCCGCATACCTGGCCACCGGTCAGGCGCGCCGCGCCGACGCCATCCGGCAGGCGATGGCGGCGTGGAGCCAGTTCCGCCCGCTTCCTTACGATGCCGCCAAAGGCATACAGCTGGGCGCGCTGGTTTGCCTGGCCGATGCCGACGGTCAGCATCAACATCTCTTCATTGGTCCCAATGGAGGAAGCATGCAATTGGTGTGCAGCGCTTTGCCCGTGCAAGTCATCAGCAGTGACGCTCCCTTGGCCCGCGCCATGCTGGGAAAGTCAGAGGGCGACGAGGTGTCGATTCAAGTCGCATCTGACCGACGGGCCTTCGAGGTGCTTTGGGTTCAGTGAGCCGCACGCACTAGCGAAAGCCCCCTTGATGCAAGCATCGACGCCAACAGCGCACGCACTGCCATCCCTCCCGGATCCGCAGTTGCCGCGGCTCTACACCTTCCGCCGCTGCCCCTACGCGATGCGCGCGCGCATGGCGCTGCTTCAAGCCAAAAGGAGTTTCGAGGCCGTGGAAGTCAGCTTGCGGAACAAGCCGGCCAGCTTGCTGGCTTTGTCTCCCAAAGCGACGGTCCCTGTGCTGCACCTGCCCGGCGGCGGTGTGATCGAGGAGAGCTGGGACATCATGCGCTGGTCGTTGGCGGAGGCGGACGCCCAGGGCTGGTGGGCGCGGGCGCAGTCGCCTGAGAACCTTGGATGGCTGCAGCGAAATGACGGCGACTTCAAGCATCACCTGGACCGCTGGAAATACCCGCAGCGTCATGCGAATGAGGACCTGGCGCCAGAGGCGCACCGCGACAGGGCAGTGGATGTCCTCCTGCGGCCTCTTGAGGCGCGGCTGAGTACCGCGCCTTTCCTGGGTGGGGCCATGCCCTGCGCCACCGACCTGGCCGTGTTTCCCTTCGTCCGCCAGTTCGCCGCCGTGGCGCCGGCATGGTTCGCGACGCTGGACGTGCCGGCCGTGCGTCACTGGCTCAACGGATGGCTGGCGAACCCGCTGTTTGAAGCCTGCATGCACAAGTTGCCTGAGGAAGGTGTGCATCGCTTTCCGATGACCGGTGGGCAGTAGCGCAGTGGCAGTGCTTCTTCGGTTACCGGGTATTCACAGTGCGGTGATGGGCGGGCAGGATGGGCGCGTTGGCCGCAGGTTGCCCACGGCAGCGAGGGCGCGAATCTGCTGGCAATGCGTGCCTTGTCGTGCCCGCCCTGAGGTGTATCCCGCGCCCGATCAGGGCCTTTACGGCGCGGGGTGGGCGACGGCTCCTGTTTCCTCGCGCTGGCTGGTACCCAGCGAGCCCAACGCCCGCCGCAGGCCACTGGCACTCGGTGATTCCAGGTACAGGCACCGCTTGCCGTGCCGTTTGCAGTGGTCCTTCACCCGCCAGTAAGCATCGTGGCTGATGCAGCCTGTCTGGCAAATCACCAGATCCGCCGCCGCCAGGCTCGCATCCAGTTTGGCCACGGCATCTTCTTCGCCACCGTCGTGATGCAGGAATCGGCCGCCGGTGCGTTCGATCAACTGGCGATAGATGGGCACGACCGCCGGACGGCCGCCCACGCACAGGACGGCGCGTTCGTCCAGCGAGGGCAGGGATGACTCTGCCGTTTCCAGGGACGCAGGCTGCTGCGTCAGCTGCGCCTCCACCGCCTCGAGCTGGCGCTGCAGTTCCAAGCCGCGACGCTGTTCGCGTTCCGCGGTCTGTTGTGCGGAGAGCAAGGCCCGCTCCAGTTGATGGATCCTCTCCTGCTGGTGCTGAAGCTGCCTGGCCTGCTCATGACGGTGTCGCAAACCCGGGACGCTGTCTTCCAAGTGCTGGATGTCATCCCGAAGGCTCGCCAGCTGCGTGTCCCGGCTCATGAGCTCTCCCCGCAGCCGCAGGCATTCGGCCTGGCTGGCCTCCAGCTGCCGTGCGCGCTCGCCCAGCAGCCGGGTGCTGCGGGACTGCACCTGCGCCAGTTCGCGCCCCAGCACGGCGTTCTCGTCCTCCAGAGCGTCCAGGCGCTGCAGGTCCGCCCGGTTGGCCGCGCCCACCTGGTGCTGGAGCATGTGAATGTCGCGCAGCACCTGCTCCTGCAAAGCCGCATCGCATCGCGCGTGGGTCAGGGCCCCCCACAGCGCCCCAGCCACATCGTTGCCCATCTGGGCGGCGGCCCACCAGCGCGCCAGTGCCTCTGGCGTCTTGTGCTGGGCCGACTGTTTCAGCGCCATCGCATAGCGTTGATCGAGCTCCTTTTGCAGGGCCTCAGACACCGCGCCGCGCTGGTTGCATTCATTGATCGCACCGCAGTGCAGCTCATAGTCGTTGCCCTGTGCCTGTCCGCCCAGCAGCTTGCCCAGCCGGCGACGCAGCACCTGCATTGGCAGGCACACACCAATCACCGGGCATAGCGCCTGCGTGGGCAGCTCCCACAAGCGCCGGCGGCGCGAGCCCCGGGCAGAGGGCGCAGCTTCCCCCGCTGCTTCCGAGGGGCCTGTGGCCGCCGAGATCGTCCTGGCACCGACGGCAATCGCAGGAAGGTCGAGATCGGCGGGCGCTGCCCCGCCTGTGGCGAGCGGCAGGCGGCTGAACAAGGTGGGCTTGTCGCACATGGGCGGACTCCTTCTGGATTGAGGTGGTCGTGCTGGCCGGTATGGCGCGTGTCGGACGAAGGACGTTTGGGAGCGGTTCAGGCGCGGCGAGTCCGCTCAAGCGCACCGCCGGGCAGCGGCTGCACAACGAAGCGGAACGCCACCTCCAGGACGGTGGCGGTGGACCGTTCGGTGTGCTTAGCGATGGCTTCGGAGTCGCCCCCGGGAGGAGGGCGGCGACGGTCAGGGGGCGGCACGGCGTCGAACGCCGCCCACGCAAGGGCCAGCGGCTCTGCGGCGATAGGGCGCGCGACGGGCGTCTGGCGCAGGAACATGGTGCGGAGGTCCTGAGGGGATCTCGCACGGGCTGGCGCAGCGCGGGCTGGTGCGGGCCGTCCAATGGACAGGCCAAGGGTTCGCTGAGGAAAAGGCCCCCCGCGCCAGGACGCGGGATGCCGGGGCGGTGACCGCCTTATTTGGTGAGGATCAGCTTGCCGAGCGACGTCAGGCGCAGCCGGTAGAGCTGGCCAGAGTGCTCGATCTCCACTTCCCGTTCGTTGCCCAGCAACGCCTGGCTGCTGACGCGCCGACGCTCCGGCAGAGGTGTCGCATCCGGGCGCGACGAACCTGACGTGGCGACGCGCGCGCTGAGGTCCAGCGCGGCGGCCTGCAGGGCCTCGGTGTGGGTGGTCTGATAAGCAGTCATGGGCTCATCTTAGATGAGAACGATTCGCAATATCAAGCTACTTGTGAAAATCGAGGGACACGCGCTTCGCAAAGCCGCCTGATGCCACCCGGCCAAGGAAGAAAGTGCGGCTGCGAACGCTTCGCAAAAAGAGCGCAGGGGCCGGGTCTTGTCCCCACGCGCGGTAGGGACTGGACGAGAATCCACGCATGGCGGGTCCTGCACCCGGTTTTGACAAGTATCAGATTCCCCTGAGGAGAAAAACATGAAGGGCGACGCCAAGGTCATCGAGTACCTCAATGCCCAGCTCAAGAACGAGCTGACGGCCATCAATCAATATTTCCTGCATTACCGCATGCTCAAGAGCTGGGGCTACGAGCGCCTGGCCAAGCACGAGTATGAGGAGTCCATCGAAGAAATGAAGCACGCCGACAAGCTGATGGATCGCATCCTGATGCTGGAAGGCCTGCCGAACCTGCAGGACCTGGGCAAGCTGTTCATCGGCGAGAACGCCGTGGAAGTGCTGCACTGCGACCTCAAGATCGAGACCGGCTCCCATCCGCTGCTCAAGGAGGCCATCGCCTACTGCGAGTCGGTGAGGGACTATGTCTCCCGCGAAGTGCTGGAAGAGATCCTCAAGGACACCGAAGACCATATCGACCATCTGGAGACCCAGATCGATCTGGTGGCCCAGATTGGTGAGCAGAACTGGCTGCAGAGCCAGGTCGGCGACGGCCCGTCGGCCTGACGCCACGCGCCAAGCGCCCGGTTCCAAGCCCCGCCTCGGCGGGGCTTTTTTCATGCCGCGGCGTTGCCGAAGTGCGGGCTGGCAGTACGTTACGCGGACGTGAATCCGGACAAAGTCAAAGGGCTTGACGGCTCAATTGAGATGAATTCTTGTTTGCGTTAGCATCGGCTCCATCCAAGGAACGGCTGCCACCGCCACCATGATCCTCTGCCTCTGTCATCGAGTTTCCGACCGCGACATCCGCCGCAGCGTGGCTGAAGGCGTCCACAACTTCGAAGTCCTGCAGGACGAGACCCAGGTGGCTTCGGCTTGTGGCAGTTGCCACGACTGCGCCCGCCAGGTGTTCGACGAAGCGCTGCAAGCCTGTGCGGCAGCGCACGGCGTGGCTTGCGCCAGTGCCTCGTCACGGGTGATTCCGATCGCGCGACTGGCACAGGCGGCCTGAGCGGCCAGGCCAGCGAGCAGACCGCCGTCCGCCAGTTACCCAGAGCTTCCATCAGCCCGAACAGAGTGCCCGGCGGGCAGGCCGGCCACACTGGATGACACTGCCAGTCCACGTATTTGCCTGGACCCGTTCACCCGGAGCAGAGAAGCATTCGCCCAAATGCCGCAGCACCTTCCCAGGTGACTGCGGCTTTTTATTGGCTCATCGGCCAGTGCCGGCGGGCGGGAAAGCGGCGCTGCGCAAGGGGCCTGAGCCTTGTTCAGGCCCGTCTGCACAACGAGCACAGCCGCCCCGGCCGGGGCGGCTGTCAGTGAAGGCACCGCGCTCGAGGCGGTGCCTTCGGCTGGAAAAATTACTTGGCGGCTTCGGAGGCCTTGTCCGCAGCCTTCTCGGCCTTGTGATGCTTGGCACCGCTCTTGTGCTTGGTGGCCTTCTTTTCGGTCGTCCCTTCGGCCTTGGCCTCGGTCTTCATTTCAGCCTTGGCTTCCGTCTTGGCCGGGGCGGGCGTCGCGGCAGGGGCCGCAGGCGTCTGCGCCATGACTGCACCAGCGATCAGGAGAGCGGGGATCAGGGACAGGGTCTTGACGGTCTTCAGGGCTTGCATCTGGTTGCTCCAGGGTGTTGAACAAGGTGAGCAAACAACGGTGCCCGACGACACCGTGTTGACACACACGCCGGTGCTTTGCATTGCGTTACGTTCACCGAACAGCAACAACGAATCGCAAGGCAGGTATTGCCCGCTGGCGCACAGGCCTGGTTGACGACAACATGGCAGCAGACCTAGCTGGAGATCCCATGTCTTCCCACGCCTTCGACTGGACTCGCACCTATCCGAGCGTGCGCACCCCCGTATTCGCACGCAACATTGTCTCCACCTCCCATCCCTTGGCCGCCCAGGCCGGCTTGCGCATCCTGGGGCAGGGCGGCAATGCGGTGGATGCCGCGATCGCGGCGGCGGCCTGCATGACCCTGGTGGAACCCTGCAGCAACGGCCTGGGCTCGGACGCCTTTGCCATCATCTGGGACGGGAAGTCCCTGCAGGGGCTCAACGCCTCGGGCCAGGCGCCGCAGGCTTGGACACCGGACTACTTCGACCGCCGCGTCGGCCCTGGCGTCGCCATGCCGCGTCGAGGCTGGGACACCGTCACGGTGCCCGGCGCCGTTGGCGCCTGGGCGGCGCTGAGTGAGCGCTACGGCAAGTTGCCCTTTGGCGATCTTCTGGCGCCGGCCATAGAGATTGCCGAGCGCGGCTACGCTGTTCCGGTCGTGGTGCAGAGCAAGTGGGCCATGGCGGCCGAGGTGTCCGACCTTGTCAGCCAGCCCGGCTTTGCACAGACCTTCCTGCCCAGGGGCCGCGCGCCCGAGGTGGGCGAACTGTTTCGCTTTCCCGATGCTGCCCGCACGCTGCGCCTGATCGCCGACACGCGCGGCGAAGCCTTCTACCGAGGCGAGATTGCCGCAGCGGTGGAGGCCTTCGCGAAGCAAAGCGGCGCCGGCATGACGGCCGCCGATTTCGCGGCCTACCGTCCGCAGTGGGTGGACACCATCTCCATGGACTACGCCGGCCATACCCTGCATGAAATTCCGCCCAACGGCCAAGGCATTGCCGCGCTCATCGCCCTGGGCATCCTCAAGCAATGGGATGTGGCGTCCTTGCCGGTGGACAGCGTGGCCTCCCAGCACCTGCAGATCGAGGCGATGAAACTGGCCTTCGCCGATGTCTATCGCCATGTGGCGGACCCGCGCGACATGCGCGTGCAGGTGGATGAACTGCTGGACCCGGGTTATCTGGCCAGCCGCGCCCGGCTGATCGACATGGACCGCGCGCAGGACTTCAAGGCGGGCAACCCGGTCAAGGGCGGCACCATCTATCTCACCGCGGCCGACGAGTCCGGCATGATGGTCAGCTTCATCCAGAGCAACTACATGGGCTTCGGTTCCGGCGTGGTGGTGCCTGGCTACGGGCTGTCGCTGCAAAACCGCGGTCACGGTTTCACACGCGAAGCCGGCCATGTCAATCAGGTGGCGCCAGGCAAGCGGCCCTTCCACACCATCATTCCGGCCTTCCTGATGGAGGAGGGGCAACCGCGCATGAGCTTCGGCGTCATGGGCGGCAACATGCAGCCCCAAGGCCACATGCAGACCCTGGTGCGCATGCTCAGCTACCGCCACCACCCACAGGCCGCCTGTGACGCCCCCCGCTGGCGGTTCAACGAGGGCCTGTCGATCAATGTCGAGCCGAACATGGACCCGTCCACGATCGAGGGGCTTCGCCAGAAGGGACACCAGATCGGCGACATCCACGACAGCTACCAGGACTTCGGCGCCGGCCAGTTCATCTGGCGTCTCGGCGACCCCGCGGTCGAAGGCTATGTGGCCGCCAGCGACCCGCGCCGGGATGGCGCCGCCGTGGGCTGGTAAACGCTTGTGAGGCACGCCTGGACCGTGCCGTTCTTCACTTGTAGGGGCCAACCCGCCGCTGATAGCATCGATGCACGCCACCCTTTCCGGAAGCCTCCCATGACCAAGCTGCTCGACCGCACCAGACCTGACGCCCTGACGTCGGTGGTGGCCCCGGTACGGGCGCAGGTCGCGGCCCCGGAGCGCCGACGGCCCTGACGCTTATCGCCACGCTGCACGCCGGCCCGGGCGCCTGACTGGTGACCTGCGGCGCCGTACAGCGCCGTGCAGTCAACGCCAGCGCCAGCCAGGGCGAGGCCGGCATCGGGGCCGGCTGAAGCTCCCTCGGGGCTCGCCACCGCAATTGGCCGCCTCCGGATCCAGCGGTCAACGCGCTTTGCGACCGCGCCTTACCGTCCACCGTCGCACCGCCACCCTTGCAGCAAGCCGCCGCGGTGTCCGACGCGCCGGCCCCACAGCCATTCGGAGTGTTTCATGTCCGCCAGGCCACCCGTGTCCTCGCCTGTCTCGTTGGTCGATCGAGTGCTCGACCTGTGCCGTCTGCCCGCCAGCGATCTGCTGCGGGATGTCGTCTATCGCCGTCTGTGGTCGTCCATCCTGATCAGCTCGCTGGGTGGGCAGATCACCATGCTGTCGCTGCCGCTGACCGCCGCGGTGCTGCTGCATGCGACGCCGACACAGATGGGCTGGCTGACCGCCATGGAAATCGTGCCCTTCGTCCTGTTCTCGCTGCCGGGCGGCGTGTGGCTGGACCGCGTGCGCAAGCTGCCCGTCTACATCGTGGGCGAAGTGACGCTGGCCATTGCCGTGGGCAGCGTCCCGGTCGCCGCATGGGCGGGTTGGCTGGGCATGCCGTGGCTGTACTTCGTCGCCTTCCTGCTGGGCACCGTCTACACGGTGGCCGGCAGCGCCGCGCAGATCGTGCTCACCCAGGTCGTCAGCCCTGACAGGCTGGTCGAAGCGCACGCCAAGAATTCGCTGGCCTCCTCCGGCGCGGAGGTGGCGGGGCCCGGCGTGGCCGGCGCCCTGATCAAGCTGGTGGGCGCGCCCATGGCCCTGGCCATGGACGCCTTGCTGCTGCTCACCTCCGCCCTGATCCTGCGCGGCGTGAGGGTGCGGGAGCAACTGCATCGGCGGCGTCAGGCGCATTTCTGGCGGGACCTGGCGGCCGGCGTGGGCTTCGTGTGCCGGCACCGCCTGCTGCTGAGCCTGGCAGCCGTCGTTGGAGGCTGGCAGATGTGCAACCAGGCGGCCCAGGTGGTGCAGATCCTGTTTGCCACCCGCGTGCTGGGGCTCTCTGCACAAAGCGTCGGCCTGTCCTACATTGCCCTGGGCGCCGGCACGGTGCTGACCAGCATCCTGGGCCATCGCATCAGCGGCTGGATGGGGCCTGGCCCCTGTCTGGTGGCCGGTTTTTCCATCACCGGCCTCGGTTGGACGGTGCTGGCGCTCGCGCCGATCAACGCCTTCGGGGTGGGCGCCTTCGCCTTTGCGCTGTTTGCCTTCGGCGTCGGGGCGGTGCTGATCTTCATCAATTTCCTGTCGCTGCGGCAGGCCGTCACGCCGGCACCACTGCTGGGACGCATGACCAGCACGATTCGCTGGCTCACCCTGATTCCAGCCGGGCCGGGGGCTCTCCTTGGTGGCTGGCTGGGCGAGCATGTCAGCCTGCGCGCCGCGCTGCTGTTCTCCGGCCTCGGGGCGCTGGTGCTGTCGCTGGTGGCGTGGCGCCTTGCGGCGATCCGATCAGTGAAGACGTTGCCCAGCGTCGCGGATGAGCATCAAATGCTGGGCGTGGAGACCCAGCCGGGCGGGTTGAACCTGCAGTCCATCAACGGCAACTGACGGGCGTCGCCCTCCGGGGCCTGCCCGCGCCCCTGGCGCCTCCACCGGACCAACATGAAATCCAGAGACCCCGTCCTCATCCAGGTGCCCGAGCTGCTCAGCACCGACCAGGTGCTGCTGTCCATTCCGCGGGTGGGCGATGGTCCGGTGCTCAACCTGGCCATCCAGCGCTCCTTGTCGCATCTGCAGCCGTGGATGCCGTGGGCGCAGCACATGCCCACGGTGGAAGACTCCGAGGCCGTGGTGCGGCGCATGCTGGCCGAATTCCTCACCCGCCAGCATCTGGCGTATTTCCTGTACGAGCGAGCCACCGATGGCAGCACCGGGCGCCTGTGCGGTGGCGCCGGCCTGATGCGCGTGGACTGGGCCTCACGCCGTTTCGAGATCGGCTACTGGCTGGCACCGGATGCCACCGGTCGCGGGCTGGCCAGCCAGGCCGTGGGGGCACTGGCGCGTCTGGCCTTCACGCAGTTCAGGGCCTTGCGGGTGGAGATCCGCACTGATGCACTCAACTTGCCCAGTCGCGCAGTGGCCGAGCGCTGCGGCTTCACACTGGAGGGCACCTTGCGCAACGACACGCTGGGCGTCGACGCGACGCCACGAGACACCTGCATCTACGGCATGGTCGCGCTGGACGAGTTGCGCAGCCCGAGCCTGCTCGCGGCCTCGCTCGCGGACCGTACCCGCCACGCCTGGTAAGCAAGGCGCCTGCGCTGCTCGCGCAGGCGGGCTGCGGTCGAAGTGCCGCCTCAAGCCGTCGGGCTGAACCGGTCCACGGCGTCCGTGATGATGCCGTCCACGCCGTTGGTGATGAGCCACTGGGCCGTGGCGGCGTCATTGACGGTATAGACCAGCGCCTTCAGCCCGAGCTGATGCAACTGCTCCACCTGCGGCTGGTCCATCAGCGCGTAATGCGTGACCACGGCCCGGCATCCCAGTGCCTGCACCGTGTCCAGCCAGTCGGCCGGCAGCTTGTCCAGCAGCAGCGCCCGCGGCACTTCGGGGGCAGTGTCGCGCGCGCCTCGCAGCGCTTCCGGGGCAAAGCTGCTGAACAGCAGGGACATCGGCCCGCTGTCCTTCCACAGCCGCATCACCTCGCGTCCCACCACCTGGCCGGTGATGAACTCATCGCCGGGCGTGGGTTTGACCTCGATGTTCAGCGCATGCTGGTTGACGCGCACGAAGGCCGCGATGGCCTCCAGGCTGGCCGGCGGCTCTCCGGCGTAGGCACGGCTATGCCAGCGCCCGGCATCCAGGCGGGAGAGCGCCGCCCAGGGAAGATCGGCGGCACGGCCCCGGGTGGTGGTCGTGCGGTCCAGGGTCGTGTCATGCAGCAGGAAGGGCACCCCGTCGGCTGACAGCTTCACATCGCACTCAAAAGCGCGGTACCCATGGCGCGCCCCTTCGCGGAAGGCCGCCAGCGTGTTTTCCGGCGCGAGCTTGCCAGCGCCCCGGTGGGCAATCCAGAAAGGCAGGGACCAGGGCCAGGGGTGCGCATCCATCGCTTATGTCTCCACACGTTGACCGCTGGTGGCGTCGAACCAATGCAGGCGTGCGGCTGGTGCCTGCATCCAGACGGTATCGCCGGGGTGCGGCGGATGCTCCGTGCCTGCAATACGCAAGGTGAAGGCATTGGGCTCCGTGGCCGCGCGGTGTCCCACCGGGCGATCGCCGCTCAGTGGCGCTCCGCCCACATGGCCATAGACCAGCCGCTCAGCGCCCAGCATCTCCACGAACTCGACGCGCAGCGGCCAGGCGCTGGGATGGGTGGATTCGCTTTGGCCAGCGCCGCCGGTCACCGGCGCGGCGTGTTCCGGGCGCAGGCCCAGCACCAGCTCGCCCTGGCGCGGCGCGGCTGCGGGCAGGGGCAGAGAAGCATCGCCCACCAGGAAACGGTCGCCGTCCACCCGCCCGCGCAGCAAGTTCATCGCGGGCGAGCCGATGAAGCTCGCCACGAAGGTGGTGGCCGGTCGCCCGTAGACCTCCTCCGGCGTGCCGAACTGCTCCATGCGGCCAGCGTTCATCACGATGATGCGCTGCGCCAGCGTCATCGCCTCGACCTGGTCATGGGTCACGAACAAGGCGGTCACGCCAAGCTCCCGGTGCAGGCCCTGGATCTCCAGCCGGGTCTGTACCCGCAGCTTCGCATCCAGGTTCGAGAGCGGCTCATCGAAAAGGAAGACCTGCGGATCGCGCACGATAGCGCGGCCCATGGCCACCCGCTGACGCTGGCCGCCGGACAGCTCCCGCGGCTTGCGTTGCAGCAGATGTCCCAGCTCCAGGATGCGCGCGGCCTTGTCCACCCGGGCCTGGATATCAGCGGGGGAGAGCTTGCGGATCTTCAGGCCATAGGCCATGTTCTCGAACACGCTCATGTGGGGATACAGCGCGTAGTTCTGGAACACCATCGCGATGTCCCGGTCGGCCGGTTCGACATCGTTGACCACCCGGCCGCCGATGGCGATCTCGCCGCCGCTGATCTCTTCCAGCCCGGCCACCATGCGCAGCAAGGTGGACTTGCCGCAGCCCGAGGGGCCGACGATCACGACAAATTCGCCGTCCAGGATCTCGGCGCTGACGCCGTGGATCACCGGGTTGGCCTTGGCGCCGTGACCGTATTGCTTCACGACGGTGCGCAGGGAAATGCTTGCCATGGTTATTTTTCTGTATCGACCAGACCCTTGACGAACCAGCGCTGCATGAGCACCACGACAAGGGCGGGCGGAATCATCGCGAGCACGGCCGTGGCCATGATGATGTTCCAGTCGTTGGCGGCGTCGCCGCCGCTGATCATCCGCTTGATGCCAATCACCACCGGGTACATCTGCTCGTCGGTGGTCACCAGCAGCGGCCACAGGTATTGGTTCCAGCCATAGATGAACTGGATCACGAAGAGCGCGGCGATGCTGGTGGCCGACAGCGGCAACAGCACATCACGGAAGAAACGCATCGGGCCCGCGCCGTCGATGCGGGCCGCCTCCACCAGTTCGTCCGGCACGGTCAGGAAGAACTGCCGGAACAGGAAGGTGGCCGTGGCCGAGGCGATCAGCGGCACCGTCAACCCCGCATAGCTGTTGAGCAGGTGCAGGTCGGCCACCACCTGGTAGGTGGGCCCGATGCGCACCTCCACGGGCAGCATCAGCGTGACGAAGATCGCCCAGAAGAACAGCTGCCGCAGCGGAAAGCGGAAGTACACGATGGCGAAGGCCGAGAGCAGCGAGATGGCGATCTTGCCCACCGCAATCAGCACGGCGCAGACCAGGCTCACCCACATCATGCGGGAGACCGGCGCGTTCGAGCCGGCGCCCGTACCGCTGCCTGTCAGCGCAGCCTGGTAGTTCTCCAGCAGATGCGCGCCCGGCACCAGGGGCATCGGCGCCTGCACGATGGCGTCCGCCGTGTGGGTGGACGCCACGAAGGCGATGTACAGCGGAAATGCCACGATCAGCACGCCCAGCACCAGGATCAGGTGGGAGAGCAGCGTGAGCGCGGGGCGGCGTTCAACCATGGAAAAGCCCGTTCAGTAGTTGACCTTGCGCTCGACGAAGCGGAACTGGATCACCGTCAGCACGACGACCACCGCCATCAGCACCACGCTCTGCGCGGCCGAGCCGCCCAGGTCCATGGCCTTGAAGCCGTCGTAATACACCTTGTAGACCAGGATCGCCGTGTCCTTGCCCGGGCCGCCCTGCGTGGCCGCATCGATGATGCCGAAGGTGTCGAAGAAGGCATACACCACGTTGATCACCAGCAGGAAGAAGCTGGTGGGCGACAGCAGCGGGAAGGTGATGGTCCAGAAGCGCTTCCAGGGGCTGGCGCCATCGATGGCCGCGGCTTCCAGCAGCGAGCGGGGAATGGACTGCAGGCCCGCCAGGAAGAACAGGAAGTTGTAGGAGATCTGCTTCCAGACCGCGGCGGCCACCACCAGCGCCATCGCATGGTCCGGGTTCAGCAGATGGTTCCACTGGAAGCCCATCCGGTCCAGTCCGTAAGAGACCACGCCGATCGACGGCGCGAACATGAACAGCCACAGCACCCCGGCAATGGCGGGCGCCACGGCGTACGGCCAGATCAGCAGCGTGCGGTAGACCATGGCGCCGCGCACCACCCGGTTCGCCATCGTTGCCAGCAGCAGCGAAATGCCCAGACCGAGCACCGCCACCAGCAGCGAGAACACGGCCGTGGTGCGGAACGAGGCCAGGTATCCGCTGTCATTGAAGAGCTGCCGGAAGTTGTCGAGCCCGACCCAGTCCACCGACAGGCCGAACGCGTCCTGCTGCTGCAGGCTCTGCAACAGGGCCTGGCTCGCGGGCCAGAAGAAGAACATGCCGATGACGGCGGCCTGGGGTGCCAGCAGCACCCAGGGCAACCATCCCGAGCGGAACAGGACGCGCTTTTGCTGGGACATCAGAGCTTGGCCGACTTCTGGAAACGTTCCAGCAACTCATTGCCGCGTCGCACCGCTTCATCCAGGCCTTGCTTGGGCGTCTTGCGCCCGGCCCAGACCTGTTCCATTTCTTCATCCACGATGGTGCGGATCTGCGGCAGGTTGCCCAGCCGGACGCCGCGGCTCTTGTCGGTCGTCTTGCGGATCATCTGGGTCACCGCCACGTCGGTACCCGGATTGGCCTGGTAGAAGCCGCTCTTCTCGGTCAGCTCGTAGGCCGCCTTGGTCACCGGCAGGTAGCCGGTGCGCTTGTGGCTTTCGGCGGCCACTTCAGGGCGGGCCAGATATTGCAGGAAGGCGGCCACGCCCTTGTATTCCTGCGGCTTCTTGCCGGCCATCACCCACAGGCTCGCGCCGCCGATGATGGTGTTCTGCGGCGCGCCCGGCACGTCGGGGTAATAGGGCAGGGGGGCAATGCCGGCCGAGAACTTCGCGCTCTTCTTGATGTTGGCGTACAGGCCCGACGAGCCGGTCTCCATGGCACATTCACCGGAGACGAAGGTCGCATCGGCGGTGTTGCCGCGGCCCTTGTACACAAACAGCCCCTGCTTGGCCATGTTGGCCAGGTTCTCGATATGCCGCACATGCAGCGGCGAGTTGAAGACCAGGCGGGCGTCCAGGCCGCCGAAGCCGTTGTTCTTGGTGGCGTATTCGACGTTGTGCCAGGCCGAGAAGCTTTCCAGCTGCGTCCAGCCCACCCAGCTGGTGGTGAACGGGCACTTGTGCCCGGAGGCCTTGAGCTTGGCGGCGGCGGCGGCCACTTCCGGCCAGGACGACGGCGGCTTGTTCGGATCCAGCCCCGCGGCCTTGAACGCATCCTTGTTGTAGTGCAGGACCGTGGTGGAGCTGTTGAACGGGAAGCTCAGCATCTGCCCGTTTGGCGCCGTGTAATAGCCGGCCACGGCGGGGACGTACGCGGCGGTGTCGAACTTCACGCCCGCCTGCTGCATGACCTGGCCCACGGGCACGACCGCACCCTTGCTGGCCATCATGGTGGCGGTGCCCACTTCGAACACCTGCAGGATGTGGGGGGCGTTGCCCGCACGGAAAGCGGCAATGGCGCCGGCCATGGATTCGTCGTACGCGCCCTTGTAGACCGGCACGACCTTGTAGTCCTTCTGGCTGGCGTTGAAATCCTTGGCCAGGTCATTGACCCAGTCGCCCAGGCCACCGCCCATGGAGTGCCACCACTGGATCTCGGTCTGGGCCAGGGCGGGGGCGGAATTCACGGCCAGCACGGCCGCGAGCAGGGCCGCCTTCGATGCGGCAAGCAGGGAAGTCTTCATGGGTCTCCGATGCTCCTGAGATGTTGTTCGGCGGTCAAACCGCCGGAGCTTATGGCCGGATTGTGACACTGGCCACGCGCACTTCGACGATAGGCAGCCCAACTAGAGCCCCTGGACCAGGGCTGCCCTCTGGGTCTCAGGTAGGATTCTGGTCAATGCCCCGCCCGGGCCGGCCGCCATCCTGGCCATCGCGAACGCCTCTCCGGCGCCCGACACCGTCGCGGCGCCGGCGGACCACAAGTCCGGGCGCTGCCTTCCCCGGGGCCACGGTTCGCCGTCCGGTTTCCAGTGTCCCAGCCTGGCCCGCCGCTTCCCGCGCCGGGCCGCAACCCAGGGTGTTCACGCACCTGGCCGCCATGAATGCACCGCATCTGCTGATGCCCGCCGACCCCGCGATGGCCGGCGATCTGTCCCAGACCCACGCGCCCGCCCCGCGGCTGCGTGAGATTCCGTACAACTACACCTCCTTCTCAGACCGGGAGATCGTCCTGCGTCTGCTGGGCGCACGCGCCTGGGAATTGCTGGACCAATTGCGCGGCGAGCGCCAGACGGGCCGCTCCGCGCGCATGTTGTATGAAGTGCTGGGCGACATCTGGGTGGTGCAGCGCAACCCCTATCTGCAGGACGACCTGCTGGACAACCCGAAACGCCGGGAAGCCTTGATCGGCGCACTGCGGCACCGCCTGACCGAAGTGCAGCGCCGCCGCCATCCGGAAGACGACGCGCAGCGCGACGCCTGGGTGGGCGAACTGCTGACGGCCGCCGAAGCGGCCGTTGCCGCCTTCTCCCACCAGTTCGAACAGGTGGCGGAACTGCGCAAGCGGGCCACGCGCGTGTTTGCCCGCACCACAGCGAAGGACAACATCAAGTTCGATGGCCTGTCCCGCGTGGCGCACGTCACCGATGCCACCGACTGGCGCGTCGAATACCCCTTCGTGGTGCTCACGCCGGACACCGAGGCGGAAATGGCGGCCCTGGTGGCCGGCTGCTTCGAGCTGGGCCTGACCGTCATCCCGCGCGGGGGCGGTACCGGCTATACCGGCGGCGCGGTGCCGCTGGTGTGGAACACGGCGGTCATCAACACCGAAAAACTCGAAGCCATGCGCGGCGTGGAGATGATGGTGCTGCCGGGCATGGACCGTGAAGTGCCCACCATCTTCACCGAAGCCGGCGTCGTCACCCAGCGCGTCTCGGACCTGGCCGAACTGCATGGCTACGTCTTTGCCGTGGACCCCACCTCGGCGGAAGCCTCGTGCGTGGGTGGCAACGTGGCCATGAATGCCGGTGGCAAGAAGGCTGTGCTGTGGGGCACCGCCCTGGACAACCTCGCCTCCTGGCGCATGGTGACTCCGGAAGCCAAATGGCTGGAGGTGCATCGCATCGGCCACAACCTGGGCAAGATCCATGACGTGGATGTGGCCAGCTTCGAGCTGCGCTACTTCGACGCCACCGGCAAGAAGCTGGAGCGCACCGAACGCCTGGACATCCCCGGACGCACCTTCCGCAAGGAAGGCCTGGGCAAGGATGTGACCGACAAGTTCCTGGCAGGGCTGCCTGGCGTGCAGAAGGAGGGTTGCGATGGTCTCATCACCAGCGCCCGCTGGGTGGTGCACCGCATGCCGGCCCATGTGCGCACGGTCTGTCTGGAGTTCTTCGGCAACCCGAAGGACTGCGTGCCGTCCATCGT
>Ga0065165_1000941_pt1 | contig 37145 bp, 36 predicted proteins | sample AraplaMF_Cvi_mMF_FD_63813 | JGI IMG/M metagenome (GOLD analysis project Ga0065165, IMG submission 63813) | Arabidopsis root microbial communities from the University of North Carolina, USA - plate scrape MF_Cvi_mMF (version 2) (version 3) | ecosystem: Host-associated > Plants > Roots >... | reverse complement strand
CGCCCCTCTCCCTACCCTCTCCCCTCGGGCTGCGCCTCGGGGGAGAGGAGATTAGCCCGCCGCGCCAGCCACTCCTCGCGCGTCTGGCCCCAGCAGTCGACCGGCACGTTCATCGGCGGCGGCAGCACGGCCTGGCGCAGGATGCGCGAGCCCAGGCGCTCGGCCACCTTCTGCGAGTTCGTGTTGGCCGCCTCGATGGTGTGGATCACCTCGGTCCAGTCCTGGGTGGCGAAGGCCCAGTCGATGGCCGCCGTGGCCGCCTCGGTGGCGTAGCCCTTGCCCCAGCAGTCGCGCACGACGCCCCAGCCCACCTCGGGACCCGGCCAGCCCTCGGGCCGCCACGGCCCGACGCGGCCCACCCAGCGGCCGGTCGCCTTCTCGATCACCGAGAACATGGAATAGCCCCGGCTGAACCAGCCGCCGGCCATCACGCTCATGATCCGCCACGCGCCGATGCGGTCCTGCACGCCGCCGATGTAGCGGGCCGCCTCCTCGTCGGCGCAGAACGCGGCCCAGGCCTCGAAGTCGCCGGGCTCGGGCGCGCGGAGAATGAGGCGTTCTGTCTCAAGCGTGGGGATTTCCAACGGCACGGTTTTGCCTCAATCTGCGGTTGGGAGAGTGTTTCGGGGTGGGGCTGATCTGGACGGCGCGTGCGCCGTGACCAACTCCTGCCTGTTGCGTCGAGGGACCCGTGTATCAGGGGGCGCCTCATGACGCAGGTCGATTTCGAAGATCAATCGCCGGAACCGCCGCTCGGCAAGCCGCCGGGACACGGCCGGCTCATCGCCGCGGGCGTCGTGGGCGCGCTGGCGCTGGGCGCGGGCATGGGCCTCTGGGCGCGTCCGGCCTCGCCGCCGCTGCCCGGCGCCCGGCCGCCGGCGCCGGAGGTGACGCCCCGCCCCGCTCTGCAGATCGTGGTCGACGACGGCCCCGCGCCCATCGGCCCGCTGCTGGAGGTCCTGCCTGGCGACGCGCCGGCCCACGAGGCCCAGCCCCTGCCGCCGGTCGCGGCCGAGCCCGTCGCCCCGCGCCGCCCCGCCGCGGGCCTGATGAAGGTGGACGCCGTCGTGGCCGCCGCGCCGCTGCTGGTCCCGGCGGTGAAGGTCGAGCCCCGACCTGAGCCCGTCGTCCAGCCCAAGCCGGTGAAGGTCGAGGCGCCGAAGGCCGCCGAGAAGCCGCTGCAGAAGGCCGTCCGCAAGGTCGTCGAGGCCCCCAAGGCGAAACCCGAGGCCCGGCCCGATCCGAAGGCCGAGCGGTTGAAGGTCGCCGAGGCCAAGGCGAAGAAGGCCGAAAGGGCCAAGGCCGAGAAGGACGCCCGCCTCGCCAAGGCGGAGAAGGCGAAGGCCGGGAAACTCGCGAAGGCCGAGAAGGCCAAGGCGGTGAAGCTGGCCAAGGCCGAGCCCCGCAAGGTCGAGAAGGCGAAGGCTGAAAAGCCCAAGGCCGAACCGAAGCGCCTGGCCACGCTGGTCAAGGCCGTGAAGGCCGCGCCCGCCAAGCTGAAGGCCGAGGTCGCGAAGAAGAAGGTCGAACTCGCCCAGGCCAAGCCGAAGCCCAAGGTGCAGAAGGCCTCCAACCGCCCGACCGTTACCAAGGCGCCCGCGCCGAAGCCCGTCGCGCCTCGGCGGCCGGTCCCCGTCGGCGAGGGGCCGATGCGGGTGGCGCGCAACGACCTTTGCGCCTCGGGCGATCCCGGCGAAGCCGCCGTCTGCGCCGACCGCCGGCTGGGCGCCCGCGACCGCCAGATGCAGCAGGCCTACCGCAACGCCGAGGCCGCGGGCGTTCCCGCCTCGGCGCTCCGCCGCCAGCAGGCCCGCTGGCTGCAGGCCCGCGCCGCCGCCGCCCGCGAGGCGCCCTGGGCGGTGGAGGACGTCTACGAGGCCCGGATCTCCGAACTCAACGACCTGACCCGCGACGCGCGGGAGAATTAGCTTCCGCGCGCAAACCGCGTGGCCTGGCCGCTGCTGGTGGTCTGCACCATGCCCGTGATCTTGCCGCCCGCATCGCGGTCGAAGCTCACGCGGATCGGGATCGCCGTCCCCTCGACCGCGAACACGTCCGCGCCGACGGGCTTCAGCGCCAGCGGCGGGCGGCGGCCCTGCGCCACCATCAGCCGCCCGTCCTGCACCGCCACCGAGCGGGCGCCGTAGGCCCCGGCATAGTCGCCCAGCGCCTTGACCGGCGCCGCCGGACCCAGCGCCTCCAGCGCCCACTGGGCGTCGGTCTTCACGAAGGGGCTGGCGGTGGTCGCCACAACCTTGGCCAGGGCGAGCTGCTCGGCCTTCGCCAACGCCTGGCCGACGGGGACGGCCACGTCGGGGACCACGCCCGAGCCTTCCCAGTTCTTCTTCGTGATCGGGTTCACCGGGCTGCCGCCCGAGACGAACACGGCGAAGCCGTCGCCCACCGGCGCCATGCCGCCCGGATTGGCGCCGCCCGCACTGGCCTCGCCCACGATCGTGGCGCGCTTTGCCGACTGCAGGGTGTAGCTGAAGCTCTCGGCCGCCGAGGCCGTGCGCCCGCTCACCAGCACAAAAACCGGCTGCTCCAGCCGCCGGCCCGTCTTCGGCGGCGCGGGCGGCCGCTCGTAACGGTCGGGGCCGCGGCTCTTGAAGGTGTTGTAGACGTCCGCCCCCTCGGGAACGAAGTGGCCGACCAAGTAGCCCACCATGGCCGGCGAACCGCCGCCGTTGTCGCGCAGGTCGAAGACCACGGCGTCCGCATTGGCGGTCAGCGCCATCACGGCGTCCGCCGCGTCCTTGGCCGGCCCCTCCCCGCCCTCGAAGTGGGCGAAGTAGCCCATGTTCACCACCGCGATGTTGCCGGGCAGGCGCTCGACCCCGCGGAAGCCGTAGTTCTGCCGCCGCTCGGCCTCGGCCTCGTCGGCGCTGGGGCGGCGCGGCCCCGGCGGCGGAGGCGGGCTCGCCGACCAGACGACCTGGAAGTGCGAGTCCTGCGGCTTCAGCCGCACCGTCAGGGCCTGGGCCAGGTCGAGCGGGGCGGCGTAGCGGTCGTAGTCGCCCTTGGCCGCCTCGGCCTTCAGCTCGGCGGCCAGCTTCGCGCCCTTGGCGGCGTCGAAGTAGCGGTCGGCGATCTGGTCGGCGATCCGGCCGACCACGTCGCGGGGCTCGGCCGCCTGTGCGGTTCCGGCCAGCAGGCAAGCGAGCGCCACGGCGCCCAGCATCTTGCGCATCGGTAGTCCTCCCATCCTGCGCCGAGCCTAGCCTGGAGCCGCCCGGCGCATGTGTCGAAGTCCGTTTCACGCGCGGCCAATTTCTCGCCCCAGTTGACCGGCGCCCCGGTGCGCTTGCATTTGGCCCTGGCAACCCGGAGATCCGCCTTGGCCGACCCTATCCGCATCGCCATCGCCGGCGCCCTGGGCCGCATGGGCCAGGCGGTGGACAAGGTTGTGGCCGCCGATCCGGGCCTGGTGGTGGCCGCCCGCTTCGACCGCCCGGGCGCGGAAGGCGAGGGCCTGGTCACCGTGGCCGAGTCGCTGGCCGCCGCCGACGTGATCATCGACTTCACCACGCCCGCCGCTTCCGTCGAGCTGGCCCGCCAGGCCGCCGGCCACGACGTGGCGCTGGTGATCGGCGCCACGGGCGCGACCGATGAGCAGCGCGCCGCCATCGCCGAGGCGGCGAAGCAGACGGCCATCGTCTTCGCCGGCAACTATTCGCTGGGCGTGAACATGCTGATGGGCCTGGTCGCCCAGGCGGCCCGCGCCCTGCCCGCCGACGCCTACGACGTCGAGATCTTCGAGGCCCACCATCGCCACAAGGTCGACGCCCCCTCCGGCACCGCCTTCATGCTGGGCGAGGCCGCCGCCAAGGGCCGGGGCGTCAGCCTCAAGGACGTGGCGCGGCTCACCCGCGACGGTATCACCGGCGAACGGCCGATCGGTGAGATCGGCTTCTCGGTCCTGCGCGGCGGCGGGATCGTCGGGGAGCACAGCGTGACCTTCGCGGCAGAGGACGAGATCCTGACCCTCAGCCACTCCGGCCGCGACCGGGGCCTGTTCGCGCGCGGCGCCGTGGCCTCGGCCAAGTGGGTCGCCGGCAAGCCGCTGGGGCTCTACGACATGCAGGACGTGCTGGGCTTCTCCAAGGACTGACCGCGATGGCCGACCTCATCGACCAGGACGCCACCAGCCAGCTCGTCGCGCTGGTCGGCAAGCGCGTGTCGGCGGTCGAACTTCTCAAAGCCTCGCTGGCGCGCCACGCCGAGACCCACGACCGGCTGAACGCCGTGGTCGCCGCCGATCCCGAGCGGGCGTTGGAGCGGGCCCGCGCCCTGGACGACGCGCGCATTCGCGGCGAGACGCTGGGGCCGCTGGCTGGCCTGCCCATGACCATCAAGGACACCTTCGACGTGGCCGGCATGGCCGCCTCGTCGGGCCTGATGGAGCTGAAGCGACGGATGACCGAGGACGCCGCCGCCGTCAGCCACGCGCGGCGCGCGGGCGCCGTGATCTGGGGCAAGACCAATGTGCCGGTCATGGCCGCCGACTGGCAGAGCGCCAACGGCGTCTACGGCGCCACCAACAATCCCTGGGACCTCAAGCGCACGCCCGGCGGCTCGTCCGGCGGGGCCGCGGCGGCGCTGGCGGCAGGGGTGACGCCGCTGGAGATCGGCTCGGACATCGGCGGCTCGCTGCGGGTGCCCGCCACCTTCTGCGGCGTGTTCAGCCACAAGCCCACCTGGGGGATGGTCAGCCAGCGCGGCCACGTCCCGCCCAGCCCAGGCTCGTACGCCGAACGCGACCTGAACGTCATCGGCCCCATGGCGCGTTCGGCCCGCGACCTGCGCCTGCTGCTCTCGATCATCGAGAACGGCCCGCTGGCGCCCAAGGCTCCGCCGGCCGACCTCACCCAGATCAAGATCGGGTTGTGGCTGGACGACCCGCTGTGCCCGCTCGACACCGAGGTCCGCGCCGTCATCCAGACCTTCGCCGACGAACTGCGGGCCGCCGGCGCCCAGGTGGAGGCCATCCCCAGTCCGGTCGACATGCGCGCCCTGCTGCACGCCTACCAGACCCTGCTGGGCGCCGTGCTGGGCGAGGACCTGCCGCCGAAGATGATGCGCGGCATGGAACGCGCGCGGTTCTTCATGAAGGGTTCGGTGCAGAAGGCCGGGCCGCTGTCCAACGCCGCCATGGTGATGGCCTACACCGCCCGCCACACCGAATGGCTGGCCGCCGACGCCGTCCGCGCCCGCCTGCGCAGCGAGATCGACGTGGCCTTCGGAAGCTGGGACGCGATCCTGGCGCCGATCGCCCCGGTGCCGGCCTTCCCGCACGACAGGCGCCCGTTCCAGAAGCGGGTGCTGAAGGCCTCCGACGGCCGGACGATCCCCTACAACGCGATGCTGACCTGGATCTCGGTGGCGACCGCGCTGCGCCTGCCGGCCACCGCCGTGCCCGCGGGCCAGACGCCCGGCGGGCTGCCGGTGGGCGTCCAGCTCATCGGCCCCCACGCCGGCGACGCGCGCACGCTGGCCATCGCCCAGGCCATCGACGAGAACGTCCGCGGGTTCGTCGCCCCGCCGCTGCTGGGCTAGTCCTCCAGCTCGATCCAGACCGCGGCGTGGTCGCTGGCGCCCTCGCGGGCCCGGAACGCGCGGTCGACGCCCGCGTCCGTGAGGGCAGCCGCCACCTGCGGGCTCAGCAACAGGTGGTCGATGCGCAGGCCGGCGTCCCGCTCCAGCGCGCCGCGCCAGTACTTCCAGAAGGTGTAGACCGTCTCGTCCGGGAACCGCGCGCGGACCGCGTCGGTCCAGCCCCGGGCCAGCAGCCGCGCGTAGGCCTCGCGGACCGCCGGGTGAAAGAGGGCGTCATCCGCCCAGCGCTCGGGCGCATAGACGTCGCGCGGCTCGGGGATGATGTTGAAGTCGCCCGCCAGCACCACCGGGTGGCCGCTGGCCAGCAGCTCCGCCGCGTGCGCCTCCAGACGATCCAGCCAGCGCGTCTTGAACTCGAACTTCGGCCCCGGCTGCGGATTGCCGTTCGGCGCGTAGAGCGAGGCCACGATCACGCCGTGGGCCGCGGCCTCGACGTAGCGGCTCTGGACGTCGGCCTTGTCGCCGGGCAGCCCCTTACGGACCAGGACGGGCTCCGCGCCCCGCGCCAGGATCGCCACGCCGTTCCAGCGGCTCTCGCCATGCCAGACGGCGCCGTAGCCGGCCCGCCGCAACTCGGCGACGGGAAACCGTTCCTCGGGCGCCTTCAGCTCCTGCAGGCACACGACGTCCGGCTGGGTCTCGGCCAGCCAGGCGAGCAGACTCTTCAGCCGCCCGTTCACCCCGTTCACATTGTAGGTCGCAATCCGCACGCAGCGGTGAGAACTGCGAAAGGCCCAGCTTGTTCCGCGCTCAGCTCGCGCCGGTGGATCCGAAGCCGCCCGCGCCGCGCGCCGTCTCGTCCAGACTGTCGACCTCGGCCCAGGTCGCCTGGATCACCGGGGCGATCACCAGCTGGGCGATGCGGTCGCCGCGGCGGATCGTGAACGCCTCGGGCCCGTGGTTGATCAGGATCACCTTCACCTCGCCCCGGTAGTCGGCGTCGACCGTGCCGGGCGAGTTCAGGCAGGTGATGCCGTTCTTGAACGCCAGCCCCGAGCGGGGCCGCACCTGGCCCTCGAAGCCGGGCGGCAGGGCGAAGGCCAGGCCCGTCGGCACCGCGAACCGGTCGCCCGGATGCAGCACCAGGGGCTCGCCGGCCGGGACCGCGGCGCGCAGGTCCATCCCCGCCGCCTGAGCGGTCTCATAGGCGGGGAGCGGGATGTCCTGTCCGTGCGGCAGGCGGGTGATCGGGACGGTGGGCGACACTCAGAATTCCTCGGCGATGCGGGCGGCCAGCCGGCGAGCGACCTCGCCCTTGGCCATGCGGTCCCATCGCTCGATTCCCCCCTTGGAGACTATGGCGACGGCGTTCTGGTCGCCGCCCATGGTCCCCTCGACGCTGACGTCGTTGGCGACGATCCAGTCGCAACCCTTCCGCGCCAGCTTGGCCTGGGCGTAGGCTTCCACGTCGTTGGTCTCGGCCGCGAAGCCCACCACCAGTTTGGGCCGCGCCTTGGCCTTCGAGAGCGTCGCCAGGATGTCGGGGTTCTCGACGAGGGCGATGGCCGGCGGGCCGCCTTCGCCCTTCTTGATCTTGCCGGTCCCGACGCTTTCGGGGCGCCAGTCGGCGACCGCGGCGACGCAGACGGCGATATCGGCCGGCAGCGCGGCCTCGCAGGCGGCCAGCATCTCGCGGGCGGTCTCGACGTCCACTCGGTTCACGCCGGGCGGGGCCGTCAGCGCTGTCGGCCCGCTTACCAGCGTCACCTCGGCGCCCAGGGCGGCCAGGGCCGAGGCGATGGCGTAGCCCTGCTTGCCCGACGAGCGGTTGGACAGGAAGCGCACGGGGTCGATCGGCTCGGCGGTCGGCCCGGCGGTGACGATCGCGCGCTTGCCGGCCAACGGGCGCGCCGCCGCGCCCGACAGCGCGGTGAGGATCGCGTCCAGGATCGCCAGCGGCTCGGCCATGCGGCCGGGGCCATATTCGCCGCAGGCCATGGCGCCCTCGTCCGGCCCCACGAACAGCACGCCGTCGGCCTTCAGCCGCTCGAAGTTCCGCCGCGTCGCCGCGTGCTCCCACATCCGCACGTTCATGGCCGGCGCCATCAGCACGGGCTTGTCGGTGGCGAGGATGGTGGTCGATGCCAGGTCGTTGGCGTGGCCGTTCGCGGCCTTGGCCATCAGGTCAGCCGTCGCCGGCGCCACGACCACCAGGTCGGCCGAGCGCGACAGCTCGATGTGGCCCATCTCGGCCTCGTCGGTGAGGCTGAAGAGCTCGGAATAGACCTTGTCCTCGCTGAGCGCCGAGAGGCTGAGCGGCGTGACGAACTCATGGCCCGCCTTGGTCAGGATCGGCCGCACGCCGACGCGCGCCTTGCGCAGGAGCCGCGTCAGCTCCAGCGCCTTGTAGGCCGCGATGCCGCCGCCGACGATGAGGAGAACCCGCTGCTCGGCCAAGGCCCGACACCCCGCAAATGAGGGCTCCGATGTAGGCGATCACGGGGGACTCGACAAACCTCGGACGTTGTGTTCTTTCTTTGTTCCAGCTCGACCATAGGACGGGAAACGAGATGAGGAACCTCAAGATTGCGCTGCTGTTCGCCAGCGCGGCGATGCTGCTGACGGCCTGCGACAACGGTCCGTCGGCCGTGGCGCAGAAGCAGGCGGCCGGCACGCAGATGGCGGCGAACGCCGTGGGCGACGCCGCGTCCGACACGAACGTCCGCAGCTACGACAACGGTGCGCCGCGCGAGGATCATCGCCGCGACCCGGTCCCCGAAGTGGACGGCAAGCCGATGTGGTCGGCCAGCCGCAAGTTCTCGGCCCAGCAGAACGCCCAGCGGGCCTTCGACCGCAACGGCCGCGCGTTCGGGGCCGACAGCGTCGACGCGTTCGTCCAGAAGGCGCACGGCTTCGTCTCGAACCCGCCCAAGGGCACGCTGACCATGACGCGGTCGAACGGCGACAAGCTGTTCTACGACCCCAAGGGCAATGTCTTCGCCGTCGCCAGCAAGGCCGGCGCGCCGCGCACCATGTTCAAGCCGGACGAGGGCATGGCCTACTGGGAAGAGCAGAAGGCCAGCGAGGCCCGCCGCCAGGCGTCGCGCCGCAGCCGTGACGACGACGAGGCCTAGAGCCGCCTCAGGCCTAGGGCAGCGCGATCAGCGCCTCGATGTCGGGCCAGCGGTAGGCCACTTCGTGCAGCAGGCCGCCGCCGGGGCCGGGCTCCAGGCGCGGCGGTTCGGCCACGCCGCCCATGTGCTCGTAGAAGCCGCGGGCGGCGAGGTTGTCGCGCAGCACCGAGATCACCAGAGAGCCGGCGCCGCGCGCCGCCAGCGCCCGGGCGGTCTCGGTCAGCAGCCGGGCGCCCAGCCCGTGGCCCTGCGCCGCCTTCAGCACATAGAGGGTGGCGATCTCGCCCTCGCCGGCCATCCGGCGGCGCGAGGGGCCGGCCTGGGCGTAGCCCACGATCCCGTGGCGGTCGGCGGCGGCCAAGGTCACGTCATCGGGGCCGGGATGCAGCAGGCTGCGGGCGAAACGGCGCATGTGGCCCTCCGCCGACATCCGGGCGAGATAAGCGTCGGGCAGCAGTCCGCGATAGGTCTCGCGCCACGACGTCACGTGCACCAGCGCCAGCTGCTCGGCGTCGCCGGGACCGGGCGGAAAGAGAACGAAGCGCGTATCGACGCTGCCATGGGCCATCTATCCACAGCTTGGCGCTCGCATGACGCGGTTCAAGGGGGTGCGGGACTCAACCCTGCCCGTTAACGTCCGCGGTCCGATGAACGCCCAAGTATCCGCCGCCACCCCCGATCCCGCCGCCGGCGCCACGCCGGTGATGGCGCAGTACTTCGAGGCCAAGGCCCGCCAGCCGGACGCGCTGGTGTTCTTCCGCATGGGCGACTTCTACGAGCTGTTCTTCGAGGACGCGCAGAAGGCCGCGGCCACCCTCGGCATCACCCTCACCGCCCGCGGCAACCACGGCGGCAATCCGATCCCGATGGCCGGCGTCCCCGCCCACGCCATGGAGGCCTACCTCGCCAAGCTGGTGCGCGCCGGCTTCAAGGTGGCGCTCTGCGACCAGCTGGAGGATCCCGCCGAGGCCAAGCGGCGCGGCGGCTCCAAGGCCGTGGTCCGCCGAGACGTCACCCGCGTGGTCACGCCCGGCACGCTCACCGAGGACGGCCTGCTGGACGCCCGCGGCGCCAACCGCCTGGCCGCCGTCTCGGTGCGCGCCGGCGGCGCGGCGGTGGCCAGCGTCGAGCTCTCCACCGGCGAGGTGGAATGCCTGAGCGTGACGGTGTCGGGCCTGGCCTCGACGCTGGCGGCCCTGGGCCCGTCCGAGGTGCTGGTCCCCGACCGCCTGTTCGCCGACGAAGCGGTCTCGACGGCGCTGAAGCAGGCCGGCGGCTTCGTCCAGCCGATGCCCAGCGCCCTGGCCGAGCCGGGCGCGTCCGAAACCCGGCTGAAGCGGCTCTACGGTGTCGACACGCTGGACGGCTTCGGCCAGCTCTCGGGCGCCGAGGTCTCGGCCCTGGGCCTGATCGCCGCGCATCTCGAGACCACGCAGGCGGGCCGGATGCCCGCGCTCTCGGCCCCGCGCCGGGCCGGCGAGTCCGACGTCATGGTCATCGACCCGGCGACGCGGGCCAGCCTGGAGATCGAGAAGGCGACCTCCGGCGCCCGCGACGGCTCGCTGCTCTCGGCCATCGACCGCACGGTGACCGCTCCTGGCGCGCGCATGCTGGCCTCGCGGCTGGCGCGCCCGCTGCTGGACCCGGCCGCCATCGACGCCCGTCTGGACGCGGTCGCCTGGTTCTGCGGCCAGCGCGGCCAGCGGCAGAAGCTGCGCGAGACCCTGAAGGGCCTGCCCGACATGGCCCGCGCGCTCAGCCGCCTGGCGCTCGGCAGAGGCGGCCCCCGTGACCTCGGCGCCCTGCGCGACGGCCTGAACACCGGCGAGGCCGTCTGCCAGCTCTTCAGCGCGACCAAGGACCCGCTGCTGACCCTGCCGGCCGAGACGGCCCAGGCGCTGGGCGCGCTGCACCTGGCCAACGCCCCCGACCTGGGCGTCTTCCGCGACATGCTGATCGCCGGCCTGGGCCCCGACCTGCCGGCGCTCACCCGCGACGGCGGCTTCGTGGCCGACGGCGTGCGGCCCGAACTGGACCAGGCCCGGGCGCTGCGCGACGACAGCCGCCGGGTGATCGCCGCGCTGGAGGCCCGCCTGGCCGAGGAGAGCGGCGTGGCGCTGAAGGTCCGGCACAACGCGGTGCTGGGCTATTTCGTCGAGACCACCGCCAAGGCCGCCGAACCCCTGATGCAGGCGCCGCTGAACGCGACCTTCATCCACCGCCAGACGCTCGCCAACCAGGTCCGCTTCACCACCGTCGAGCTGGCCGAGCTGGACGCGAAGATCGCCCAGGCCGCCGAGCGCGCTCTGGCCATCGAGCTCGACACATTCGAGGCCTGGCGCGAGGCCGCCACCGGCGTCGCCCAGCAGATCCAGGCCGCCGCCCAGGCCGCCTCGACCCTCGACGTCGCCTCGGCGCTGGCGGAATGGGCCGACGACGTCGGCGCGACGCGGCCGGTCGTGGACCGCTCGACCGCCTTCGAGGCCGAGGCCGCGCGCCACCCCGTGGTCGAGAACGCCGTCCGCCGCGCCGGCGAGGCCTTCACGCCCAACGACTGCCGCCTGGACGGCGCGGGCGTCGGCGCGGCCCGGCTCAGCCTCGTCACCGGCCCGAACATGGCCGGCAAGTCGACCTTCCTGCGCCAGAACGCCCTGCTGGCGGTCCTGGCCCAGTCGGGCTGCTTCGTGCCGGCCAAGCGCCTGCGCATCGGCGTGGTCGACCGCCTGTTCAGCCGCGTCGGCGCCGGCGACGACCTGGCCCGCGGCCGCTCGACCTTCATGATGGAGATGGTGGAGACCGCCGCCATCCTCTCTCAGGCCACGCCGCGCAGCCTGGTGATCCTCGACGAGATCGGCCGCGGCACCGCCACCTACGACGGCCTCGCGATCGCCTGGGCCTGCGCCGAGGCGCTGCACGAGACCAACCGCTGCCGCGCGCTCTTCGCCACCCACTACCACGAGCTGGCGGTGCTGGAGGGGCGGCTGCCCTACGTCTCCAACCTCAGCCTCAGGGCCAAGGAGTGGAATGGCGAGCTGATCTTCCTGCACGAGGCCGGTCCCGGCCCCGCCGATCGCTCGTACGGCGTGCAGGTGGCCAAGCTGGCGGGCGTGCCGGCGCCGGTGGTGGTCCGCGCGAAGCAGGTGCTGGAGCGGCTGGAGAAGGAGGCCGCCGGCCCGGCCAACCTCGACGACCTGCCGCTGTTCGCCGCCGTCGCCGAGCCCGAGGCCAAGTTCGGCCCCAGCAAGGTCGAGGAGGCCCTGACCGCCCTCGACATCGACGGCATGAGCCCCCGCGAGGCCATGGACGCGCTCTACCGGCTGAAGGGCCTGATGGGCGGAGCGTGACGGCCCTCAAGGCCCTGATGGTCGACGTCGACGGCGTTCTCATCCGGCCCCGCCCAGGCGGCTGGGCCGCGGAGATGGAGGCCGACCTCGGCCTCTCTTCGCAGGCGCTGCAGGAACACTTCTTCCGGCCGCACTGGAACGACGTGGTGCTGGGCCGCGCCGGCTTGCATGAGCGGCTGGGGCCGGTGCTGGCCGAGCACGCCCCGCACCTGACCAGCCATACGCTGGCCGCCTATTGGTTCGAGAAGGACGCCCAGCTCGACGAGACTCTGCTGGCCGACCTCGCCGCGCTGCGGGCGACGGGCGTCCAGCTCCACCTCGCCACCATCCAGGAACACGAGCGGGCGGCCTGGCTGTGGGACAAGCTGGGCTTCCGCGACCGCTTCGACGCCATGCACTACGCCGCCGACCTGGGCTGCAAGAAGTCCGATCCGGCCTTCTACCGCATGGTCGAGGCCCGCACCGGCTTTGAGCCCCACGATCTGGCCCTGCTGGACGACACCGCCGCCAACGTCGAGACCGCCCGCGCGGCCGGCTGGGGCGGCTTCGTCTGGCATGGGACGCGCCGCCTTCAGGATCTGCTGAGCTAGCAAACATTCGTGCGAATCGCGCACGAGTTTCGCCCGCTAGAGCCCAATTCTCTCGCCGCTCGGGAGAGATCACCTTCGCTCCATCGGCGCGAACCCCTCGCGCCATCCAGATGGAACGAGGCAAGTCATGAGCACTCAATCGAAGGTCGCCGTGATCACCGGCGCGTCGCAAGGCATCGGCGCGGCCCTGGTGAAGGCGTATCGCGACGCCGGCTACAAGGTCGTCGCCAACTCCCGCTCGATCGCCCCTAGCGGCGATCCCGACATCGCCACCCTGGCGGGCGACATCTCCGATCCCGCCGTCGCCGAGCAGGTGGTCGCCACGGCGGTCGAACGGTTCGGCCGCATCGACACGCTGGTGAACAACGCCGGCGTCTTCACCGCCAAGCCGTTCACCCAATTCACCGCCGAGGATTGGGCCATCAACATCGGCGTGAACCTCGCGGGGTTCTTCAACGCCAGCCAGGCTGCGATCCGCCGGATGGAAGCCCAGGGCTCGGGCCACGTGGTGCAGATCTCGACCACCCTGGTCGAACAGCCGATCAACGGTGTGCCGGCGGTGCTGGCCTCGCTGACCAAAGGCGGCCTGAACGCGGCGACCAAGTCGCTGGCCATCGAATACGCCTCGCGCGGCATCCGCGCGAACGCCGTGGCGCTGGGCATCATCAAGACGCCGATGCACCCGCCGGAAACCCATGCGGGCCTCGCGACCCTGCACCCGTTGGGCCGCCTGGGCGAGGTCGAGGAAGCTGTCCAGGGCGTGATGTACCTGGAGAACGCCGGCTTCGTGACCGGCGAGATCCTGCACGTCGACGGCGGCCAGTCGGCCGGCCACTGGTGAACCGCGACGGGAGGCCTTGCCCCGGCGGCGCCTCCCGCCATCCTCCCGGTCACGTCCGCATCGGAGATCCGCCATGCCGATCGTCAACATCATGGTCACGCGCGAAGGCTCGAGCCCCGAGCGCGACTCGGTTACGGCCGAGGAGAAGGCTCGCCTGATCAAGGGCGTCAGCGAGCTGCTGCTCGACGTCCTGGGCAAGCCGCTCGACTCCACCTTCGTCACCATCCAGGAGGTCGAGCTGGAAAACTGGGGCTGGGGCGGCCTGCCGGCGCTGGAGTTCCGCCGGCAGCGCGCCGCCGAGGGAAAAGGAACCTAGTCTCCCCTCCGATCGTCATCGCCCGGCTTGTCCGGGCGACCCATGATCTCCGCGGCAAAGGAAAATCGCCGCGGCGCGGCTGCAAATTCTACGGCGGGTCCCGCGATCATGGGTGGCCCGGACAAGCCGGGCCATGACGAGCAAGAGGTTGTGGCATTTACCCCGGATAGAGCCGCCGGGCTTCCGCCGCCAGCCGGCCGAACTCGGTCCGCAGGCGCGGGACGGCGAAGTCCATGAAGGCCCGCACCTTGGGCACGGGCATCCGCGTCGGCTGGACCAGCAGATGGACCGGCTGGGGCGGATGTTCCGCGTCGGCCAGCACGATCCGCAGCTGTCCGGCCTGCACCTCGCGGGCCAGGTGATAGGAATAGACGCGCGTGACGCCGAGGCCCTCCACCGTCGAGGCCACTGCGGCGCGGATGCTGTTGACCAGGATGCGCGGCGCGAAGGTGACCACCCGGGCCGTGGTCGAGCCCGGCGCGGGCGGGAACGTCCAGCGGTCGACGCCGAAGTTTCCCATGGCGACCACGTCGTGGCCCTCCAGGTCCGCCGGCGCCAGGATCGGCGGGCGGGCCGCCAGATAGGCCGGCGCCGCGGCGATCACCCGGCGCACCTCGCCGCCCAGCCTCACGCCCACCAGCGAGGAGTCCGGCAGGTCGCCGACCCGCAGCGCCAGGTCGACGCCCTCGTCCACGAGGTTCACGCTGCGGTCGACCAGCTGCAGGCGCACCGAGACCGCCGGATGGGCCTTCAGGAAGTCGTCGACGACGGGCCGCAGCACCTCCTCGCCGCCGATCGGCGGGGCCGAGATGGTCAGCACGCCCTGGGGCGCCGCCCGCTCGTCGGCCACGAACAGCTCGGCCTCGTCCAGCTCGACCAGGATGCGGCGGCAGGCGGCGGCGTAGCGTTCGCCCGCCGCGCTCAGGCGCATGCTGCGGGTGGTGCGATGGAAGAGCGGCGCGCCGACGTGGTCCTCGAGGAACGAGATCGCCCGGCTGACGGCGGACGACGAACGCTTCAGCGCCCGGCCGGCGCCGGCGAAGCTGCCTTCGTCCACGGCGACCACGAACACCTTCATGGCTTCGAGGCGGTCCATTCCGGCGATCTTGGCAACAATGGTGGTCGAGCGATAGCCATTGGCCCGCCCGCTGCGACGCTCAGGGCTTCGGCTTCGCCCGCCGGCGCTTCACCACGGTAACCGTGAAGGCCGAGCCGGCGCGGGCCTTCAGCCGCTTGCGCGCCGCATCCGCCAGGCCCGACTTGCCTGAACTGACGCTTGACGCCTGCGCCGCCGGCTTGGCCTTGGCGGGCGCCAGGCCGTGGCGCTTGCGGGCCTGCTCGTCCTGGCCCGCCTGCTCGGCCCGGCTCTGCGCCGTCCGCGCGGTCAGGTCCTTGATCAGCGCCTTGCCCTTCCGGGTCCGGCCGGTGAGCGAGGGCGCGACGTAGCGGTTGGCGTTCCAGCCCACCGGGGTGGACCCGCCGCGATACGATCCCTTGCTCATCTCACTCACTCGACGCGGAGCGCGGGCATAGCGGGGCGAAAGCGCGGGGAAAAGCTGGAACGGCCTGCGCGCGTTAACGAACCGTCCTATATGGCTGTCCAGCCATGGCCGCCCGTCTTCGCCCCACCCGCCTGGAATATGTCGTCGACGGCGTGCGCCTGCGCGCCCAGCTCTCGACCGCGGCCCTGGAGCACGTGGGCGACGAGGCGGCCCAGCGGAAGGCCGCCCTCGACATACTGAAGGCCGCCCTGTTCCGTGGCCGGATGATCGCCAAGGAGCGGCTGGAGAACGGCGCCGGCGGCATCGAGACCGCGCGCCTGCTGTCGGGCGTCACCGACGAGGTGGTCTCGGCGCTCTACGACTTCACCACCGTCCACATGTTCCGCGCCCGTAATCCCACCGAGGGTGAGCGGCTGGCGCTGATGGCGGTCGGCGGCTACGGCCGCGGCACGCTGGCGCCCTACAGCGACATCGATCTGCTCTTCGTGCGCCCCTACAAGCAGACCGCCCACGCCGAGAGCGTGATCGAATACATGCTCTACGCCTTGTGGGACCTGGGCTTCAAAGTCGGCCACGCCTCGCGGACGGTCGAGGAGTGCATCAAGCTCTCCCGCGAGGATTTCACGATCCGCACCTCGATTCTGGAGGCGCGGCGCCTGACCGGCGATGAGAAGCTGGCCGAGGAGCTGATCCGGCGCTTCCAGAGCGACGTCGTGAAGGGCACCGGCGCCGAGTTCGTGGCCGCCAAGCTCAAGGAACGCGACGAGCGCCACGCCCGCGCGGGCGCCAGCCGCTACATGGTCGAGCCCAACATCAAGGAGGGGAAGGGCGGTCTGCGCGACCTGAACACCCTCTTCTGGATCGCCCAGTACCTGCATCCCGGCCAGTCCATCGAGAAGGTGCTGCAGCTCGAGATGTTCGAGCGCCGCGAGGTGCGCACCTTCATCCAGGCCTTCGACTTCCTGTGGGCCGTGCGCAGCCACCTGCACTTCACCACCGGCCGGCCCGAAGAACGCCTGACCTTCGACCTGCAGCCCGAGATCGCGCGGCGGATGGGCTACGGCGATCGCGGCGACGCCCCGGCCGTCGAGCGGTTCATGCGCCGCTACTTCCTGATCGCCAAGGACGTGGGCGCGCTGACCCGCGTGTTCGCCGCCAAGCTGGAAGCCGACCAGGTGAAGATGGCCCCCAAGGGGATCAGCCGCTTCCTGCCGGGCCGCACGGTGAAGCGCAAGCCGCTGGCCGAGCCGGGGTTCCACGAGGTGGGCGGGCGCCTGGACGTCGACCCCGACATCTTCGAGCACGACCCCACGAACCTGCTCCGCCTCTTCCGCATCGCCGACCAGCGGAACCTGGACCTGCACCCCGACGCCTTCACGGCGGCGTCCCGCAGCATCAACCTGATCACCTCGGCCGTCCGCCGCGACCGCCACGCCGCCAAGGTGTTCCTCGACATCCTGGCCCGCGGCCGCGATCCGCGCACCACGCTGACGCTGATGACCGAGGCGGGCGTGCTGGGCCGCTACATCCCCGAATGGGGCCGCATCGTCGCCCAGATGCAGTTCAACATGTACCACTCGTACACGGTGGACGAGCACACCCTGCGGGCCGTGGGCGTGATCGCCGATATCGCCGCCGGCCGCCTGAACGATGACCACCCGCTGGCCACCCAGGTCATGCCGCTGATCGCCGACCGCGAGGCGCTGTTCCTGGCCATGCTGCTGCACGACACCGGCAAGGGCGGGGCCGGCGGCCAGGAGGTGGCGGGCGCCCGCGCCGCGCGCCAGGCCTGCGAGCGCCTGGGGCTGGAGCGGTCCAAGATCGAACTGGTCGCCTGGCTGGTCGAGCACCACCTGGTCATGAGCGACTACGCCCAGAAGCGCGACGTCTCCGACCCGCGCACGGTCGCCGACTTCGCCCGCATCATCCAGACACCGGAGCGCCTGCGCCTCCTGCTGGTGCTGACCGTCGCCGACATCCGCGCCGTGGGCCCGGGCGTCTGGAACGGCTGGAAGGGCCAGCTGATGCGCGAGCTCTATTCGGCCACCGAGGCGGTGTTCCGCGGCGGCCGGGGCTCGGACGCGGCGGCCGCCATGCGCCGCTACCAGGAGAACGCCGCCTACGACGCCCGCGTCCGGCTCGCCAAGGCCCAGCCCGGCGCCGAGACCTGGGGCGACGCCATGGAGGACGCCTATTTCACCGCCTTCACCGACGACGAGGTCGCGACCCACGCGCGCCTGGCCAAGGCGGCGGCCGACGGCGCCGGCGGCGCGGCCGAGTGCCGAATCCGCAACGACCTGAACGCCTCCGAGGTCGCGGTCGCCGCCACCGACCGGCCGCGCCTGTTCGTCGACCTGGCCGAGGCGATCACGGCGGCCGGGGCCAACATCGTCGGCGCGCGGGTCTTCACCTCGCGCGGCGGCCAGGCGCTGGACGTGTTCTACGTGCAGGACGTCACCGGCCAGCCCTTCGGCGCCACGGACGAGCGGGTGCTGAAGCGCCTGGCCGACAGCCTCTCGGGCGCCGCGCGTGGCGAACCGCACGGCCGCGAGCCGCGCCGCCAGGACCTGGGCCGCGCCGCCGCCTTCGCCATCACGCCCACGGTGATGCTGGACAACGACGCATCGGAGACCTCGACCGTCGTGGAGGCCTCGGGCCGCGACCGCCCCGGCCTGCTGGCCGCCCTGGCCCGCACGCTCTCGGACGCCGGACTGGAGATCACCTCGGCCCACATCGACGGCTATGGCGAACGCGCGGTCGACGCCTTCTACGTGGTGGACGACGCGGGCCAGAAGCTGACCGACACGCGCAAGGGCAATGCGCTCAGGACCGCCCTGCTCGCCGCCCTCAACGACAGCGAGGCCGAGGCCGGCCAGTCGCGGCGCGGAAACTTGTCCCGCGCACGCGCCAGCGTCGCGCGCTGAGCTTCAGCAGACGCGCGCCAGCGTCGCACGCTGACGATTGCGCTTGCGTTTGGGTGTAAGGAAGCGTCCAAGAGCCGCCGCTTTCGCGCCGTTCGCGCGACCTAGGACGTTTTCATGCCATTTCCGACCACCCATCCGGCGCTGGCCCAGGCGCTGGACGCCCAGGGCTATCGTGAGCCCACGCCCGTGCAGGAGGCCGTGCTGGCCGCCGAGGCCGGCCGCGACCTGCTGGTGTCCGCCCAGACCGGCTCGGGCAAGACCGTCGCCTTCGGCCTGGCCGCCGCCGAGCCGCTGCTGGGCGAGGCCGCCCGCTTCGACCGCGCCGAGGCGCCGCTCTGCCTGGTGATCGCCCCCACCCGCGAACTGGCCCTGCAGGTCAGCCGCGAACTGACCTGGCTCTACAAGGAAGCCGGGGCCGTCATCGCCACCTGCGTCGGCGGCATGGACGCGCGGCGCGAGCAGCGGGCGCTCAGCATGGGCTGCCACATCGTGGTCGGCACCCCGGGCCGCCTGCGCGACCACTTGGAGCGCGGCAACCTCGACCTCTCGGCGCTGAAGGTCGCCGTGCTCGACGAGGCCGACGAGATGCTCGACATGGGCTTCCGCGAGGACCTCGAGGAGATCCTCGACACCACGCCCGCCGAGCGCCGCACGTTCCTGTTCTCGGCCACCATCGCCAAGGAGATCGCGGCGCTGGCCAAGCGCTACCAGCGCGACGCCGTGCGCATCGACACCATCCGCCGCGACGAGCCGCACGGCGACATCGAGTACCGCGCCGTCCGCGTAGCGCCGAACGAGATCGAGAACGCGGTGGTCAACCTGCTGCGCTACTTCGAGAGCCCCGGCGCGCTGATCTTCTGCGCCACCCGCGAGCGGGTCCGTCACCTGTACGGCAGCCTGCGCGAGCGCGGCTTCGCCGTCGTCCAACTGTCGGGCGAGCTGTCGCAGAAGGAACGTTCCGACGCGCTGCAGGCCCTGCGCGACGGCCATGCCCGCGCCTGCATCGCCACCGACGTGGCCGCCCGCGGCCTGGACTTGCCCGACCTGGGCCTCGTGATCCACGCGGACCTGCCGAGCAATACCGCCACCCTGCTGCATCGCTCGGGCCGCACCGGCCGGGCGGGCAAGAAGGGGACCTCGGTCCTGATCTCGCCCTACACCAAGCGCCGCCAGGTCGAACGCCTGCTGCAGCTCGCCAAACTGGACGCCACCTGGTCGGGCGCGCCGCTGGTCGAGGAGATCCGTGAAAAGGACCGCGACCGCCTGCTGGCGGACCCGATCCTCAGCGACGAGCCGACGGCCGAGGACCTGGAACTGGCCGCCCGCCTGTTGGCCGACCGCAGCCCCGAGGCCGTCGCCGCCGCCCTGGTGCGCCTCTACCGCTCGCGCCTGCCGGAGCCGGAGGAGATGTTCGACGCGCCGGACCGGGCTCCTCCCGCCGATCGCGGTCCCCGTCCGGAACGCGGCCCGCGGCCCGAGCGTGGTCCGCGCGACGACGGCCCGCCCATGGTCAGCGATGGCGCCTGGTTCCGCCTGCCGATCGGCCGTTCGAAGAACGCCGACCCCAAGTGGCTGGTCCCGCTGATCTGCCGCCTGGGCCACGTGACCAAGAAGGAGATCGGGGTCATCCGGATCTTCGACCACGAGACGAAGTTCGAGATCGCCCAGGACGTCGGCGACCGTTTCCGCGAGGCCACCCAGGCCGCCGCCGACGCCGGCGAGCTGCGCATCAACCCCTCCAGCCCGCCTGGCGCGGCCCCGCCCTCGCGCGCCGCCCGCGGCCTGGGCCCGCACCCCGGCGGCCCGCGCCGCGACGGCCACCGCCCGGATGGCCCTCGCCCGCCGCGACCCCCGCGCGGCCCTCGCACCGACGGCCCCCGCGGCGACGGCCCGCCCCGCAAGGGTCCGCCCCCGAAAAAGGGCAAGCGCCGCGCGAACGGCTGATCCTTCTCCCCTTGCGGGAGAAGGTGTCGGCGGAGCCGATGGACGAGGGGTCGTACGAGCCCTTCATCCGCGAGGGCGCGTCAGCGCCGATATTGAACCACGAACGACACGAACCACACGAACGACACGAACCACACGAACGTGCGGCGACATCGCCTCGGACCAGCTTGCTCCGTTCGTGTGGTTCGTGTCGTTCGTGGTCAAACAAAACAGCGCCTGCGGCGCGCGATGAGTCGGCCAGCTAAGCGCGAACACTCATCCGGCCTGCTGCGCAACCCTAAGCCTTCGCCTTGTCCAGCATGGCCCGCATGTCCTCGGGCTTGCGAGCGCCGGCGAGGTGGGTCTTGAAGTCCTCGGTGGAGTTCTCGCGCGGGAACGGCGCGTCCGGGACCGGCACGCCCAGGAACTCGCAGAGCGGCGCCCAGCCGTCCGACACCTGGAACACCAGCAGCCGATCCTTCGGCACGCCTTCGACCACCCGCTCGGTATGGCGGCGGAAAAAGTCGGTCATGAACGCGCGGTCGTGCATGTCGCCGCCGTACCAGGCGTTGAGCTGGTTGAAGAACGGCCGCATCGGCGTGCCCTCGGGCGGCGGCGGCCGGTCAGGTGCGAAGATCGTGGCCTGGGTGGAGTCGAACCACTTGTCCGGGTCGCGCACGGTGTGCAGCACCTTGGCGTCCGGGTAGTGTGTCATCAGCTCGCGCCAGTAGCAGCAGCCCGGATGGTCCACCATCGAGCCGTAGCCCTCGAAGATCGCGTCCCACAGCGGCCGGCCGTTCCCCGCCTCGACCCACAGGGGCACGGTCTCGGGGTGCATGAACACCTCGACCATGTGGTGGGTGGGTCCGAAGCCCAGCTGCTCCAGCGCCAGCTTGGTCGACAGCGTGCCGGTCCGGCCCAGGCCGGATCCGATGACCTTCAGTCCCATGACGTCCTCCCCGACGCGGTTTCTTAGAAATCTAACCGACGCCGCCGAACCTGCATCAAGATTCCACACGCGGCGGCGCGGCCGAGCCGCTAGGTTGACGCGCTTTCCGACGCAGCGTCCCTAGGGCCACGTGACCGAGACTTCCGCCGACGCCCAACCCCCGGCAAGCCAGCCGCCCGTCAAGAAGGGCGGGCTCCTCCGGTCGTCGGCCATCTTCTCGGGCCTGACGCTGGTCAGCCGCTTCCTGGGCCTGGCCCGCGACCTGGTGATCACCGCGCGCCTGGGCGCCAGCCAGACCATCGCCGCCGACGCCTACTACACGGCGCTGACCTTCCCGAACCTGTTCCGGCGGATGTTCGCCGAGGGCGCCTTCGCCGCGGCCTTCGTGCCCGACTATTCCAAGCGCCTGGTCGCCGAGGGCAAGGAGGCGGCCGACCGCTTCGCCGCCGACGCCCTGGCCACCATGGCCGCGGCCACCATCGCCATCACGGTCGCCTGCCAACTCGCCATGCCGTGGATCATGACGGTCTACAGCTACGGCTTCCTGGCCGATCCGGCGAAGTTCAAACTGGCGGTGATCCTGACCCAGATCACCATGCCCTACCTGCCCTGCATGGTGATCGCCGCCCTGTTCGCCGGCACGCTGCAGGCGCGGGGGCGGTTCATCATCTACGGCTTCTATCCCACGGTCCTGAACGTGGTGATGCTGGCGATCGTCCTGCCGCAGAAGGACCCGACCACGGCCGCCTACGCCGCCTCGTGGGGCGTGCTGATCGCCGGCGTCAGCCAGGCGGCGCTGTGCTGGTGGGGCGCACGACGCTCGGGCGCGCGGATCACGCCCAAGGCGCTGCGCTTCACGCCCGAGGTGAAGGGTCTCGTCCGGCGGATGGTGCCAGGCGTGATCGCCTCCAGCGCCACCCAGATCAACCTGTTCATCTCGGCCATGCTGGCCAGCCAGGTGGCCGGCATGCGCGTCTGGCTGAACGTGGCCGAGCGGTTCTACCAGTTGCCGCTCAGCCTGGTGGGCGTGGCCATCGGCGTCGCGCTGCTGCCCCGCCTCGCCACCGCGCTCCAGCAGAAGGACCACGACGACGCCCAGGCGGCCATGGACCAGGCCGTGGTCTTCGGCCTGGCGCTCAGCCTGCCGGCGGCGGCGGCGCTGATGGGCATGCCGTTCTACCTGACCGACGGCTTCTTCGCCCGCGGCGCCTTCACCCACCAGGACGCGGCGGACTCGGCGAAGCTGCTGTTCCACTACGGCTGGGGCGTGCCCGCCTTCGTGCTGATCAAGATCCTGCAGCCCGCCTTCTTCGCCCGCGGCGACACCAAGACGCCGATGATCTACTCGCTGGTCTCGGTGGCGGTGAACATCGCGCTGGGCGTGGCGCTGTTCTTCACCCTGGGCTTCCAGGGCATCGCCTTCGCCACCGCCGCGGCCTCGTGGATCACCGTCCTCCAGATGCTCGTCTACCTGCGCCGCAAGGACCAGTGGACGCCCTCGGCGCGCGCCACCGGCAAGGTGATCCGCGTGACGCTGGCCAGCGTCGGCCTGGGCGTGGCCGTGGCGCTGGCCTCCCACTTCCGCGACGCGATCCAGGCCCCGGTGGCGGCGATCACAGGCGGGGCGGGCGCCAAGGAAGTCACGGTCATCGTCGTCTGCCTCGCCGGCGCGGCGCTCTATCCGGCGCTGCTGTTCGCGTTCGGCGGCGTGACGCCGGCCGAGGCGCGCGCCGCCTTCCGCCGTCGCAAGGGCGACGTGGCCGCGCCGTCGGCCGACTTGCCGTAGGCGGTTGGCCGAGGTATCGGCTCGGCCATGGCTTCGACCCGCAACACTTGGCGATGGCGCTGATCCGCTGACCCGACGAATCCGGGCTTGCGCCCGCCTGCCTGTTCCCTAGAGAAGCCAGCTCATCATGACCGACCAAGCTCCGACCCCGTACGCGGGCCCCGAACGTGTGCTGTCCGGCGTCCAGCCGACCGGCGACCTGCACCTGGGCAACTACCTCGGCGCCCTCGTGAAGTTCGCGCGCCTGCAGCACGAGATCGAGACCTTCATCTTCGTCGCCGACATGCACGCCATCACCGAATGGCAGGACCCGGCGAAGCTGAAGAACCAGGTGCGCGAGATCGCCGCCGCCTACCTGGCCACCGGCCTCGACCCCAAGGTCGCCACCATCTTCGCCCAGTCGGCGGTTCCCGAGCACGCCGAGCTGGCCTGGGTGTTCAACTGCGTCGCCCGCCTCGGTTGGCTCGACCGGATGACCCAGTTCAAGGACAAGGCCGGCAAGCACAAGGAGCGCTCGTCGGTGGGCCTCTACACCTACCCGGTGCTGCAGGCGGCCGACATCCTGGTCTACAAGGCCACCAAGGTGCCCGTCGGCGAGGACCAGCGGCAGCACCTGGAGCTCACCCGCGACATCGCCCAGAAGTTCAACCACGACTTCGGCGCGCAGGGCTTCTTCCCCCTGCCCGAGGCCCTGACCCAGGGTCCCGGCGCGCGGGTGATGAGCCTGCGGGACGGTTCGGCCAAGATGAGCAAGTCCGACCCGTCGGACCAGTCGCGCATCAACCTGACCGACGACGCCGACGCCATCGCCAGCAAGGTGCGCAAGGCCCGCACCGACCCCGACCCGCTGCCGGAGACGGCCGAGGGCCTGGAAGGCCGCGCCGAGGCCAGGAACCTGGTCGCCATCTATGCGGCGCTGGCGGGACAGACCGAGGCGCAGGTGCTGGCCGAATACGCTGGCCAGGGCTTCGGCGCGTTCAAGCCGAAGCTTGCGGATCTGGCGGTCTCGGTGATGGGGCCCATCGGCGGCGAGATGCGCCGGCTGCTGGCCGACCCGGCCGAGATCGACCGCATCCTGGGCCAGGGCGCCGAACGCGCCCGCGAACTCGCCGCGCCGACCGTGGCCGAGGTCAAGAAGCTGGTCGGGTTCTGGGCGGGCTGACTTGCGGATGATGTTGCGCCGGGCCACGCTCCGCCCATGAGCACCCGGCGCAAGTTCCTCGTGGTGGCGGACGACTCCCAGGAGTTCCAGACCGCGCTCCACTTCGCCTGCCGCCGCGCGCGCTCGACCGGCGGCTATGTCGCCCTCTTGAAGGTGATCGAGCCCGCGGTGTTCGAGCACTGGTCCGGCGTGCGCGAGGAGATCGCCCGCCAGCAGCGCCAGGAGGCCGAGGCCTCGCTGCAGCAGAGCGCCGAATACGTCCAGGCCGAGACGGGCCTGCCGCCCGAGTTCCTGATCAAGGAGGCCGACTCCACCCGGGCGGCCCTGAAGCAGGTGCTGTCGGAGGACCCCGACATCAAGATCATGGTGCTGGCCGCCGCCGTCGGCGGTCGCGGCCCCGGCCCCCTCGTCAGCGCCATCGCCAAGGACGGCGTGAAGTTCGGCAGCCGCAAGGTGCCGATCACCATCGTCCCCGGCGACCTCACCGACGACGAGATCGCCGACCTGGCCTAGCTAACGCTTGGGCTCCACCCTAAGGAGCGCGAGGGTCGCGCGGCCCTTGCCCGTCTGCGCGGTCTCGTCGTCCAGCACCATCAGGCTGTAGAGCCGGCCCGCGTCATGCGCCGCTCGGATGTCCGCCTGCGCCACGCCGACCGCCGGCCGCAGGACGCCGTCGATCCGCACCTCCGAGAACGTCGCGGAATGGCCCATGGCGAAGATCGGCGCGCCGCCCAGCCAGGCCTGGGTCGCCTCCGCCAGCCCCGAGACCGGCAGCGGCGCGGAGACCCCGCAGCTGTCGACCGACTGCGTCGTCGTCGCCTCCCGGCCGGTCGTGAGGACCAGCGTGGCGCTTCCGGCCGGCGCGAGGCGCTGGGTCGCGGGGTTGAAGTCCGGCGGCGCATCCGGCCCCGAGCGCCGCCAGCCCAGCCGGTCGGCAAGCGCCAGGGTTTCGGCGGGCGTGGGATCGTCGACGGCGCAGATCGTGCGGAACGCGCCGACGATGGCCTCGGCGGGCGTGGCCGCTCTGGCGACTCCGCCGCTGAGCAGCAGGGCTCCGGCGAGGGCACAACGGATCGGAATCATGAGGGTCTCCAACCTCGGCGTTGGCGTCCCTGCCCGAGCTTTGCGCCAAAACCCTCGCCCGCGCCAGCGTCCCGAGACCCCACGTCGCTATTGCGCCAGGAACCGCGCAGCGCCACATCTGCGGCATGTTCATCCAGACCGAAGCCACGCCGAACCCCGAGGTCCTGAAGTTCCTGCCCGGCAAGACCGTGCTGGTCGAGGGCACGCGCGACTTCCGCGGCCCGGAGGAGGCGGCCGCCTCGCCGCTGGCGGCCGAGCTGTTCGAGGTGACCGGCGTCACCCGCGTGTTCTTCGGCCCCGACTTCATCACCGTGGGCAAGCACGCCTCGGTCGACTGGCCGCTGATGAAGGCGCCGATCCTGGCGGCCATCATGGACCACTACACCTCGGGCCGGCCGCTGTTCGTCGACGAGAACGACAGCGACGCCGGCGGCCACGACGAGGGCGTCTACGAGGGCGAGACCGCCCAGATCGTCGCCGAGATCAAGGACCTGCTGGACACCCGCATCCGCCCGGCCGTGGCCCAGGACGGCGGCGACATCCTCTTCAACCGCTTCGACGTCGAGACCGGCGTGGTGTGGCTGAACATGCGCGGCGCCTGCTCGGGCTGCCCGTCGTCCTCGGCGACCCTCAAGGCGGGCGTCGAGAACATGCTGAAGCACTACGTCCCGGAAGTGACGGCGGTCGAGCAGGCGCTCTAGAAACCGTCATCCCGGCCCACGGAGGGCGAAGGCCGCAGGCCGGGCCGGGACCCACTCCGCCGCAACCGGCTTCCCGACTCCGCGCCCATCCGCTAACCCCGACCACGATGATCGTCCTCGGGCTCGACACCTGCCTGAACGCCTGCTCGGTCGCCGTGCTCGACGGCGAGACCGTGTTGGCGCACGCGTCCGAGACCATGGCCCGCGGCCATCAGGAGCGGCTGGCCCCGATGACCCAGGCCGTGATGGCCGACGCCGGCCTGCCCTTCGACCGGCTGCAACGGATCGGCGCCACGGTCGGGCCCGGCTCGTTCACCGGCCTGCGCGTGGGCGTCGCCTTCGCCAAGGGCCTGGGCTCGGCGCTGGGCGTGCCAGCCGTCGGCGTGGGCGCGCTGGAGGCGCTGGCCGCCGAGGCCAGGGGCATGGTCGCCGCCGTCATCGACGCCCGCCGCGACCAGCTCTACCTCCAGGTCTTCGAGGACGGCCAGGCCCTGATGGCGCCCGACGTGCTGCCCATCGGCACCGCCGCCGCGCGGCTGGCCGAACTCGCCATGGGCCGGACGCTCACGCTCGTGGGCTCGGGCGCGCCGCTGCTGGCCGAGACCGCGCCCGGCGCCGACATCCTGACGCCCGACGGCTGCGACGCCCGCGCCGTGGCCCGGATCGCCGCGGCCAAGCCCGTCACCCCCATGCGGCCGCTCTACCTGCGCGCGCCCGACGCCAAGCTGCCCGGAGGCGTCGACCCTTGGAGCTGAAGGCCGCGACGCCCGAGGATGCGCCGGACATGGCCGGGGTCCACGCCCAGGCCTTCGACACGCCCTGGGACGAGAACGATTTCGAGGACCTGCTGGACGGCGACGGCGTGTTCGGCTTCGTCGTGCGCGGCGCCGATCCGGCCGGCGTGCTGATCTGCCGGGCCGCCGCCGGCGAGGCCGAGATCCTGACCGTGGGCGTCGCGCCGTGGGCCCGGCGCCAGGGCGTGGGCCTGGCCCTGATGACCGCCGCCGTCGGCGTCGCGCGCCAGGCCGGGGCCGCGGCGATGTTCCTGGAAGTCGACGTCGACAACGCCCCCGCCGTGGCGCTCTACGAGGGCCTGGGATTCGTGCGGGCGGGGCTGCGGAAGGCCTATTACGACCGCGGCGCCAACGGCCGCGCGGATGCGCTCGTCATGCGTCTCGACCTTACATCCGGACCTGACTAGACCTATTCTCTGGGACCGAACGAGAGGGGACAACGTGTCGGATCGCATCGAGAAGCTCTGCCTCGAGAAGAACATGCGGATGACCGAGCAGCGCCGGGTGATCGCGCGCGTCCTCTCGAGCGCCACCGACCACCCCGACGTGGAAGAGCTGCACCGCCGGGCCCACGCCGTGGACCCGCACATCTCCATCGCCACGGTCTACCGCACCGTTCGACTGTTCGAGGAAGCCGGCATCATCGATCGCCTCGACTTCCGCGATGGCCGCTCCCGCTACGAGGAGCACACCGACGACCACCACGACCACCTCATCGACATGAAGACCGGCAAGGTGGTGGAGTTCGTGGACGAGGAGATCGAGGCCCTCCAGGTCGCGATCGCCAGGAAGCTCGGCTACAAGCTCGTCGACCATCGCCTCGAACTCTACGGCATGCCGATCGAGGAATAGCCGGCGAAGCCGACAACGCCCTCTCGCCCCCGACGCGAAGCGCGAGGGGAGAGGCTGGGAGAGGGGCGGCGCGGAAGTCCTCTCAAAACAACGGCGGCCCGAGGGCCCTCGACCCACCTCCGGAGATGTGGCGCGGTCCAGCCGCCCCTCTCCCTGCCCTCTCCCCTCGCGCTTCGCGTCGGGGGAGAGGAGGTCCGGAAACTTGCGCCTCGCCTTCCGCAACCCCATAACCCCGGCCATGTCCGAGCCAGCGCCGACCAAGCGCCTCTACATCAAGACGTACGGCTGTCAGATGAACGTCTACGACAGCGAGCGCATGGCCGATGTCCTTGCGCCGCTGGGCTATGGGATGACGGACGATCCGGCCGGCGCCGACCTGGTGGTGCTCAACACCTGCCACATCCGCGAGAAGGCCACCGAGAAGGTCTATTCCGAGCTGGGCAAGCTGCGCGAGATGCGTGACGACCGCCTCGCCGAGGGCGGCTCGCGCATGACCATCGCCGTGGCCGGCTGCGTCGCCCAGGCAGAGGGCGAGGAGATCATGCGTCGCCAGCCGGCGGTGGACCTGGTCGTCGGCCCCCAGGCCTACCACCAGCTTCCGGAGCTGATCGCCCGCACCCACCGCGCCCGCGGCGAGCGGCTGTCGGCCGACTTCGCGCCCGACGAGAAGTTCGACGCCCTGACCGCCGAGCGCCGCCCGACCGGTGTCTCGGCCTTCCTCACGGTGCAGGAGGGTTGCGACAAGTTCTGCACCTTCTGCGTCGTGCCTTACACGCGCGGCGGCGAGTGGTCGCGGCCGGCCGACGACATCGAGGCAGAGGCCCGCAGCCTGGCCGCCAAGGGCGTGCGCGAGGTCACCCTGCTGGGCCAGAACGTCAACGCCTATGCGGGCGAAGGCGGGCTCGCCGCACTCGTGAAGCGGTTGGCGAAGATCGAGGGCCTGGACCGCATCCGCTACACCACCAGCCACCCGCGCGACATGGACGACGCGCTGATCGCCGCGCACGGCGATGTCGAGGCGCTGATGCCCTATCTCCACCTGCCGGTGCAGGCGGGGTCGGACAAGATCCTGAAGGCGATGAACCGCGCCCACACGGCCGAGAGCTACCTGCGCGTTATCGAGAAGGTGCGCGCCAGCCGGCCTGACATCGCCATCTCGGGTGACTTCATCGTGGGCTTCCCCGGCGAGCGCGACGCCGACTTCGAGGCGACCCTGCAGCTGGTCCGCGAGGTCGACTACGCCAGCTGCTTCTCGTTCAAATATTCCCGCCGCCCTGGCACGCCCGCCGCCGCCCTGCCCGGCCAGGTGGCTGAGGAGGTCAAGGACGAGCGCCTGGCCCGCCTCAACGCCCTGCTCGACGAGCAGCGCCTGGCCTTCAACCGCGCCCAGGCCGGCAAGACGCTGAACGTGCTGTTCGAGAAGGCCGGCCGCCATCCTGGCCAGCTGGTCGGCAAGAGCCCCTATCTGCAGGCGGTGTTCGTCACTGCCCCGGATCGGATGCTGGGCCAGATCGTTCCGGTGAAGGTCGAGACCGCCGGCCAGAACAGCCTGGCCGGCGTGCTGGAATTGGAAACCGCTTGAGCCGCGCTCCCGAGTTCATCGCCCTGTCCGACGCCGGCGTCCGCGCGGTGGCCGGCGCCGCCAGCCGCCACGCCGCCCTGATCGAGGACGCGTTCGGCGTGCTGGTCGAGACCCCGGGCGGCGGCGTCTCGCTGTCGGGCGACGCCAAGTCGCGCGGCCAGGCGAAGAAGGCCGTCCAGGCCATCGCCGAGCGCGCCGACCAGGGCCTGGAGGTCGAGGAAGCCGACGTCCGCGTGGCCATCGGCCAGGCCCGCTCGGGCCCAGGCGCGCCCGGCGCCGCCAACCTGCCCGTCGGCCGCCGCGGCCAGGTGGCGCCCAAGACCGCCACCCAGGCCAAATATCTCCAGGCGCTGGCCGACTGCGAACTGGTCTTCGGCCTGGGCCCCGCCGGCACCGGCAAGACCTTCCTGGCCGTGGCGCACGGCGCCGGCATGCTGCTGCGCGGCGCGGTGGACCGGCTGATCGTCTCGCGCCCGGCCGTCGAGGCGGGCGAGCGCCTGGGCTTCCTGCCCGGCGACATGAACGAGAAGGTCGACCCCTACATGGCGCCCGTCTGGGAGGCGTTGACCGACATCCTGGGCGCCGAGCAGCTGCGCCGCCGCCGCGAGAAGGGCGAGATCGAGGTCGCCCCGATCGCCTTCCTGCGCGGCCGCACGCTCAGCCACGCCTTCGTCATCGTCGATGAGGCCCAGAACGCCAGCCGCGCCCAGATGAAGATGGTGCTGACCCGCCTGGGCGAAGGCTCTCGGATGGCGGTGACCGGCGACCCGACCCAGATCGACCTGCCCAACCCGGGCGACAGCGGCCTGGCCCACGCCGTCGGCCTGCTGGAGGGCGTTAAGGGCATCGGCGTCACTCGCTTCTCGTCCGAGGACGTGGTCCGCCACCCGCTGGTCGAGCGGATCGTGCGCGCCTACGACGCCGACGCGGCCAAGCGCGGGCGCACCGTGTGATCGACATTGAGGTCGAGGACGAGGCCTGGACGACGGCGCTGCCCGACGCCGAGGCCCTGGTCCGCATAGCCGCCGAGGCGGCGCTTAGTTCCTCCCCTGTCGCGCAGACGACGGGGGAGGGGGACCACGAAGTGGTGGAGGGGGCGCAAAGCCTCGGTCACGGCGCTTCCGGTCTCGCGCCCCCTCCGTCGGCTTCGCCGCCACCTCCCCCGTCTTCTTCGGGACAGGGGAGGAACTGGGGGTCGATCACCCTCCTGCTCACCGACGACGCGAGCGTGCGCGAGCTCAACCGCGACTTCCGGCACAAGGACTCCGCGACCAACGTCTTGTCCTTCCCGGCCCCGCCGAACCCCGAGGACCACCTGGGCGACGTGGCCCTGGCCTATGGCGTCTGCGCCCGCGAGGCGGCCGAGCAGGGCAAGCCGCTCGGCCATCATTTGCAGCACCTGACCGTCCACGGCGTTCTGCATCTTCTCGGATACGATCACATCGGCGATGATGAGGCCGAGGTCATGGAAGGCCTCGAGCGTGCGGTGCTGGCCGGTCTGGGCGTTCCGGACCCCTACGCGGCCGGCGAGGGAGAGCATGAACGACCCCGAACCTCCTAGTCGACAGAGCCCGCGCCGGAAGAGTCGCGGGCTCCTCGGACTGTTCGACTTCTTCCGGCGCACGGCCGAGGCCGCCGCCGACGAAAACCCGGAACCGTTGACCGAGACAGGCGGCGAGCTGGTCACCCAGGCGCGCGCGTTCCAGGACCTGCGCGTCGAGGACGTGATGAAGCCCCGCGCCGACATCGTCGGCATCGAGCGCGGCTGCACCTTCGCCGAGCTGACCGCCCGCTTCGTCGAGGCCGAGCACAGCCGGATGCCGGTCTACAAGGAGACGCTCGACGAGCCCGTCGGCGTCGTCCACGTGAAGGACGTCTTCAAGCTGCTGGCCGGCAAGGGCCGCCAGCCCAAGCCCGACGACCACGTCCTGTCGGGCCGCCGCCACCTGGTGCGCGAGGTGCTCTATGTCCCGCCGTCGATGCTGGCCGAGCGGCTTCTGACCACCATGCGGGCCAAGCGCATCCACATGGCCCTGGTCATCGACGAGTTCGGCGGCGTGGACGGGCTGGTGACGCTCGAAGACCTGCTCGAGACCCTGGTCGGCGAGATCGAGGACGAGCACGACGAGGAGGGCGATCAGGCCTACCTGCCCATCGTCGCCGACGACGACGGCTGGATCGTCGACGGCCGCGCGCCGCTGGAAGAGCTGGAGCACGCGATCGGCGAGGGCGCCGACCTCGCGCCCGAGGACCTGGACGAGGAGATCGACACCGTCGCCGGCCTCGTCAACGCGCTGGCCGGCCGCGTGCCGCAGAAGCGCGAGCGGATCGAGCATCCCGACGGCTACCTGCTGGAAGTGCTGGCCGCCGACCCCCGCCGCGTGAAGCGGGTGCGGGTGCGCCGCGTCGACCGCGCCGAAACCTCGGCCGAGGCCTGAGTGGCGCGACCCCGCTGGTATGCGCCGCTGACCGCGCTCGCGGGAGGTCTCGCCGCCGGCCTCGCGCACCCGCCGTTCGGCTTCGTCGTCGGCCTGCTGGGGTTCAGCCTGATCCTGCTGCGGCTGGAGACCATCCACGGCGAGCGGCCGCGGCGCACGGCTTTCGTCCTCGGCTGGCTGGCGGGCCTCGGTTACTTCGGCGTCTCCACCTGGTGGATCGGCGAGCCGTTCCTGGTCGAGCCCGAGATCTACGGCTGGATGGCGCCCTTCGCGATCGTGCTGATGGGCGGCGGGCTGGCCTCGTTCTGGGGCTTGGCCGCCCTGGCCTATCGCGCGCTCCGGCCCCGCAGCGCCTGGAAGCCCATCGTCTTCGCGGGCGTCTTCGCCGCCGCCGAATGGCTGCGCGGCCATATCCTCACCGGCTTCCCGTGGGACATCGTGGGCGAGGCCTGGCGGGCCGGCAGCGCGCCGTCGCAGGCCGCGGCCCTGGTGGGCGCCTACGGCCTCACCTGGATCACGCTGCTGCTCGCCTCGACGCCAGCCGTGCTGATGCTGGAGGTGCGCCGCTCGGCCCAGGCGGCGCTGCTGATCGCCGCGGGCGTCGGCCTGACCGCGCTCTACGCCGGCGGGGCCGGCCGGCTCGCGGCCACGCCCAACCCGGTCTATGCGAAGAACGCCCCGGTCATCCGCATCGTCCAGGCCAACATCGACCAGAAGGACAAGTGGAAGCCCGAGAACCTGAACCTGGTCTTCTCGGCGTACGAGGAGCTGACGAAGCGCCCGGCCGCCCGGCGGCCCGACGTGGTGATCTGGCCCGAGGGCGCCCTGCCCGCCGTCATCGACGACCTCGTCGCGGCAGGCTCGCCCTATGCGCCCAGGCTGCGCGACGCCGTCGCGCCGGGCCAGACCCTGCTGATGGGCGCCAACCGCGCCGAGCCCGACGGCCGCGGCGGCTATCGCTACTTCAACACCCTGGTGGCCTTCCGCCGCGAGGCCCAAGCGCTGCGGGTCGGCGGCTACTACGACAAGTTCCGGCTGGTGCCGTTCGGCGAGTTCATGCCGCTGGGCGACCTGGCCCGCACCCTGGGCATCCGCAGCCTGGTGCATATGGAGGACGACTTCACGCCCGGCCCGAAGCCCCGGCCGCTGGTGCTGACGGGCGTGCCCGCGGTCCAGCCGCTGATCTGCTACGAGGCGCTGTTCCCCGGCCTGGCCGCGGGCGGCGACCGCCCGGCCTGGATCCTCAACATCTCGAACGATGCGTGGTTCGGCCGCACCAGCGGTCCGTGGCAGCACCTGAACATCGCCAGCTATCGCGCCATCGAGCAGGGCCTGCCGATCATCCGCTCCACCCCCACCGGCGTCTCGGCCGTGATCGACGCCCAGGGCCGGCTCCTCGAGGACCGCATGCTGGGCCTCGACGGCTACGGGGTGATCGACGCCCACCTGCCCTCGCCCGCGCCGCCCACGCTCTACAGCCGGCTCGGCGACTGGCCGTTCGGCGGGATGCTCGCCCTTTCGGGCGGCGCCTGGGCCCTCGGACGCCGCCGGCGGCGTCGCCCGGCGCCGGAATAGGCCGCCGAGCCTTGGCGCCACATAAGGATTTCTTTATAGGCGTGCGGCCTACTTGCCGGCCGCCCCCCGCGCCGTTCCCATCTCCGGAGCCTAGCCCTTGAGCCGTTCCAGCTACATCTTCACCAGCGAAAGCGTGTCCGAAGGCCACCCCGACAAGGTCGCCGACCGCATCTCGGACACCGTCGTCGACGCCTTCCTCAGCGTCCAGCCCGAGGCGCGCGTCGCCTGCGAGACCCTGGTGACCACCAACCGGATCGTGCTGGCGGGCGAAGTCCGCGCCGGCAAGCCGGGCGGCTCGAAGGCCGAGAACAAGGCCCTGACCAAGGAGATCGTGAAGTCGCTGGAGCCCAAGGTCCGCGCCGCGATCAAGGACATCGGCTACGAGCAGAAGGGCTTCCACTGGAACAAGGCGAAGTACGCCTGCCACCTGCACGAGCAGTCGGCCCACATCGCCCAAGGCGTCGACGCCACCGAGAAGAAGGACGAGGGCGCGGGCGACCAGGGCATCATGTTCGGCTACGCCTGCGACGAGACCGACGCCCTCATGCCGGCCACGCTGCAGTACAGCCACGACATCCTGAAGAAGCTGTCGGAAGTCCGCCACTCGGGCGAGTGCCCGGTGCTGGAGCCCGACGCCAAGAGCCAGGTGACCGTGCGCTACGAGGACGGCCGCCCGGTCGAGATCCTGCAGATCGTCGTCTCCACCCAGCACAAGAAGCGGATCGGCCTGCACATGGCCACGCCGAAGCGCCTGGAAGCGATCATCAAGCCGTATGTCGAGGGCGTGGTCCCGGCCGGCCTGATCACCAAGAAGACCAAGTGGCACGTCAACCCGACCGGCCGCTTCGAGATCGGCGGCCCGGACGGCGACGCCGGCGTGACCGGCCGCAAGATCATCGTCGACACCTACGGCGGCGCGGCCCCGCACGGCGGCGGCGCGTTCTCGGGCAAGGACCCGACGAAGGTCGACCGCTCGGCCGCCTACGCCTGCCGCTACCTGGCGAAGAACGTCGTGGCCGCCGGCCTGGCCCGCAAGTGCACGATCCAGATCAGCTACGCCATCGGCGTGGCCCAGCCGCTCAGCTTCTACGTCGACCTGCACGGCACGGGCGAAGTCGATCCGGCCAAGCTGGAGAAGGTGCTGCCCGAGATGATCGGCGGCGCCACGCCGCGGGCCATCCGCGAGCACCTGCAGCTCAACCGCCCGATCTACGCCCGCACCTCGGCCTACGGCCACTTCGGCCGCACGCCGGACAACGAGGGCGGCTTCTCCTGGGAACGCACCGACCTGGCCGGCGCCCTGAAGTCGATCGCGTAACGCACACCCAAAGCACGCCATCCCACGGTCGCGCGCCAGCGCGAACCGGGGGACCCAAGCGGCGTCTCCGCGACATCCGATTCAGCTTGGGTCCCCCGATCCAGCCTTCGGCTGGCCGTGGGATGACGACTGTCTGGGGTGCTAGAGAAGCCCGATGACCGACAACCACCACCCGCCGCTGCGCTCGTTCGGCCGGCTGAAGTCGCGGCCGATCAAGCCGCGCCAGGCCGCGTTGATGGAACAGCGCCTGCCCGGCCTGCGCGTGCCGCCGGGGCCTGTCGACCCGGCCGCGCTGATGCCCGGCGCGCGCGAGGCGTGGCTGGAGATCGGCTTCGGCGGCGGCGAGCACATGGCCGCCCAGGCCGCGCGCGCTCCCGACGTCCTGATCGTCGGCGCCGAGCCGTTCCTGAACGGCGTCGCCAGCGCCGTGCGCCACATCGACGAGCAGGGCCTTTCGAACGTGCGCTTGCACGATGGCGACGTGCGCGAGCTGATCGCGCGGCTGCCCGACGCGAGCCTCGCCCGCGTCTTCATCCTGTTCCCGGACCCCTGGCCCAAGACCCGCCAGCAGAAGCGCCGCCTGGTGCAGCCTGAGCTGGTGGCCGAGCTGGCGCGCGTGCTGAGGCCGGGCGGCCGCCTGCGCTTCGCCAGCGACGTGGCGAGCTATGTGGACCAGGCGCTGGAACGGTTCGTCGCCCACCCGGCCTTCGGGTGGCAGGCGGGGCGTGCGGACGACTGGCGGGTCCCGCCGGCCGACCACATCACCACCCGCTACGAGGAAAAGCGCCTGGGCGACTGCGCCCCGGTCTTCCTCGACTTCGTCCGGGCCTAGCCCGCGTTCTTGTAGGCCTCGATCGACTGGCGGATCAGCTCGCCGGCCTCTTCCGGATCGGCCCAGCGGACGATCTCGACCGACTTGCCCTTCTCCAGGTCCTTGTAGTGCTTGAAGAAGTGGGCGATCTGCTCGGTCAGGATCGCCGGCAGCGAGCGCCAGCTGTCCACGCCCGCGTAGAACGGGTGCAGCGCGTCCACCGGCACGGCCAGGATCTTCTCGTCGCCGCCGGCCTCGTCGCGCATGATCAGGGCGCCCACCGGCCGCGCGCGGATGATCGCGCCCGGCACCACCGGCGTCGGGCCCACCACGATGATGTCCATCGGGTCGCCGTCGTCGGCCAGGGTGTGCGGGATGAAGCCGTAGTTGCCCGGATAGAACATCGCGGTGTGCAGGAAGCGGTCGACGAAGATCGCGCCCGACTCCTTGTCGATCTCGTACTTCACCGGCTCGCCGCCCTGCGGGATCTCGATGAGGGCGTTGACGTCGTACGGCGGGTTCTTGCCGACGGGAATCTTGGAGAGGTCCATGGGAGGATGGTCTTTCGAGAGACACACAAAGGAAGGCGCGCTCTGTGGCCTAGGAAAGAGCGCAAGGGAAGCCCTTACACCCGGCGCTCCGTCGCGGTCCGACTCATCGGGGCTGACAAACCCCCGATCCCTCGCTATATGTCCTCGCAACATCGCTGATAGCGCCGGATGGTGCTTTCAAGCGGCGGGCTCCGGCCCTGCCGCTTTTTTCTTTACTAGGGCCAAGGCCACGCATGCGCGGCAAGACCGCAGAAGACCTGAAGCTGCTGGAGCTGCTGGACCCCGTGTCCGAGGCGGCGGGCTACGCCATCGTGCGCCTGCGCCTCATGGGCGGGAACGAGCGCCGCAAGCTGCAGATCATGGCCGAGCGTCCCTCCGACGGCGACATGAACGTCGAGGACTGCGCGCGCCTGAGCCGCGCCATCTCCGAGGTGATGGACGCCGCCGACCCGATCACCGGGGAATATGTGCTGGAGGTCTCCTCGCCGGGGATCGACCGGCCGCTGACCCGGCTGGAGGACTTCGAGGCCTACGAGGGCTACGAGGTCCGCCTGGAGCTGGACCGCCTGGCCGAGGGGCGCAAGCGTTTCCGCGGCCTCTTGGTGGGCCTGGAGGACGACCAGGTGGCCATCGACCTCGAGGGCGAGGCCGAGACCGCGCTGATCCCGTTCGCCTGGATCATCGAGGCCAAGCTGGTCCTCAACGACGACCTGATGAAGCGGGGCGCGGAGAGCCGCGCCGCCCGCCTCGCCGCCGAACAACAGACTTCCGAATAGAGGAACGACCCCAATGAGCGTGACTGGCATCTCCGCCAACCGGCTCGAACTGCTCCAGATCGCCGAGGCCGTGGCCCGCGAGAAGGCGATCGACAAGGAGATCGTCATCGAGGCGATCGAAGAGGCGATCCAGAAGGGCGCCCGCGCCCGCTACGGCGCCGAGCACGACATCCGCGTGCACATCGACCCGAAGACCGGCGAGACCACGATCAAGCGCGTGATCACCGTGGTGGCCGACGACGCGACCTTCGGAGGCGGCTTCGACGAGGACGGCAACGAGATCCCGGTGGAGGAGCCCCCGGGCATCATGCGCCTGGCCGACGCCAAGCGCCGCGACAAGAACGCCGCGGTCGGCGACACCTACGAGGAGTTGCTGCCGCCGTTTGAGTTCGGCCGCGTGCAGACCCAGATGGCGCGCCAGGTGGTGATGGGCAAGGTCCGCGACGCCGAGCGCGAGCGCCAGTACGAAGAGTACAAGGACCGCGTGGGCGAGATCGTCAACGGCACGGTCAAGCGCGTCGAGTACGGCAACGTCGTCGTCGACCTGGGCCGCGGCGAAGGCATCATGCGCCGCGACCAGTCGATCCCGCGCGAGAACTTCAACATCGGCGACCGGATCCGCTGCTACATCTACGAC
>Ga0065165_1000940_pt1 | contig 37166 bp, 35 predicted proteins | sample AraplaMF_Cvi_mMF_FD_63813 | JGI IMG/M metagenome (GOLD analysis project Ga0065165, IMG submission 63813) | Arabidopsis root microbial communities from the University of North Carolina, USA - plate scrape MF_Cvi_mMF (version 2) (version 3) | ecosystem: Host-associated > Plants > Roots >... | reverse complement strand
CCCCCGCCGTGATGCTCGCCGCCGGCCTGCTGGCCAGGAAGGCCGCGGCCAAGGGCCTGAAGGCGCAGCCGTGGGTGAAGACCTCGCTCGGACCGGGTTCGAAGGTGGTCACCGATTACCTCGAGCAGACCGGCCTGCTGAAGGAGCTGGAGAAGGTCGGCTTCTACGTGGTCGGCTATGGCTGCACCACCTGCATCGGCAACTCCGGCCCGCTGCCGGCGGAAATCAGCAAGGGCATCGCCGAGGGCGATCTGGCGGTGGCGTCGGTGCTGTCGGGCAACCGCAACTTCGAAGGCCGCGTGCACCCGGAAGTGAAGATGAACTACCTCGCCTCGCCGCCGCTGGTGGTGGCGTATGCGCTGGCCGGTTCGCTCGACGTGGATCTGAGCAAGGAACCGCTGGGCACCGGCAGCGACGGCAAGCCGGTGTACTTGAAGGACATCTGGCCGAGCAACCAGGAGATCTCCGACACCATCGCCGGCGCGATCAACCCGGCCATGTTCACCAAGAACTACGCCGACGTGTTCAAGGGCGACGACCGCTGGAACCACATCGCCTCGCCGGATGGCTCGGTGTACCAGTGGGGCGATTCCACCTACATCAAGAACCCACCCTACTTCGACGGCATGACCCGCGAAGTCGGCAAGGTGGAGGACATCCACGGCGCCCGCGTGCTCGGCCTGTTCGGCGACTCCATCACCACCGACCACATCTCGCCGGCCGGCTCGATCAAGAAGGACAGCCCGGCGGGCCGCTTCCTGATCGGCAAGGGCGTGGAACCGAAGGACTTCAACTCCTACGGCTCGCGCCGCGGCAACGACGACGTGATGGTGCGCGGCACCTTCGCCAACATCCGCATCAGGAACCTGATGCTGGACGGCGTCGAAGGCGGCTACACCCTGCACGTGCCCAGCGGCGAGCAGCTGGCGATCTACGACGCGGCGATGAAGTACAAGGCCGAGCACACGCCGCTGGTGGTGCTGGCCGGCAAGGAATACGGCACCGGCTCCTCGCGCGACTGGGCGGCCAAGGGCACCTTGCTGCTGGGCGTGAAGGCGGTGATCGCCGAGAGCTTCGAGCGCATCCACCGCTCCAACCTGGTCGGCATGGGCGTGCTGCCGTGCCAGTTCGAGGACGGCCAGAGCGCGCAGTCGCTGGGCCTGACCGGCAAGGAGGTGTTCGACATCACCGGCTTGAACGACGGCGAGTCGAAGGTGGCCAAGGTCACCGCCACCGCGCCGGACGGCAGCAGGAAGGAGTTCACCGTGAAGGTGCTGCTGCTGACGCCGAAGGAGCGGGAGTTCTTCCGCCACGGCGGCATCCTGCAGTACGTGCTGCGGCAGCTGGCGGGGAAGAAGGCGGCCTGAGGCCTTCGTTCCCAACGCTTGAAAGAACGCCGCCCTCAGGCGGCGTTCTTTTTGGGACGGCTTACAGCTGCTGTTCCCAGCTCGCGGTAAAGCAGCGCCACTCGCGCCCTTCCCTGCGCCAGCCCGTCTCCACCTTGAACATGCCCAGTTCCGCCGGGAACAGCTTGCCGCCGCTGCCCAGGGTGACGGTAAAGCGCGCCACGTAGCGGTCGCCGCGCGGCTCCACCTCGATCGGGCCGAGCACCGCATGCACGCTCTCGCCGCGGAACTTCGCCAGGCGCAGCAGATTGCCCAGGTCCTTGGCGCTCATGGCGCCGCCGTTGCCGTCGAAGTCCTCGCTCAGCACGCCGGTGAGCGCGCCGGCATCGGCGTCGGCCGCGGCGGTGCGCGCGGCCTCGATGGACTGGCGGATGCGCACCTCGTCGGGCGCGCGCCGGCAGCCGGCCAGGGCCATCGCCAGCACGGCGAAAAACAGCAGAAAAACAAGCTTGCGCATCGACCGATCACCCCTCGAAAAACCCGCTGCAACGCGGCTTGCCGCTGTACGCGGGCGTATGCTCCAATGCCCTGTGACCATGATGCCCCATGCGCGCGAGCGGCGGCATTCGATACCAGGAGCAGGGATACAACATGAGCAACGAGCGTCCGTGGCTGGCTAATTATCCGGAAGGCGTACCCGCGCAGATCGATCTCAATGCCTACGCTTCCGTCGCCGCGGTGCTGGAGGAAGCCTTCGCGAAGTTCCGCGACCGCCCCGCCTTCCACAGCTTCGGCAAGGAGCTGAGCTACGGCGAGATCGACGAGCTGAGCCGCCACTTCGCCGGCTACCTCACCGGCGTGTTGAAGCTGGTCAAGGGCGACCGCATCGCGATCATGATGCCCAACGTGCTGCAGTACCCCATCGCGCTGTTCGGCGCGCTGCGCGCCGGCCTGGTGGTGGTCAACACCAACCCGCTGTACACCGCGCGCGAACTTAAGCACCAGCTCGAAGACGCCGGCGCCAAGGCGCTGGTGGTGATGGACAACTTCGGCGCCACCGTGCAGCAGGTGGTGGCCGAGACACAGGTCAGGCACATCGTCACCACGGGCCTGGGCGACCTGCTCGGCCTGAAGGGCAAGGTGATGAACCTGGTAGTCAAGTACGTCAAGAAGATGGTGCCCGACTACCACCTGCCGCAGGCCGTGCGCTTCCGCGACGCGCTGGCGCAGGGCGCCGCGCATCAGGCGCCGAAAGTCGAGCTCACCCACGACGACCTGGCCTTCCTGCAGTACACCGGCGGCACCACCGGCGTGGCCAAGGGCGCCATGCTGTCGCACGGCAACATGGTGGCGAACATGCTGCAGGCGGGTGCCTGGATCGGCACCAATGCCAAGGAGGGCGAAGAGGTCATCATCACCGCCCTGCCGCTGTATCACATCTTTTCGCTCACGGCGAACGGCCTGGTGTTCACGCGCCTGGGCGGCCTGAACTGGCTGATCACCAATCCGCGCGACATGCCGGCCTTCGTCAAGGAACTGAAGAAGTCGCGCTTCACCGCGCTCACCGGCGTCAACACGCTGTTCAACGGCCTGCTCAACACGCCGGGCTTCGACCAGGTCGATTTCTCGCGCCTGCACCTGAGCCTGGGCGGCGGCATGGCCGTGCAGCGCGCCGTGGCCGAGCGCTGGAAGAAAGTCACCGGCGTGACCCTGGCCGAAGCCTACGGCCTGACCGAGACCTCGCCCGCGGCCTGCATCAATCCGCTGGACCTGAAGGACTACAACGCCTCGATCGGCCTGCCGATTCCTTCCACCGACGTGGCGATCTGGTCCGAGGAAGGCCAGCCGCTGCCGTTCGGCGAAGTGGGCGAGCTGATGGTGAAAGGCCCGCAGGTGATGCAGGGCTACTGGCAGCGCCCGGACGAGACCGCCAAGGTGCTGGGCACCGACGGCTGGCTGCACACCGGCGACATCGCGCGCATGGACGAGAATGGCTACGTCTATATCGTCGATCGCAAGAAGGACATGATCCTGGTGTCCGGCTTCAACGTGTATCCGAACGAGGTCGAGGACATCGTCATGACCCACCCCGGCGTGGCCGAAGTGGCCGCGGTGGGCGTGCCGGACGAGCATTCCGGCGAAGTGGTGAAGCTGTTCGTGGTGCGCAAGGACCCGAACCTGACGGAGGAAGCGCTGAAGGAGTTCTGCCGCGCCAACCTCACCGGCTACAAGCGGCCCAAGCTGATCGAATTCCGCGATGCGCTGCCCAAGAGCAATGTGGGCAAGATCCTCCGCCGCGAACTGCGCGACGAGAAGAAGCCGGCCGCCTCGGCGGCCTGATGGATCAACTCATGAACCAGCGAGGAGCCTGTCCTCCCCAGGGAGTTCGGACAGGCTCCAGGCTGCCTCGCCCGCGCCGATCCACGCGGGATTCCGCCAGCGGCTGCCGCGACGAATCAATCGTCGTGCCACGTCTCCAGGATGTCGGCGTAGCCGCCCAGCAGATTCCATAGCGGAACCTGCTTGTCCTCCGGTATGCGCGTGTACGCGAAACCGATGTGCCGGTCCGAGATGCGCTTCACCTGGGCCTCCAGATGGATGTGCAGGTCGTGGCCGAAAATCATGTCCAGCATCCAGCTCTGCCCTACTTCGCCCTGCCATCCCAGCGGGCGGCGCAGCAGCGCGCCGGTGGCCGAGATGTCTACCAGTTCCGTCGGCTGTGACTGGCTGCCGCGGCTCATCAGTACGGTCGTCTCGATGCGCATCCGCGCGGGGCGCAGCTGCTCCGGACCATCGTTATGGTGCTTGCCGCCGGCTTTGGTCATGCCTTTCCCTCCCATCCCCGCTGCCGTGCAGCGTCATCCAACTTATTCGCGGCAGGCACTAGTGCCCGTGAAATGGACCCCCGCCGCGCATGCGGCCTATCCCCGCGCCGATCAAACTGCCCTTACCGTGGCGTAAAGCAAGCGCCGTGCCACGTCGTAATATTCTGCCGGCGACGCGCCCGGAACCCACCGGCACGCGGGATTCGGCCATTTCCCGCCGTTTTGCGGGCGCCTTGAAGCTGTGTCGCTTCCATCGAGCGTTTCCATTGCATCGGCGCCGACGCCCAGGCCAGACGCGGCGGGTCACATGCTGCCCTTGCGACGTGGACGATCGAGCCCTTCCAAACCACGCATCCGCGGCATTCTGCCGATGCACCCGCACGCTTGGTAGGCCGTACGCATACTGGACTTGGCCGCATGCAGCCGTTAACCTTGATCGCACGTGGGTTACAGGGTGCGCCTGCCGTTCGAGCCAGACGCCGCCGGAGCACCCGCCCGACACCCAGCAGACCTCCTGTTCACGCCGTGGCGCAGTTCAACGCGCGGCCCGGCTTGCCGTTCGCCGTGGATTGCCTCCCGGTCCGGTTGCAGGAATTGTTCACGGCCAGCCTGACCGATGCCGCCGCAGGCGCGGTTTCATCATGCAAGGCCGTGACGGACGCCAGAGCGCCCGTGGTGATCGAGCCTCAAGGAGTTTCACGGGTGACCGCCGGATGGCCGCCGCCCGAGAGCGGGGGACAGCCTCAGCGAATGCCGGTGGAATCGAACGGTTCCGAACGTGTTGAACGCACTGCAAGCCGTCATGGGCGGCCCAACGACATGCATTGATGAGCACTGAGCCAGTCGAGCCTCAGCCGGTGGCAGCACCGCAGGACGCTTTCGCGTCGGTACCGCAACAGCAGGAAATGCCGCTGGCCATCGTGCGCGGCGAACCCGTGCTGCAGATGCCGCAGGACCTGTACATCCCGCCGGATGCGCTGGAAGTCATCCTGGAGGCGTTCGAAGGCCCGCTGGACCTGCTGCTGTACCTGATCCGCCGGCAGAACCTGGACATCCTGGACATCCCGATCGCCGAGATCACCCGGCAGTATCTGGAATACATCGACATGATGCGGGACATGCGGCTGGAGCTGGCCGCCGAATACCTGCTGATGGCCGCGATCCTGGCTGAGATCAAGTCGCGGCTGCTGCTGCCGCGGCCACCGGTGGAAGAAGGCGTCGAGGAAGATCCGCGCGCCGAGCTGGTGCGCCGGCTGCAGGAATACGAGCGCTTCAAGCGCGCGGCGGAGGACATCGACGCCCTGCCCCGCGTCGAGCGCGACACGGTGGTGGTGCACGCCGACAGCGGCGAGCGCACCGTGATCAAGCTGCCGCCGCCGCTGGACCTGAAGGAACTGCTGCTGGCGCTGAAGGACGTGCTGCATCGCGCCGAGCTTTTCGGGCATCACGCCATCCGGCGCGAGGCGCTGAGCGTGCGCCAGCGCATGGGCGAGCTGCTGGGCAAGCTCGGCGACGCCAGCTTTCACCGCTTCGAGACACTGTTCGACCCCAGCGAAGGGCGGCTCGGCGTGGTGGTCACCTTCCTGGCCATGCTGGAACTGGCCAAGGAAATGCTGGTGGAAATCGTGCAGGAGGAGCCGCTGGCTCCGATCTATGTGAAGGCGAAGGTCACCCAGGCCGAGGAATCCGTCGAAGACGACACGCCCGCGCAGGCGTCCGCCGCCGACTGACCCCGAACCCATCCAGGCACTCTCAACCGAGCATCCTCAACCGATCAGGCCATGCAGATCGAGCAACTGAAGAACATCATCGAGGCGGCCCTGCTCGCCGCCACCCAGCCGCTCACCGTGCAGCAGCTGGGCGACCTCTTCGGCGAGGAAGACGAGGTCGACCGCGAGCAGCTGTCGCGTGCGCTGGAAGCGCTGGCGGAAGACTGCGCCGGCCGCGGTGTCGAGCTGCGCGAGGTGGCTTCGGGCTTCCGCTACCAGGTGCGCCAGGAGGTCCATCCGTGGATCTCGCGCATGTGGACGGAAAAACCCAGCCGCTATTCGCGCGCCCTGCTGGAAACGCTGGCGCTGATCGCCTACCGCCAGCCGATCACCCGCCCGGAGATCGAGCAGATCCGCGGCGTGGTGGTGTCCTCCAACATCATCAAGACGATGGAGGAGCGCGAGTGGATCCGCGTGGTCGGCTACCGCGACGTGCCCGGCAAGCCCGCGCTGTTCGGCACCACCCGCGCCTTCCTCGACTACTTCAACCTGAAGTCGCTGGACGAGCTGCCGCCGCTGTCGGAAATCCGCGACATGGAAGACCCGCAGCTGCGCTTTATCGAAGACCTGCCGGCGCGCGTGATCCGCGACCTGCCGATCGACCCGGAAGCCGAGGCCGAGGAACGCGCCCGCGCTGAAGCAGAAGCTCAGGCCGAAGTAGAAGCTCAGGCCGAAGAGAACGGCGCCGAAGCAAGCTCCAGCAACGAAGACGAGGCACCCGGCCGCACCGAAGGCGAAGAGGAATTCCACGTCGCGGGCCAGCCGGAAGCCGCCGGCGAAGTCGCCGAACCGGCCGCGCCCGCCGCGCCGGTCGAAGAACACCAGGAGGCCGCGGCCGTCGAGGCCGCGGCTCCCGTCACCGGCGAGGAGCACCCCGCCGCATCATCCACCCCCACTGCCGCCGAGGCAGCGGACGAAGCGGACGCCAGCGATGGCGACGCCACGAAAGACACCGAGGAGTACCGCGCATGAATGCGCCGCAGAAATCCGTTTTGACCCTCAAGCGCGACACGCGCACCACCGACGCGCCCGCCCTGGAAGAACGCCTGCACAAGGTGCTGGCCAACGCGGGCCTGGGCTCGCGCCGCATGCTCGAGCAGCGCATCCAGGCCGGCGAAGTCGAAGTCAACGGCAGCGCCGCCGGCATCGGCGCCAGCGTGCACGCCGGCGACCGCGTGGTGGTGGACGGCAAGCAGTTCGTGGTCGCCACCGACAACCGCGACGAGACCGAAGTGCTGGTCTACCACAAGCCCGAAGGCGTGGTGACCACCCGCGAAGACCCCGAAGGCCGCCCCACCGTGTTCGAGCAGCTGCCACGCCTGAAGGGCGCGCGCTGGGTCGCCGTGGGCCGCCTGGACATCAACACCACCGGCCTGCTCCTGCTCACCACCGACGGCGAGCTGGCCAATGCGCTGATGCATCCGCGCAGCGGCCTGGTGCGCGAATACCTGTGCCGCGTGCATGGCGAGGTGCCGGACGAAATCATCGAGAAGCTGAAGGCCGGCGTGGAACTGGAAGACGGCCCCGCCCGCTTCGACGAGATCGCCGTGATCAGCCGCGGCGGCAGCCACAGCTGGTTCCGCGTGGTGATCCGCGAAGGCCGCAACCGCGAAGTGCGCCGCCTGTGGGATTCGCAGGGCTTCCTGGTCAGCCGCCTCAAGCGCATCCGCTACGGCAGCGTGGAGTTGTCGCGCACCCTGCGCCGCGGCGACTGCGAGGCGCTGGGCGAAGAAGCGGTGAAGGAACTGCGCCAGGCCAGCGGGCTGGGCGCGCCGCAGCCGGTGCTCACCCTTAGCCCCGTGCTGCATCAGCGCCGCGCCAGCCGCAACGTCACCGAGTACCGCCCCGAGCGCGGCGCCGGCGGCGCGTGGAGCGGCGCCTACCAGGACGAAGCGCGCGAGCTGCGCGCCTACGACCGCATCCGCGAGGAACCGGCACGCGGCAAGCAGCAGCGCCGCCGTCCGGGCAAGGAAGTGAACGGCAACGTCGCCCGTCCCGAGCGCGGTCCGAACGCGAACGCCGGCCGCCGCAAGACGGGCGGCAAGCGCGGCGTCGCACCGGGCCAGGAACTGCCCTCGGTGCGCACCTGGTTCGCCGGCGAAAGCCGCGAAGGTGGCGGCGGCCAGGGCCAGGGCTACGGTGGCGGCAATCGCCGCAGCGGTGGCGGCGGCAAGCGCGGCCCCGGCGGCCAGGCGCAGGGCGGCGGCAATCCCTACGGCGGCTTCGGTGGTGGCGGCAACCGCGGCTACGGCGGCGGTGGTGGCTACGGTGGCGGCCAGGGCCAGGGCGGCAAGGGTGGACGTCCGCAGGCACGCAGCGGCGGCGCTCGTCCGGGCGGCCAGGGTGGCGGTGGCGGGCGTCCGGGCCAGGGCGGCGGCAATCGCTCCGGCCAGGGCGGCGGCAACCGTCATGGCGGTGGCGGCGGGCGTCCGCAGGGCGGCGGCCGTGGCGGTCCGCGCGGCGGCAATCGCTGAGTCCAGGCGATGGACGCGGTCCGCATCTATCACAACGACCAGTGCACCAAGTCGCGCGCCACACTCGCGCTGCTGCAGGAGCGCGGCTGCCAGTGCGAGGTGATCAACTATCTCGACACGCCGCCCAGCATCGATGAACTCGTACAGCTGCTCGATCAGCTCGGCATGACGGCGCGCGAACTGATCCGCAAGGGCGAGGCGGAATATGCCGAGCTGGGGCTGGACGATCCCGCGCTGAGCGAGCACGACCTGATCGCGGCGATGTCGCGGTATCCGCGCCTGATCGAGCGACCCATCGTCGTTGCCAATGGCAAGGCGAAGCTGGGGCGGCCGCCGGAATCGGTGCTGGGGATTTTGTGAGCGCATGAAAAAAAGCCGCCGAAAGGCGGCTTTTTTTGCGCATGGAAGATTCCGCGCCGTTCCACTTGCTCGTCATTCCGGCGTAGGCCGGAATCCAGTGACGATAAGGCTCGATTGTCGCCTTGATGCTGTGGTCGGTTGCCGGCCGCGATATCGCGACAACCTGGCAATATCGCCACTGGATTCCGGCCTGCGCCGGAATGACGAGCAACTACGGCTGCAGCGAAAACTCATCCGCATCCATCCATGCCGGAAAGCGCTCGCGATGCGCCAGCAGCGGTGCGGGATCCAGCGTCACCGTCGCCACCTGCTCCTGCGGCCCCAGCTCGATCAGCGGCTCGCCCACCGCATCGAGCACCGCGCTGTCGCCCGCATAGGGCAAGTCGTTGCCATCCACGCCGACGCGATTGAGCCCGATCACGTAGCTGAGATTCTCGATCGCGCGCGCGCGCAGCAGCGTGCGCCACGGCTGGCGGCGCGGCGCCGGCCAGTTGGCGACGAACACGGCCAGGTCGTAATCCATGCCGCCCGCGGCGGCTTCCACGCGGCGGTTGCGCAGCCACACCGGGAAGCGCAGGTCGTAGCAGACCTGCGGCAGGATGCGCCAACCCTTCAGCTCCACGATCAGCCGCTCGCGGCCGCCGCCGTAGCGCGTGTGCTCGCCGGCCATACGGAACAGATGGCGCTTGTCGTACTGCGCGAAGCTGCCGTCCGGACGCACCCACAGCAGGCGGTTGTATACGGTGTCGCCTTCGCGGATGGCCAGGCTGCCGCACAGGGTGGCGCCGACTTCCTGGGCCAGCGCGCGCAGCCAGGCCACGCCTTCGCCGTCCATGGTTTCCGCGCTGGCGCGGGTGTCGTTGCTGAAGCCGGAGAGAAACGTTTCCGGCAGCACGATCAGGTCGCTCCTGCCCACGCCGCGCACCAGCGCACCGTAATAGTCGCGATTGGCCGGCGCGTCGTGCCAGCGCGTGGCTCCCTGCACCAGGCTGACAGTCAGAGCTTGCATAGGCGCTCCGCGGCGGCTTCCATGGTGGCGTCGCTCTTGGCGAAGCACAGGCGCACCAGGCGCGTGTCCGGCGCGGTCTCGTAGAACGGCGCCAGCGGGATCGCCGCCACGCCGCCGTGCTTCACCAGCCACTCGCAGAAGGCCACGTCGGATTCGTCGCGGATCGCGGCGTAGTCCACCAGCTGGAAATAACCGCCCGGCACGTCCAGCAGCTTGAAGCGGGACGGCTGGATGAGCGCGCGGAAACGGTCGCGCTTGGCCTGGTAGAACGCCGGCAGTTCCAGGTAATGCTCCGGCGTGCTGGCCATGAATTGCGCGAACGCCACCTGCGCCGGATGGAAGGTGCAGAAGGTGAGGTACTGGTGCACCTTGCGGAACTCCGCCGACAGCGCCGGCGGCGCCACCGCGTAGCCGAGCTTCCAGCCGGTGCAGTGATAGGTCTTACCGAACGAGGACACCACGATACTGCGCCCGGCCAGCTCCGCGTGGCGGAGCACGCTCTGGTGCAGCGCGCCGTCGAACACGATGTGTTCGTACACTTCGTCGGACAGCACCACGATCTCCGTGTCGCGCACGATCGCCGCGAGTTCGTCCAGATCCGCCGCCGACAGCACCGCGCCGGAAGGATTGTGCGGGCTGTTGATCAGGATCATCCGCGTGCGCGGCGTGACGGCCTCGCGCACGCGCTGCCAGTCGATGCCGAAGCTGGGCACGGTGAGCGGGATATGCACCGCCTTGGCGCCCTGCAGGTCAATCGCCGGCTCGTAGCTGTCGTAGGCCGGGTCGAACATGATCACTTCGTCGCCCGCGCGCACCACCGCGGCGATCGCCGCGAACAGCGCCTCGGTGGCGCCGGACGTGACGGTGACGTCGGTGCCCGCGTCGATGCGGCGGCCGTACATGCGCTCGGTCTTCAGCGCGATCTGCTCGCGCAGCGCCGGCAGGCCGATGCCCGGCGCGTACTGGTTGCGCCCTTCGGCCATGGCGCGGCTGATGGCGTCGCGCAGCGGTTCCGGCGGTTCGAAATCGGGAAAGCCCTGCCCCAGGTTGACCGCCTGGTGCTCGACGGCGAGCTGGCTCATCACGCTGAAGATGGTGGTGCCCACCTTCGGAAGCTTGGTGTCGATACGCATCGAGGCTCTGAGGGTTTGGAAGTCCAAACGGGATGCTAGCACGCGGGAGCTTTCGGGCCCGCGCGCCCGCCGCTTTTCAGACTTCCGGACAGGGCCGCTTGCTGCACTGCTCGTGCTTCTGCAGCGTCGCCTGCGGCAGGCGCTCGGCGAGGAAGTCGACAAAAGCGCGCACGCCCGGCAGCAGGCCGCGCCGGCTCGGATAGACGAAGTGCATGGTGCCCTCGGGCACGCTCCAATCCGGCAGCAGTACTTCCAGGTCGCCGTTGGTGATGGCCGGCGCGCAGACGAATTCCGGCAGCAGGGTGACGCCGATGCCGCGCCGCGCGGATTCGAGCAGCACGGAGAAATCGCCGCAGATCAAGCGCGGCTGGATATCCACCACCACGCGCTCGTTGTCCGCGCCCAGCAGCTCCCAGCTGTGCGCGCCCTCGTGCTCGTTCATGGCCAGCGCGGGGATCGCGGAAAGATCCGCGGGCAGCCTCGGACGTCCGCTCTGCTCCAGCAGCTTGGGGCTGGCCACGATCAGCACGCGCGACTGGCCGAAGGTGCGCATCACCAGGGTGGCGTCGGTATCCAGCTTGGAGCGCACGCGGATCGCCACGTCCACGCCTTCGCCGATCAGATCCACCCGGCGGTTGGTGGCCTGCAGGCGCACCTGCACCTTGGGGTACTGCGCCAGGAAGTCCGGCAGCACGTGCGCCACGATGGTCTGGGCCAGCGAGTTGGGACAGCTCACCCGCACCACGCCGCGCGGCTCGGTGCGCAGCTCGTCCACGGCGTCCTGGGCGGCGCGCGCCTCTTCCAGCACGGCGCGGCAGTGCGAATAGAAGCGCTCGCCCACCTCGGTGACCACGAAGCGGCGCGTGGTCCGCTGCAGCAGGCGCACGCCGAGGCGGTCTTCCAGCTGCGCGATGCGCTTGCTCAGGCGCGACTTGGGGATGCCCAGCGCCCGCCCCGCGGCCGAGAAACCGCCGTGCTCCACCACCGAGGCGAAGAAATAGAGGTCGTTGAGGTCCTGCAGGGCGCCGTCGAGTACGCTCATCGTCGTTTCCAATATGAAACAATTCGTTCGCAATCACCCGGCTTATCGGATGATTGTTCCAAGAATATCGTTATTCCCGTCGCCGGCATACCGACCGGCCCCCGAACGAGGAATAGCGCCATGAAAGTCCTGCACATCGATTCCAGCGCCTTGGGCAGCCACTCGGTGTCCCGCGGCCTGACCGCCGCCATCGTAGCCGAGCTGGTCCGCGAACAGCCGGGCGCGGAAGTCACCTACCGCGACCTCGCCGCCCAGCCGATCCCGCACTGGAGCCCGGTGGCCGACGCCGCCGATCCGGCCGCCGTGCTCGGCAGCGCCGTGCTGGAAGAATTCCTGGCCGCCGACGTGATCGTGATTGGCGCCCCGATGTACAACTTCTCCGTGCCCAGCGCACTGAAGGCCTGGATCGACCGCGTGGCGGTCGCCGGCAAGACTTTCCACTACACCGCGAACGGTCCGGAAGGCCTGGCCAAGGGCAAGCGCGTGGTGATCGCCTCCAGCCGCGGCGGCTTCTACGGCCAGGGCACGGCCGCCCAGTCGTTCGACTTCCAGGAGCCCTACCTGCGCGCGGTGCTCGGCTTCCTCGGCATCACCGACGTGGAATTCGTCCGCGCCGAAGGCGTGAACGTCAGCGCCGACCACAAGATCGAAGCGCTGAAGACCGCCCAGGCCAGCATCGGCGTGGTTGCCCGCAAGGCGGCTTAAGTTCCACCCTGCCCTCCACCCCGGCCGGCGCCGCGCAGTTCATCGCGCGGCGTCGGCTTTTCCGGCTTCGTACACGGCCTTGCCGTCGACCCAGGTGCTGAGCGGCTTGAGGTCGGCGACCTGGCGCGGCGGAATGGTCAGCGGGTCGGCATTGAGCACCACGAAGTCGGCACGCATGCCTTCTTTCAGCATGCCCACCTCGCGCTCCATGAAAGCCGCATAGGCCGCGGTGCGGGTAAAGCCGGCCAGGGCCTGGATGCGGCTGACCTTCTGGTCCGGCAGCCAGCCGCCCGGCGGCTGGCCCTTCAGGTCCTGGCGGGTGATCGCCGCATAGATGCCCAGCATCGGATTGGGGCTTTCCACCGGGAAATCCGAGCCGAAGGCCAGCGGCACCTGCTCGTGCAGGAAGCGCTGCCAGGCATAGGCGCCCTTGAGGCGGTCGATGCCCAGGCGCTGCGCGGCCCAGGGCATGTCCGAGGTGGCATGGGTCGGCTGCATCGAGGCGATCAGATGCAGCTTGGCGAAACGCGGGATGTCGTCCAGCGCCAGGATCTGCGCGTGCTCCACGCGCCAGCGGTGGTCGCCCTGCGCGTCCTTGCCCAGCGCGGCCTGGTAGGTGTCCAGCACCATGCGGTTGCCGCGGTCGCCGATGGCATGGGTGGCCACCTGCACGCCGCACTTGTGCGCCTTCTCCACCGCGACGCGGTAGTCCTCCGGCGAGGTGACGAAGATGCCGCGATTGCCGTGGTCGTCGCTGTAGTCCTGCAGCAGGGCCGCGCCGCGGCTGCCCAGCGCGCCGTCCATGTACAGCTTCACCGTATGCATGCGCAGGCGGCCGCTGTCGTCGATCCATTGCCCGCCCTGCATGCACAGCCATTCCAGCGCGGCATGGTTGCCGTCGGCCATTTCGTACAGGCGCAGCGGGATATCGCCGGCCTTGGCCATCTGCTGCAGCACGCGGAAATCGTCCAGGCTGACGCCGGCGTCGTGCACGCCGGTCAGGCCTTGCGCCACCAGCTCCTTGAAGGCGGTGCGGTACATCTCGCGTGTCTGCGCCGGGGTCCGCGGCGGCACCGCATTGCCCACCAGCGGCTGCGCGCCGTCGATCAGCACGCCGGTGGCGCGCGTGCCGACGCGCACGATGCGCCCGCCATCCGGCTGCCAGTCGCCATCGAGCGGCTTGCTGGCCTTCTTCATCGCCGCGGTATTGGCCCAGGAAGCGTGGCCGTCGATGCGCTCGAGAAAGACCGGCCGATCCGGAAATGCCTGATCCAGATCGGCCGCGCTGGGAAACTGCTTGTCCGGCCACAGGTTCTGGTCCCAGCCGCGGCCGAGCAGCCAGGCGTCCTTGGGCAGCTTCGCGGCGAAATCCTTCAGGCGCTGGACGATCTCCGCCTTGGAATGCGCGCCGACCAGGTCGGCCTGGCCGCGGACCATCCCCAGGCCGAGTACGTGTCCATGGGCGTCGATCAGGCCGGGGATCACCGTCGCGCCGTGCGCATCCACCGACTCCGCACCGGCGAACTTCTCCTGCAGTTCGGCCGTGGTGCCTACAGCGAGCAGGCGGCCTTCGCCGTCCCAGGCCAGCGCGGTGGCCTCGGGCCTGGCGGGATCCATGGTGTGCACGCGTGCGTTGACGAGCAGCGTGGCGGCCTGCAACGGCGCGAGGGCAAGCGCCAGCAGCACGGCGGCGGCGAGGCGGCGGGACAGAAGCATGGGCGGCGTCCTGGGGAGGGAATCGCGCCACTTTGCCCGTGCCCGGGCGGGAATGACAAGAAGCGGATGGCGCCGCGCCGGCGGATCAGCAACCGGCGACGGCGAAGCCTTCGATCGAGCGGTCCTCGTACTGCGCCAGCCGGATGGCCGAACCCAGCCCCGGCATTTCCACGCAGATCGAACGGCCCGAGCGCGCGTGCTCGTCGCGTGCGACTTCCCGCGCCAGCGTGATCGCCGGCCCCAGGCGCAGGCCGCTGAACAGGCAGAAGCCCGAGCGGCAGATATTCCATTGGCCTTCGTGCGAAGGCTTGAGCGCGTAGATGATCATCGTGCTTGCCCCTCTGGGATGAAGTACGCCGGCTTGCGGTCGCGCATCCATGCAACGGTCGCCATGCCAGCGTGCGAAGCATGCATCGGCGTGAGGAATCGTCCTATCGGCGTGCGGCACGTCGTTGTGTAGGCGATGGCCTACGTATTTGTGGTCCAAGTCTCAATTTCACTGGCGGCGGCACATTGACGGCCATGGAGCTTGCTGTCGTGGCATGAGTTCTGCGCGACCGTGCCACGGAGCACACAAACAAAAAGGCGCCCCGGAGTGCGGGGCGCCAAAGCCTAGGGCTCAGGGGCATGAGCCATACAGAAGAACGCCCCGGTCATCGGCTGGCATGAGCCTGAAACTCACCGCCTGACTCGCGGGGCAGATGCAGATTGCGCCTATTCGCAATCGGCACCTAGCGGCGAATGGCGCAAGTTCTTGTAGGGGAATTCCGATGAGTGGCGTCGGTATCGCGCCGACACCAGATGAGCGCCCTCTTCCGGCAACACCGCACGGATCGTCCGATGCTTCTGGATCAGGTCCGCCACATGGTCGGCGACGCCCAGGTCGGACGCACCCCGGCCCTCAGCCAACAAAAAACCGCCATAAGGCGGGCTGCGCTTCCAGGCATGAATGCGGGTGCCGTAGTCCCGGCCGCACTCCTGTGCCCCGAAAAAGAAAAGCCCCATCCATGGGGCTTGCAGCCGTCCCTAGCCGCTTCGTCCTTAGTGTCCGGGGCATCGGCAAAGGAGCCTGACTTGCCGGACAGAGATAGTTTGCGGATTTGTCTTAGGTGGGGGTAGAGGTGAAAGGCGCGTCGTGTTGTAGGGGAATTCCTACAAATACCCTGCCCATACGAAATTCGGACTTTGCGGCCCCGAGAGCCGGATGGCTTCGGGGTAGCATCAAAGATTACGCAAGTCGCACTTTTCAGCTGGACTAAGGGATCGGGATGCCAAACCCATTGCTCGAAGTGGACAAATTCAAGGCATGGGCCGGCACTTACCCAAGCACCGAACGATATGGCGAATGGGAGTGCGACTACACGGAGTGGCCAGCACTTCACGCAGCCGTACTCGAATTCGTCGCCAGCCGCCCGTTCGATCACTGGCAGCGGGGGGAGCAGACGCAGGTCCTCTACGCCATCGCGCGCGACAACGAGATCGAATATCTCGCCGAAGAGATCAGGACCCGCCATCCAGAACTGCTGCTATCGCTTGCCCAAGCCTCGCTTGAGATCGATGAACGCGATGCGCGCTGGCAACTCGCCGTCCAGCTGGCATGGCTGGGCGTCCAAGCGGAACCGCTGCTGTTGAAGATGGCTGACGACGAGCACGAATACGTCCGGCGCCGCGCACTGCAATCGCTGCTTCGAATCGATTCGCCCTCGGTCGAAAAATTCGCCCTGGCAGCCTGGCACCGGCCCGATGAAGCACAGCAGTGGGCGCGAATGAATGCGCTTTATTGCCTGCAAGGCATCGGCTCATCGCAGCTTCCGGCGTTATTGGCCGAGGCCGAAAAGGACGCGCGCCCATACCTTCGCGAGTACGCCAGCCGGATTCTGCGAGGAGAATGTCTTGACTAGCCGTTTCGACCAGGAATGATCAGGTGCGGCAACCCATTCCAGAAAACAAAAAACCCCGCCGAAGCGGGGTTTTTCATGCGTTTCTGGAATGTCGTGCGACACGCCGGAAACTTCGATTGGTGCCAAGGGAAGACCCAGTAACACACGCAACCACTTGATTTAGCCAAATTTACGAAGTCACCCTTAACTTCATACCCAAGTTCGTACCCAAAACCATTCGATTGCCCGTGAGTGCCTCTAGTTCGGGACACTTGGTTTTGGACCGGAGCCTTGGGAGCCAGCGAGAGTACGGCCCCTGGTTCGGCAGTACCCGTTTCCGTAAGCGTCCATTCCATTAGCGCCCCCCTTTTTAGCGGAACGCGCCCCTTCAGCTTTATGTTCCATTAGGGCATGAGGGCAACTTCGAGCCATCCATATAACGCACAACCTTAAGCTCGGCCATCAAGCCGTAGTGCATAGCACTAACCAGGATTCCGTAAGGCCCAGTCACCTGCAAGCACTGGCGTTTCTATCGCTGGTGGACGGCGTGCGCGACAGCGGCACCATGCCACCAAATTTTCCCGCAGAAGGGATCCCGGTGATTTTTGCGTCGTACACCCAGAAAACCACAAGGTCGTCAAAGTGCTTGGCGTTCCTTAGCGCCGGATAGAGCTCATCAAGATTCAGCAACCCCGTTGCGAATTTACCTGGGCCAATGGTCACGTCATGAGGGGGGAGATCATCTGCGTGATAGATCGCCTGCAACTCCATTCCTACTCCCGCCCCTTTGTACACGACTAGCCCCGTCGCCTTTTGTCCCCAGGGTAGGAAGCGATGATCGAGCGCGATGGCCTTATCTGTGCAGTTCCAAAATCTTACATTCAAGGCAACGTGTCCGTCCCCCACCGTCACGCCGGCTGCCTCAACTACCACCGGATCTCGTTCTGTCGAATACGCATCAACCGAATAGGATGGGAGCAACACCAACGCGATAAGCAGCTTAAATCCTAGGGAGGTTTTCATACTCATACTCGTAGCCACTTAGTAGGCGCAGTTCTTTCTTCAGCTCTTTCTCGAGTAGTGCTTTGCACTTGTCGCAATCTCTAATGGCGCGAAGCTTAGCCCTCAGACACTCTATCTGCACCTTGTATGCAGCAATCTCGTCCGCGTCATCTTGAAGCTTACTTGTCTCTCCCACTCTCATGAACGCAGGCCGATTAACACAAATCGTAGGATTTGCGCTCAAGTATTGCTGCCTGTGCACCATTTCATGAGCACGAGTGCAGTCTCCCCAACAAGCCATCTCGTCGAAGGTAATCGTGGGTGACAGGTATACCGAGATTCCGCCAAAGCCGTCGCAAACAATTGTCGACGCACCGCCGACCTGAGTCCCCGGATCCGCTACCTTCGCCTTTCCGTCCGGATCGAAAGCTATAAGCGGGTTACCGTCCACATAGGCATACGTGCTTATTGAGTTACGCAATCCGGTGGGGTCGCTTTGAATATATCGGCCGGTGGCAGGCTCGTAGTCGCGCGCGATGCTATAGACGAGATTGCTCTCAGCATCGAAATACTGGCCGGGAAACCGTAAGTTGAGAACAGCTCCGACACTTAACGGAGACTTCTCACCAAACGGATTCGACTGATAGCCCCACTGCCAAACAATCGCTCCTGCACCATCAGTAGCGGCACGCGGGCTATTTAATCCGTCTGCATGCACGTAGCTCACTGCGCTAACGGAGCCATTCGTATCCACGATAGCTACCGGAACGGCATCCAACCAGATGTAGCTACGATTCGTCGCTCCGTACTCACCAAGGAGCTGGCTGCCTTCGTCATAGGCGAAGCGCTGACTCGCTGATGCCACCTTGGCAATACGCTGCCCCATGGCGTTGTAGGTGTAGCTTCCGACGGTCTGCCCATTGCGCTGCACCACCGTCATGCGATTACGGTCGTTGTAGCCATATCCAAACGTGTCGCTGCCGGCTGCGTTGCCCGTGATATTGCCGTTGGTATCGTACGTCCGGGCGCTGCTACCGATGCTCGTCAGCCAGTGGGTGCCAGTCTGATAGCCGTAGGTGCCCGTGGCGACCCCATTGCTCGCCTTACTGAGGCGGTCGCCGGTCTTGTTGTAGGTGTACGCCTCGATCGCCTGACCCTGCGCATCCTTCAGACCGGTCAGCCGGTACAGCGGGTCGTAGCTGTAGGTCTCGATCGCCGGATTGGCCCCTGCTGCGTTGCCCAAGGCCGTGATGTTACCCATCGCGTCTCGGGCAAAGTGCAGGTTCAGTGCCGGACTGACGACATCCGTCATCGCGTAGTTGGCATCGTAGGTGCGGGTCAGGGTCTGGCCATTGCCCAGTGTGTAGCTGACGATGGGCCCGAACGGGAGGTAGCTGACGTTGGTCACCACATTGCCGGCACTGCCACTGCCCGGTGGCTGCGCGGTAACACCATTGATGCGGCCGGCGCCGTCGCGGCTGTACTGAACGACGGTGCCATCCGGAGTGCGAGTACTAGCCAGCCGGTCGGCCAGAGTGTAGCTGTAGTTGACCGTGTCAACGTTGGTGCCCTGGGTCTGGCGCTTCTGCACCACATTGCCGCGGGCGTCATAGCAGTAGACCGTGGTGACGGCGGTTTCGACCACGCTGGTCCGGCGGCCGACCGGATAGGAACCTGAGCAACCGGTGACGCTGTCGGCCTCGTCGTAGCGGTAGCTGACGTTGGCGTCGCTGGTCGGATACGTAGTGGCGGTGATGCGATTGAGCGCATCGAAGGTGCTGTGCCTGATCACACCCCGCGCATCGGTGGCCTGGATGCGGTTGCCGGCGGCGTCATAGACGTAGCTGGAGGTGCCGGTATCCGGGCTGTGCAGGCCGGTGGCGTTGCCCAAGCCGTCGTAGTCGTACGTCGTATTCAGGCTGTCCGGGTCGCTCACACCCAGGAGCTCGTCGCGAGGGCCATAGGCGAACACGCTCTGGGTGTTCTGCGTGGCGGTGTCGGTGCCGTTGTAGTTGTCGATCGTGCTGACCAGGCGGTTCAGCGCGTCATAGCCTTGCTTGCGCTGGATGCCCAGAGCATCGGCGCTGCGCACCAGGTTGCCATTGGCGTCGTAGCTGTCGGCAAAGCTCGCGTCGAACACAGTGCGGCTCAGGCCGTCCTTGATGTTGGTCAGCTGGCCCAGGGTGTTGTAGCTGCGGGCCAGGGAGCGGCGCAGGGTGTTGCCGGCGTCGAAGGTTTCTTCCTTGGTCTTATTGCCGGCGGCATCGAGCGTGTAGTGAATGCGGTTGCCCAGGGCATCGGTGATATCCGTCAGCCGATGCGCGGTGTCGTAGGTGTAGGTGACCTGGATGCCATCCGGGTCTTTGACCGACGCGACGGCACCATAGGGCGCGTAGCCGATCTGGGTGAGGGCATCGTTGGACGACGCCGTACCGTCTGCGTTGGCGCGGACGGTTCGAGTCAGCAGCCAGCCGCGGGCGTGGTAGGTCGAATCCGTGACGACGCCATTGGCGTCGCGCTCGCGCACCACGCGGCCGTTCTTATCGTAGGCGACCACGGTGCGCACATGGCCCACCGCATCAGTGACTTGATAGAGGTCGCCGGCGCGATGGCAAGCACCACCGGCAGTACCGCAACCCGATTCGTCCGTGCTCCGGTAGTAGCTGTAGTGCGCGGTACTGGTGATATCGGTGCGTGGTCCGGTGGCGCTCAGCAGCAGCCCCACAACCGGGCACTGAGTATCGTCCACAGCATCACAATAAGCATAGGTCCGGCGACTAACGCCTGGAGGCGCGGTTCCCGCTACTGCACAGACATAGGTGGCAGCCCCGCTGACAGCAGGATCCGCCTCGCAATTAGCTACCACTTGGCCAGCAGCGTTATAGACCCAGGTAGTCTTAGCGACCAGATTGCCGCTGCCGTCCAGCACCGATCGACTCAAAGGCAGTCGCCGCGAGGCATCCCAGGTCGTGTTGGCCGTGCGCTGACCGGACAAACCTTGAGCCTCGATATGTTGCGCGAGCAATCCGTTCGAATCGTATGAGCTCGCTGCGACTGCGCCCACGCCATCGGTGCTCGTTGAAACCCTGCCATTTGCTCCGAAGGTGTAACTCTTCGACTCCGACACGCACCCGGCACAGCTCGCCACAGACTGGGTCGGCCGATTGATACCAAGGCTGGCTAGGAAATTGACGCTATTTGTCGCGCCAAGAGGATCAGTGACCACCGCACTAGCAATATCAGTCTTTGACCGACTGACCTGTACCGTGGTGTAGGCGATGGCATACGAAGACACACCACCAGCCATGTAATTGCGTATGGCAAGCCCTTGCGCATCGTAGAAAGTACTGGAGTACGTGGCGCCACTTTCATCTATAACGCTAGTCAGCGCATTCGGAAGGGTTGCACCCGATGTATTGGCAGCCTCGCCATAGTTGTACTGAATCGTTTTACCATCCGGATAGGTAACGACCTGAAGATTGTTGCTTGTATCGTACGTAAAACCAATGGCACCACCATCAGGCTGAACTAGGGTCTTAATCCTCCCCTGGCCGTCGTACGTAAAGGTGAGCGTGCGACCGAAGTCATCCTGCACGCCCACCAACTGGCCCGCATCATTCCAGCTCAACGCCTGTCTACGACCGCTACGATCGGTGATCGATTGAAGGTGACCGATGGCGTCATAGACTTCCGTCTCTCCTTTGGCGTTGAGATATGCCAAAGAGGTATAGTTCCCGCTCGAATCCTGCGTTGAAGTCAGAACACCATCTACGTCGGCATCGAAGACCCACGCACCATTGACAAGATCCGCGATGTACGTCTTGCCATCCTCGCGCAGGAGATAAGCGGAGGTGGCGCTGCCGTCCGAAACTCGATACACGCGAGCCAACTTGAGGTAGTTGACCGTTCGGTTCGCGCCCAGCACGTTTTCAGCAGGTGAAGCGATCCCGCTGTAACCCAAGCTGTTGTAGACCCAGCTGAAGTTAAGTGGGAAGGCGCCGCCGCCGACGTATTCGGTTTTTATCTCGAAAACATTGCCCGTAGCGACATTAATTGGATCACCACAGACAACGCATGGTCCCGGCGGCGCACCACGACTCTTGTCTGGATCAATCCCAGGAGGTGTCGGGCAGGGGCCGCCTGAGTAGCGGCCCACCGAACCTGGAGCAGAAGAGCACGAAGACCATTGCTCCATATAGCGGTGGATATTGTACCCCGGGCCGTTGAATAGCTCGTTGCTTCCGCACCAAAGCTGTTTGCTATATGGGGTCCATAGGGCGCCGTCTACATATCCATCCGCGTGCTCCATCTTGACGCCAAGCAAGACCCCGTACAACGTGAGATTGGAGCCAGGAAAACAACCGTTAGTGGTTCCCCAGCCGGCCTGCAGCGCAGACATCGCGCTTGGATAGCGGACCTTCGTGGGATCCTGGTCATAATTTGCGCTGGCAAAGAAATTGATTGGCGCATGATCCGCTGATGCCTTCAGCGCAAACCCCGCTATCACTGCAAGCAGCAGACAAAGCAACCATCTGTTCATGCACCAGCTCCATTTTGATACGCCACGCCAGAGCCACTAAGTATGAGGAGAAGTAGCTCCCCGGCGCTTTTACCCAAGAAAAAACCGAGGTTGCGCGCAACCTCGGCTCCATTTCGCAATCTTCCACGACAGTATCGCCATCGATTGTGACGATACACTCATCCATGATCGCCCTTCCAATTCCCGACAACCCTGCGGCTCTGGGCACACCCCACAGGCGTTGGCACCTACATCAGGTGCATATCCCATCATTTTCATAGAAAGCAGCAAGACCCGGCAAGGCCACTCAGTCCTTGTAGGGGAAATCCTATAGCTGGCGTCGGCTAATGGGCACTATCGCGGCCGCCACACCGGGCATAGGATCGGCCCGCGACCAGGCTGCAACGGCCCGGTCAACCACGGGGGAACAACTCATGCGCAAACTCAGCGTCTTGCTGGCGAGCTGCTTGCTGGTCCTTTCCTTCACGGCTAATGCCAGGGGTGGCAGCCATAGCAGCGGATCATCGGCCCACTACTCCGGCTCACATCACACCACCAGTCATGGCGGCCACTACTTCGGTGGCTCCGGCTCATCCCATCGCGGCGGCAGCTATCGCAATACACGCACCGGCAATCACTACGGCAAGCACGGACGCTGAAAAAACAGGGGAGAGACACATGAAGGGGCGAATGCTTGCCGTAGTGATCGGTTTGTCGTGCACGAACTGTTACGCAGAGAACTTGCTTTGCCAGGGAAAAATGAACATGCCCGAAGGCCACGCATCCGAGGATAGTCGTGTATTAACCATGGACTTCAACTCGTTGGCTGCAAGCATGGAGACATTTCACGGCAAGGCCTTTGGAGTTCTGATCAAAGGCGATAAAACCTATACGGGAAAGCTAGCGCACCGACCACGTTTTGCGACCCGCCGGACTGACCAGTAGGGAGAGGCCGTTGCCATCCGACAGGGCATAGGCCTTGGCCGCAGCCTTGGCTTTGCGGATCTGAAGCTCGGTCAGCGGATCGGCTAGGCGTGACATAGGGAGGGACCATCTTGGGTAGGATTGAGCAAATCATGCCCAAATTCCTACCCAAAAGTCCAAGACTCCACTGGACGTCTATGGACGCCTAGAAACAAAAAACCCCGCAGCTACGCGGGGTTTCGTGTATTCCATGGACGTCCTGGGACGCTATGAAACTTCGATTGGTGCCCAAGGGGGGACTCGAACCCCCACGACTTGCGTCGCTACCACCTCAAGGTAGTGCGTCTACCAATTCCGCCACCTGGGCAGGTGTCTTGCTGTTACTTCTTTTCCGGCGTCGAGGCCGGCTTGGCCGGAGCGGTCGCCGCGGGGACTTCGGCGCTCTGGGCCGGAGTCGTCGCTGCCGGGACGTCGCCTGCCGGCTTGGTCGCCTGCGGGACTTCCGCGTTGGCCGGCGCCGAGGGCTGCGCATTCTGCGTGGCGGCCGGCGGGTTGGCAAGGCCGGACATCACGCCGAGATCCGCGCCGCCGTTCTGCGGAGCGCCGTGGCGGCTCAGGTAGATACCCATGCCGAGGCTGAGCAGGAAGAACAGCGCGGCGAGCACGGCCGTGGCGCGGGTCATGAAGCTGGACGAACCGCGCGCACCGAACACGGTGGCCGAGGCGCCGCCGCCGAAACCGGAACCCGCATCGGCACCGGCGCCGCGCTGCATCAGGATCAGCACGATCATCGCCGCGGCGATCAGGATGTAGAAGACGCTGAAGATGACGAACATGGTTTCCTAAAGAATCCGTGCGCTCAGTGCGCGGCGGCGCAGATCGCGAGGAAATCGGCCGAGGTCAGACATGCACCTCCGACGAGCCCCCCATCCACATCCGCCTGCGCGAACAATTCCGCGGCGTTGGCCGGCTTGACGCTGCCGCCATAAAGCAGCCGAGTCAGACGGGCGATCATAGCATCCTGCCGGGCCAGTTGGCTACGGATGAATCCGTGGACCTCCTGGGCCTGCTCCGGCGTGGCGGTGCGGCCGGTGCCGATGGCCCAGACCGGTTCATAGGCGATCACCGCGGTATCGAAGCTGGCCACGCCGTTGAGCGCCAGCACGGCGTGCAGTTGGCGGGCGATCACCGCCTCGGTCTCGCCGGCCTCCCGCTGCGCCAGCGTCTCGCCCACGCACAGCACCGGGGTGAGGCCGCCGGCGCGGGCGGCGGCGAACTTGCGCGCCACCAGCTCGTCGCTCTCGTGGTGGTACTGGCGGCGCTCGGAATGGCCGACCAGGGTCCACTGCGCGCCCACGTCCTGCAGCATCGCGGCGGAGACTTCGCCGGTATACGCGCCCTGCCCCTCGTGCTCGCTCACGTCCTGGCCGCCGAAGCCCAGGCCCGAACCGGCATGCTGCGCCGCCAGCTCGGCGATATAGGGAAACGGCGGGAACACCACCGCATCGATCGACGCCGGCAGCCCGGCCGCGATCTCGCTCGCCAGCGCGGCGGCCATCGAGCGGCTGCCGTGCATCTTCCAGTTACCGGCAACGAGCTTCTTGCGCATGGCGCGTCTCCCTTCCTTCGAAAACGCGGCAGCTTAGCGAGCACTCTTTGACCCGGCAACGGCGCGGGCGCTGGCGCGTTCCGCCAACTGACCGCAAGATCGCATCTCCACCCGCGCACCGAAGGAACCGGCATGCCGCAATCCCGCCCCCTGAGCCTGATCACCGGCGCCTCCGCCGGCATCGGCGCCGCCTTCGCGCGCGAACTGGCCGCGCGCGGCCACGACTTGGTGCTCACCGCACGCCGCACGGACCGCCTGGAAGCGCTGGCGGAAGAACTTCGCGGCAAGCACAACGGCAGCGTGACCGTGCTGCCGGCCGATCTCGCCGACCCCGCCGCGCCGCGGCAACTGCAGGCCGCGCTGGCCGAACGCCAACTGGCCGTGGACTGGCTGATCAACAACGCCGGCTACGGCCTGCCCGGCACCTTCGACGCCAACACCTGGCAGGACCACGCGGCCTTTATCCAGGTGCTGATGACCGCCCCCACCGAACTGGCCTGGCGCCTGCTGCCCGGCATGCGCGAACGCGGCTACGGCCGCATCGTCAACGTGGCCTCGCTCGCCGGCCATGTGCCGGGCACGGCGGGACATACGCTGTACGGTGCGTCCAAGGCGTACCTGATCAAGTTCTCGCAATCGCTGGCGCTGGAAAACCGCCACCTCGGCGTCCACGTCTGCGCGCTGTGCCCGGGCTTCACCTGGTCGGAATTCCACGACGTCACCGGCACGCGCGAACTGATGAACCAGATGCCGCGCTTCATGTGGCAGACCGCCGAAGAAGTAGTGCGCGAAGGCTGCGATGCGGTCGAACGCGGCGACGTGGTGCGCGTCACCGGCCGCGTCAACCGTTTTATCAAGGCGCTGGTGAAGCTGATGCCGGACCGCATGGCGCTGGCCTTGTCGGCGCGCGAATCGCGGCGCTACCGGCAGACCGCGGCGCACTGAATCACGGGCGCTTGCAGCTCAGCGTGTCGCCCACCACGAAGCTGCCGCCGCGCATCACCTGCCAGTCCACGCGCAAGCCGCCATCGGCCATGCGCACATAGACGAACTTCTGCGCCGGCTGCACCTCCGGTGCGGAGGTCCACGTCAGCGTGTCGCCTTCCCATCCGCCGGCGCTGAAACGGCGCGCGCCGCCGAAATTGTCGACGATGGCCGCATTGAACTGCTTGCCCTTCGCGTCGTACGTCCACGCTTCCACCGCGCGATACGTATTCGGCGCGATATCGTCGTGATGCTTGAGCACACCCGCGCCGCCGAGCTCCGTGTCGAAGCGCATGGTCGAGGCGATTTTCTTGCCGCTGGCGGGAAACACGCCAGCGCAATGCCAACTGCCCAGCAGCGGCTGCATGGCCTGGATGGGGGGCGGTGCCTCCGCGGCGCTGGCCGCGCCGCCGAGGAGGGTCAAGGCGAACAGGAACGGAACACGCATCGCGGCATCCCCGCATCGAACGTGCCGCGAGGCTAGCGGACTCCCGGCCGGTGCGTACCGACCGGAAGTCATGCATCAGCGTCAGATCAGCCCTGCTTGGATCGAGCCGATCAGATCAGCCCGATCAGATCAGCCCAATTAAATCAGCCCGATCAAATCAGCCCCATCAAATCAGCCCGATCAAATCAGCCCGATCAAATCAGCCCGATCAAATCAGCCCGATCAAATCAGCTTGATCTCGCGCAGCCGCTGCTGCAGATACTCATGCGAGGTGATCGACGTGTCGTAGCGGCTCGGGTTGTCCGGCGTCACGCACTGCGGCAGCGGATCCAGCACCACGTCCGGGTTCGGATGCAGGAAGAACGGCACCGAATAGCGCGGCTTGCGCGCATTGGCGTTCTGCGGGTTCACCACGCGATGCGTGGTGGACGGATACACGTGGTTGGTCAGGCGCTGCAGCATGTCGCCGATATTCACCACGATGGCATCGCCCTCGGTGGTGATCGGCAGCCACTCGCCCTCGCGGGTCAGCACTTCCAGGCCCTCGGCGCTGGCGCCGACCAGCAGGGTGATGAAGTTGATGTCCTCGTGGGCGCCCGCGCGCACGTTCGGGATGTTCTCCTCGGTGATCGGCGGGTAATGGATCGGACGCAGGATGGAATTGCCCTGGTCGGTCTTGTCCTCGAAATAGTTCTCCGGCAGGCCGATATGCAGGGCCAGCGCGCGCAGCACGCGGGTGCCGAGCTGGTCCAGCGCCTCGAACAGGCCGTAGCCGTAGGGCTTGAACGCGGGCACTTCCTCCGGCCACAGGTTCGGCGCCATCACGTCGGCGAAGCGGGAGTCGCGCGGGATCTCGCGGCCCACGTGCCAGAACTCCTTGAGGTCGGCGTACTTGCTGTCCTTGGCGGTCTCCACCTTGAACGGGGTGTAGCCGCGCGCGCCGCCGCTGCCGGGCACGTGGTACTTCTGCTTGGTCTCGGCCGGCAGCGCGAAGAACTGCTGGAAGGCCTGGTAGGCGTTGTCGATCAGCTCCGGCGCGATGCCGTGGCCGCTGATGCCGCAGAAGCCGTATTCGCGGTAGGCCGCGCCCAGCTCGGCCACGAAGGCCTCGCGGTCGGTGTCGTAACGGCGGATGTCGAGGGTGGGAACCCGTTTGACGGTCGTATTCATGTGTCGTGATCCACAGGTAGGCGTGCGGTCGATTTGTCGAACCCGCCACCGCAGGGGCGGGGCACGTCGGGCCAATCCTTGGCGACCTGGGCGGGGCTGGGTCCTTAGGACCGCCCCCGCTGGCTCACGAGCGTTCGGCCGCGGATTTTACGACCTCCGCCAGCTGCTCCGCCATCCGCCTCACCTCGGCCTCGTCGGCGGCCTCCACCGTCACCCGCACCAGCGGCTCGGTGCCGGAGGCACGCAGCACCACCCGGCCGCGGCCGCGCAGGGCTTGCTCGGTCTCGGCCAGGGCCTGCTTCACCTCGTCGCTGTGCAGCGATTCGCGCGCGCCGTTGGCGCGCACGTTGATCATGATCTGCGGCATCTTGTAGAGACCCTGGCGCGCCTCGGCCAGGTCGCGCCCGCCCAGCGCCTCCAGCACGGCCAGCGCGGAGACGATGCCGTCGCCGGTGCTGGCGCGGTCCAGGCACAGGATATGGCCGGAGGTCTCGCCGCCCAGCTGGCCGCCGTGCTCCTTCAGCTTCTGCAGCACGTAGCGGTCGCCCACGTTGGCGCGGATCAGGTCCACGTCCAGCGCGCCCAGCGCCTGCTGCAGGCCGTAATTGCTCATCAGGGTGCCGACCACCGGGCCCTTCAGGCGGCCCTGCGCGGCCCAGGCGCGGGCCAGGATGAACAGCATGTCGTCGCCGTCGGCCAGCACGCCTTCGCGGTCCACCATCTGCACGCGGTCGCCGTCGCCGTCGAAGGCGATGCCGATGTCGGCGCGGTGTTCCAGCACGGCCAGCTGCAGGGTCTGCGGATGGGTCGAGCCCACCCCGCGGTTGATATTGAAACCGTCCGGCTTGTGGCCGATGGCGATCACCTCGGCGCCAAGCTCGGAGAACACCTTCGGCGCCACCTGGTAGGTCGCGCCGTTGGCGCAGTCCAGCACGATGCGCATGCCGCGCAGGGTGAACTCGCTGTCGGCCAGGGTGCGCTTGCAGAACTCGATATAGCGCCCGCCCGCATCGTCGATGCGGCTGGCCTTGCCCAGGCGCTCGGGGGACTCGGTGGTGAACTCGGCCTCCAGGCCCAGCTCGATCGCCGCTTCCACTTCGTCGGACAGCTTCTCGCCGGTGGCGGAGAAGAACTTGATGCCGTTGTCCTGGTGCGGGTTGTGCGAGGCGCTGATCACGATGCCGGCCTGCGCCCGCAGCGAGCGCGTGAGGAAGGCCACCGCGGGCGTCGGCATCGGGCCGAGCAGGCCCACGTCCACGCCCGCCGCGACCAGGCCCGCTTCCAGCGCGGCCTCGAACATATAGCCGGACACGCGGGTGTCCTTGCCGATCAGCACCTTCGGCCGCCCTTCGCGGCTGTCGCGCGCCAGCGCCATGCCGGCGGCGCGGCCTAGGCGCAGCATGAAATCCGCGCTGATCGGCCACTGGCCGACCGGCCCGCGAATGCCATCGGTGCCGAAGTATTTGCGTTCGCTCATGGGGATCCTTTCATCGCGCCGGAGGGCGCGGTTGGTTGCTTATTCGTCGTCGGGCCAGCGCGGCGCGGCCGGACGCGGGTCCTTGCGCACCGCGGGCTCCCCTGCAGCCACGGCTTGCCATACCGCCAAAGCATCGACCGTAGCGGCCACATCATGTACGCGCACCATACGGGCGCCACGCTGCACGGCGATGAGCGCGGCGGCCACCGAGCCGGCCGCGCGCTGCGCGGGATCCTCGCGGCCGGTGAGCTTGCCGATCATGGTCTTGCGCGACAGCCCCACGTAGCAGCCGCTGCCCAGGTTGCCGAAGCGCTCCAGCGCGCGCAGCAGGGCCAGGTTGTGTTCCAGCGTCTTGCCGAAGCCGAAGCCCGGGTCGACCAGCACCAGCCGCTTGTCGATGCCCGCGAGCTCGCAGGCGAACAGCCGGTCGGTAAGGAAGCGGTGCACTTCGCCCACCACGTCGTCGTAGCGCGGATCGTCCTGCATGCCGCGCGGCTCGCCCAGCATGTGCATCAGGCACACCGGCACGCGCAGTGCGGCGGCGGCGTCCAGCGCGCCGTCGCGGCGCAGCGCGTAGACGTCGTTGATCATGCCCGCGCCGGCGGCCACCGCGGCACGCATCACCTCGGGCTTGGAGGTGTCGACCGCGATCGGCAGCGAGGTGCGCGCGGCCAGCTGCTCGATCACCGGGATCACCCGGCGCAGCTCTTCCTCCAGCGGCACGTCGTCCGCGCCCGGACGGGTGGATTCGCCGCCCACGTCGAGCATGTCCGCGCCCTCTTCCGCCAGGCGCAGGCCATGCGCCACCGCCGCTTCCGTGGTGGCGTGGCTGCCGCCGTCGGAGAACGAATCGGGCGTGACGTTGACGATGCCGACCACGCGCGGACGGTCCAGCACCAGGCGGCGGCCGTTGCAGTCGAGCACGGTGGCGAAGAGATCGGCGGCGGACATGGTCACTCCTGGCTCAAGCCTGCGGCGCGGCGCTCAGCCGGCGCCGCCCAGCGCGCCCATGAACTGGCGGTAGTAGCGCAGCTCTTCGATGGAGTCGCGGATGTCCGACAGGGCGGTATGCGCGGACTCCTTGCTGAAGTTCTTGCAGATGCTCGGCGACCAGCGGCGCGACAGCTCCTTGAGCGTGGACACGTCGAGGTTGCGGTAATGGAAATAGCGTTCCAGCCGCGGCATCTGCCGGTGCATGAAGCGGCGGTCCTGGCAGATCGAGTTGCCGCACATCGGCGACTTGCCGGCCGGCACCCAGGCCCTGAGGAACTCCACCGTGGCCGCCTCGGCCGCCGCATGGTCGTCGGCGGAAGCCAGCACCTGCTCCCACAGGCCGGACTTGCGGTGCTGGTTGCGGTTCCACGCATCCATCGCCTCCAGGCGCTCCACCTCGTGGCGGATCGCGAACACCGGACCCTCGGCCAGGATGTTCAATTCCTTGTCGGTCACGATGGTGGCGATTTCGAGAATCGAGTCGTTATCGGTATCCAGACCGGTCATTTCCAGGTCGATCCAGATCAGATTTTCTTCGTTCGCTAGGCTCATGCTCCCTCCTGGGCGCGCAGTCTAGCAGCAGCGGAAGCCCGCCCTGGGCGGTGTATGCCCATTGGCCGGCCATCCTGTGCAAGCGGACACACCTGGACGGCCATGCGATCATCCCCGGCATGCAGACGTTCTTCTGGCACGACTACGAGACCAGCGGCGCCGATCCCTGGCGCGACCGCCCCCTGCAGTTCGCGGGCATCCGCACCACGATGGAGCTGGAGATCGTCGGCGAGCCGGTGATGTTCTTCGGCAAGCCCCCGCGCGAGCTGCCGCCCGCCCCGGAGGCCTGCCTGATCACCGGCATCGCGCCCCAGCAGGCCGAGCGCGACGGCGTGGGCGAGGCCGAATTCGCCGCGCGCGTGCACGAGCAGCTGGCCGCGCCGGGCACCTGCGGGGTGGGCTACAACTCGCTGCGCTTCGATGACGAGTTCACCCGGCAGATGCTCTACCGCAACTTCCACGAGCCCTACGGGCGCGAATGGGAGAACGGCAATTCGCGCTGGGACCTGATCGACCTGGTGCGCATGTGCGCGGCCCTGCGCCCCGAAGGCATCGCCTGGCCGACCCGCGAGGACGGCACGCTCAGCTTCCGGCTGGAGCACCTGGCCAGCGCCAACCATCTCACCCAGGAGCGCGCGCACGACGCGCTGTCGGACGTGCACGCGCTGATCGACCTGGCCCGCCTGATCCGCGTGCGCCAGCCGCGCCTGTGGGACTGGCACTACGCGCTGCGCCGCAAGCAGAAGGTGTTCGAGCTGCTGGACGTGGTGAACATGACGCCGGTGCTGCACGTGTCCTCGCGCTATCCGGCCAGCCGCTATTGCCTGGCCATGGTGGCGCCGATCGCGGCGCATCCGACGCGGCCGGGCGAGATCATCGTGTACGACCTGTCGGGCGACCCTTCGCTGCTGCTGGCGCTGGACGAGGAAGAGATCGCCGACCGCATGTTCACCGCCCGCGCCGACCTGCCCGAAGGGGTGGAGCGCATCCCGCTGCGCACCGTGCGCGCCAACCGCTCGCCCGCGCTGGCGCCGCTGTCGGTGCTCAAGGGCACCGACACCGCCCGCCTGCAGCTGGACGTCGAGCGCTGCCTGGCCAACCGCGACGTGCTGGCCGCCGCCGCAGGCCTGGCCGAGAAGCTGCGCCGCGTGTTCCAGCGCGCCAGCGACCTGCCGCCGCCGGCCGATCCGGAGCTGGCCATCTACGGCGGCTTCCTGCCCGATTCCGACAAGCGCCTGCTGGCCGAAGTGCGCGCCACGCCGCCGGAACAGCTGGGCACGCGCGACTTCCCGTTCCGCGACCCGCGCTATCCCGAGCTGCTGTTCCGCTACCGCGCGCGCAACTGGCCGCACACGCTGACGCCGGAGGAGCACCAGCGCTGGGACGCGTTCCGCCGCGACCGCCTGTTCAAGTCCACCCCGCTGACCGGCCTCACCCTGCCCGACTACTTCGCCCGCCTGGCCCAGCTGCGCGGCGAACTGGCGCAGGATCCCGGCAAGCTCGCCCTGCTCGATCAACTGCAAGCCTGGGGCGAAGAGCTCGCCGCCGACCTTGCGCCCCTGCCCGCCTGACCCCTACCGACCATGGCCAACGCTTACTTCACGCCTGCCACTTTCCGTTTTCTCCGCGCCCTCGAACGCAACAACAACCGCGAATGGTTTCTGGCGCACAAGCCGGAATACGAACGCGACGTGCGCGATCCGTTCCTGCAGCTGATTGCCGACATGCAGGCGCCGCTTACCAAGATCAGCGCGCATTACCGCGCCGACTCGCGCAAGAACGGCGGCTCGCTGTTCCGCATCCATCGCGATACGCGCTTTTCCAACGACAAGCAGCCGTACAAGCCCTGGCAGGGTGCGCGCTTTTTCCACGAGCGGCGGCACGAGATTCCAGCGCCGTCGTTCTATGTGCATATCCAGCCGGGCGATTGCTTTGCCGGCGGCGGCATGTGGCATCCGGAGCCGGATGCCTTGAAGCGTATCCGCGCCTTCCTCGCCGACAATCCGGCGGCATGGAAGAAGGCCACGCAGAGCAAGGCGTTCCGCGAGCATTTCACGTTCTGGGGCGAGGCGCTGACGCGGCCGCCGCGCGGGTTCGATCCGGCGCACGAGCTGATCGAGGACATCAAACGGAAGGACTTCGCCGCGGGCGAAGGCTTCGACGAGAAGCTGGCCTGCTCGGCGGAGCTGCGGCCGTGGATGGTGGAGACCTACAAGCGGCTGGCGCCGATGGTGGATTATCTGTGCGCCACGCAGGAACTGGATTTCTGACTATTGAGTCCCTTCTCCCCTCCGGGGAGCACGCGGGGAGCGCACATGGATGTGCGCGGCTTTGAGGAGCGAGGAAGGTGGCGGCAGCCGGATGAGGGGCGGGTGCTCGCGGAAGAAGATCGACGAAGCGTCGCTCGCTTTTATGCTTCCGCTTCACCGCTCCGTAGGTCCCCCTCACCCCAGCCCTCTCCCCGCAGGGGAGAGGGGGCAGAGGCGTCAGCGTTCGTGGAACTCGCGCTGCGTCGTCAGCAGATACAGCGCACACCCCGCACCGATCACCGCCGTCAGCGCCACATAGTGCGCCGGCGCCATCGCCCCCAGCTTCGCGGCCAGATAAGCAATCAGCGGCGGCGTGATCGCGCCGAACACCGCGTACGCGATGTTGTACGAGAACGACAAACCCGAGAACCGCACCACTGGCGGAAACGCCGCCACCATCACCGCCGGCACCACGCCCACCACGCCGACGCACAGGCCGGCCAGCGCATACAGCAGCATGAAATGCTCCGCGCCCTGCGCCAGATCGCGATACAGCAGATAGGTGGTGACCAGCAGTGCCAGCGAGCCGACCAGCAGGGACCGGCCGCGCCCGAACCGATCCACCGCCACGCCGCCGGCGATACAGCCGAAGCACAGCATCAGGGCCGCCAGGCTGTTGCCGTGGAAGGCCAGCGTCTGCGGCAGGTGGAAACTGCTCTGCGCCAGGGTCGGCGTCATCAGGATCACCACCACGATGGCCGCGGTAAGCATCCAGGTCACCAGCATGCTCAGCAGCACACCGCCGAGCTGCCCGGTCATCACACGCTTCAGCGGCAACTCGCTGGCCAGCTCCTTGCGCTCGCGCATCTGCGCGAACACCGGCGTCTCGCTCAACCAGCGGCGCAGCCACACCGCGAAGAAGCCGAACACGCCGCCCAGGATGAAGGGCCAGCGCCAACCGTAAGCCAGCACTTTTTCCGGCCCCAGGCCGCTGATGCCGGCGGCCACCAGGGAACCGATCAGGATGCCGGCGGTAAGGCCCGAGGTCAGGCTGGCGCAGGCAAAGCCCACGCGGCCGGGCGGCGCATGTTCGGCCACGAACACCCAGGCGCCCGGCACTTCGCCGCCGATCGCCACGCCCTGCACCACGCGCAGCAGCAGCAGGAGCATCGGCGCCAGCACGCCAAGCTGCGCATACGTGGGCAGCAGGCCGATGCAGAGGGTGGGCAAGGCCATCAGGAACACGCTCAGCGTAAACATCCGCTTGCGCCCCGTGCGGTCGCCGAAATGCGCCATCACGATGCCGCCCAGCGGCCGCGCCAGATAGCCCGCGGCGAAGATGCCGTACACCTGCACCTGCGCCAGCCACGGCGGCATATCGGCCGGGAAGAACAACTGGCCCAGCACCTTGGTGAAGAACACGAACACCACGAAGTCGTAGAACTCCAGCGCACCGCCCAAGGCGGCAAGCGCCAGAGTACGCAGGTCGTTGCGGTTCAAGCGTGGGGCGGGCGAGTCCAGCGGGGGAACGGACGGAGCGGCTTGCGTCATCGTGGAGACGGCATCGTGGGGAAGAGTTGGCGGAACATAGCACCCGCCCTGGCCAAATACTCACACCCTCGTCATTCCGGCGCAGGCCGGAATCCAGTGGCGATAACGTTCGATTGTCGCGAGGACATTCAAAAGCGGTGTCTTGGGGCGATACGCCCCATGCCGTGCACCGCTACTGGATTCCGGCCTGCGCCGGAATGACGGCCTTGAGTGCCGCCATCACATCACGGCTGTTCCCATGACCGCACCGTTTGCGTAGGCTAGCGCCGCGCCGGACAGGACGACCGGGGCTGTAGGGGCAACAAGAACTTTTTGCTTTTCCCTTCCCGCCTTCGCAAGGAGACCTGCTCATGAGCATTGGCAAGCGTTTGACCGCCGAATTCTTCGGCACTTTCTGGTTGGTATTCGGCGGCTGCGGCAGCGCGGTGCTGGCCGCGGCGTATCCGGATCTCGGCATCGGCTTCGCCGGCGTGGCCCTGGCCTTCGGCCTGACCGTGGTGACCATGGCCTACGCCGTGGGCCATATTTCCGGCGGGCATTTCAATCCGGCCGTGACCGTGGGCCTGTGCGCCGGCGGCCGCTTCCCGGCCAAGGACGTGGTGCCCTACATCGTGGCGCAGGTGATCGGCTCCATCGCCGCCGCCGCCGTGCTGTACGCGATCGCCAGCGGCAAGGCGGGTTTCGATGCCACCGCCGGCTTCGCCTCCAACGGCTATGGCGAGCATTCACCGAACGGCTATTCGCTGCACGCCGCGATCGTGGCCGAGCTGGTGCTCACCGCGTTCTTCCTGCTGGTGATCCACGGCTCCACCGACAAGCGCGCGCCGGCCGGCTTCGGCCCGCTGGCGATCGGCCTGGCGCTGACCCTGATCCACCTGATCAGCATCCCCGTCACCAACACCTCGGTGAACCCCGCGCGCAGCACCGGCGTGGCGATCTTCCAGGGCAGCTGGGCGCTGCAGCAGCTGTGGGTGTTCTGGCTGGTGCCGCTGATCGGCGGCGCGATCGGCGGCTTGATCTACCGCCATCTGCTGGAAAGCAAGGACTGACGGAAACGACGAAGGCCGGGCGCCGGGGGCATCGGGAAGATGCTCCGGGCGCCCGGCCTTCTTTTATGCGCTTCAGCTGGTGCGGCGGAACATCATGCCCACGCCCAGCGCGATCAGCGCCAGCGGCCACCAGGTGGCGAACAGCTGGCCCAGGTGCAGGTCGAAGCCGAGGTTGCGCAGCAGGAACAGCGCGCCGATCGCGATCAGGATGATGCCGGGGACGCTAGGTTTCATCGGGTTCTCGGGGTGGTTAGGCGACGGCGGCCACTCTGCCACAAGAGCGTAGGTTGGGGTGAGCGCAGCGAACCCCAACGTTGCGGCAGTGTTGGGGTTCGCTGCGCTCACCCCAACCTGCGTCAAGCCTCGGCGAACGGAAACGCCAGCACATCCGCGATCGCATCCGTCCCCGCCAGGCACATCAGCAGGCGCTCCATGCCCATCGCCACGCCGGCACAATCGGGCATCGCATCCAGCACCGCCAACAAAGACTCATCCAGCGGAATCTCGCGCAGCCCACGTTCGCGCCGCACCGCGTTGTCGCGCTCGAAGCGCCTGCGCTGCTCCGCCCCGTCGTTCAACTCGTGATACCCGTTGGCCAGCTCGTAGCGCCCCAGGAACAGCTCGAAGCGCTCGGCCATCGGCGGATCGCCGGGGCGGATGCGCGCCAGCGCGCACTGGCTGGCCGGGTAGTCGTGGATCACCGTGATGCGGTCGCGCGGAAACGCCGGCTGCAGCTTGTGGGTGATCAGCAGATCGAGCCAGTCGTCGCGGCCCAGCCCGTCGGGGCCGATGCCGTATTCAGCCAATGGCGCGCGCAATTCGTCGATCGGCGCATGCAGCGGATCGATGCCCAGCTCGTCCAGGAACAGCTGGCGGTAGCTCTCCACCACCACTTCGGCACGCCGCCCGGCCATGGCCAGCGCGGCTTCGACCAGGGCGATGGTTTCCTCCATCAGCTGGCGATGGTCCCAGCCCACGCGGTACCACTCCAGCATGGTGAACTCGGGGTTGTGGCGGCCGCCGGATTCGCCATTGCGGAACACACGACCCAGCTCGTAGCAATCGCCCACGCCGGCGGCGAGCAGGCGCTTGAGCGGGTATTCCGGCGAGGTGCGCAGCCAGCGCTCGCGTGGGCCGGCGTCGACGTGGCCGCTGAAGCTGGCGCTGAAGCTTTCGATATTCGGATCGGTATTGCCGGCCGCCGACAGGATCGGCGTCTCCACTTCCAGCACGCCGCGGTCGGCGAAGAACTGGCGCAGCAGCGCATTGAGCTGCGCGCGCAGGCGCAGCGAGCCGCGGTCGCCGGGCAGTTGCACGATGCGGGCGGATTCCTTCGCCGTCATGCGCCGCCCTCGTGCTCGGCCAGCAGCGCCAGCAGGCGCTCTTCGTCCCATACGTCCACACCCAGCTCCTGCGCCTTGTCCAGCTTGGAGCCGGCCGCTTCGCCGGCCACCACGAAGCTGGTTTTTTTCGAGACCGAACCGGAAACCTTGGCGCCCAGCGCTTCGAGGCGCTCCTTGGCTTCATCGCGGGTCAGCCCGGCGAGCGTGCCGGTGAGCACCACGGTCTGCCCTTCCAGCGGCGCGGCTTCGGCCTTGGCGGATTTCGGGATGGCGTCCAGCAGGCGTTGCATGGCCGCTTCCGCGTCTTCCAGGGCCTTGAGGTTTTCCCGGTCGGCCAGGAAGTGCTCCAGGTTCGTCGCCGCCGACGACGGCACCCCGGCCACCACCCAATGCGCGGCACCCGCGTCCGCCAGCTGCTTCACGCTGCGGTAGTGCTGCGCCAGCAGCTGCGTGCTCTTGGGACCGAGCTTGGACACCTTGGCGGTATCCAGCAGCACGTCCAGCCCCAGCTTGCCGCGCAGCTTCGGCGACGGCGCGCTTTCGTCGCCGAGCACGATGCCGGAGGCGAGCAAGTCGTCGACCACCTTCTGGTTGCCCTCCTGGGCGAAGAAGCCGTCGATGGAGTTGGCCACTTCGTCGCCGATGTCCGGCAGCACGCGCAAGACCGGCGCCGGCGTGGAACGCACCAGCTCCAGCCGGCCCAGCCACAGGGCCAGCGTCTTCGCCGTGCTCTCGCCGATATGCATGATGCCCAGCGCATACAGAAACCGCGGCAGCGTGCTGCGCTTGCTGGCCTCGATCGCTTCCAGCAGGTTCTCCGCCCACTTGGTGGCGACCTTGCCCTGCTTCACCGTCTCCGGCGTGGTGCCGTCGCGCTCGTCGGCGCGGCGTTTCATTTCGAGGAAATCGTCCAGGGTGAGCTTGTAGAGATCGGCCGGCGTGTGCACGTAGCCGAAATCCACCAGCGCATCGACGAAACGCTCGCCGATGCCTTCGATATCCATGGCACGGCGCGCGGCGAAATGGATCAGCGCCTC
>Ga0065165_1000939_pt1 | contig 37263 bp, 28 predicted proteins | sample AraplaMF_Cvi_mMF_FD_63813 | JGI IMG/M metagenome (GOLD analysis project Ga0065165, IMG submission 63813) | Arabidopsis root microbial communities from the University of North Carolina, USA - plate scrape MF_Cvi_mMF (version 2) (version 3) | ecosystem: Host-associated > Plants > Roots >... | reverse complement strand
GCCTCGCCGGTCTCGGTGTAGGTCTTGTTGGGCTGGCGCACCGGCGAGGCCTTGAGCGGGTACTGGGCCGGATCGTTCTTCACCACCGCGCGGGTGTAGTAGTTGATGCCGACGAAGTCGACCTTCTGCCGGGTCAGCTTGAAGTCGTCCTGCGGGAAATCCGGCCAGGCCTCGCCGAAGATTTCCCTCAGCTCCGGCGGATAGCTGCCGAGCAGGGCCGGATCGGCGAACTGCTCGTTCATGTAGGCATGCGCGCGGCGGGTGGCGGCCAGGTCTTCGGGGCTCTGCGAGTGCGGGTACTTCGGCTCGATGTTGAACACCACGCCGATCTCATGCTTGCCGTGCGCGCGATACGCCTGGATGCCGGCGCCGCTGGCGCGCATCAGGTTGTGCGCGGCGATCGGCGCCTCGTACTTGCTGCGGTGGCCCGGCGCCAGCGCGCCGTGCAGATAGCCGCCGTCGGTGACCACCCACGGCTCGTTGAGCGTGGCCCAGCGCTGCACGCGGCCGTCCAGCGCCTTGAACATCACCTCGGCGTATTCGGCGAACCAGTGCGCGCTGTCGCGGTTGAGCCAGCCGCCGCGGTCGTCCAGCGCCGCCGGCATGTCCCAGTGGAACAGGGTGGCGTTCGGCGCGATGCCGTGCTCCAGCAGCTCGTCGACCAGGCGCTTGTAGAAATCCAGGCCCTTCTCGTTGACCCGGCCGGTGCCTTCCGGCAGCACGCGCGCCCAGGCGATGGAGAAGCGGTAGCCCTGCAGGCCCAGCGCCTTCATCAGCTGCACGTCGTCCTTGTAGCGGCGGTAGTGGTCGCAGGCCACGTCGCCGGTGTCGCCGCCGACCATCATCCCGGGGGTGTGCGCGAAGCGTTCCCAGATGCTCGGGCCGGCGCCGTCGGCCAGCGGGGAGCCCTCGATCTGGTAGGCGGAGGTGGCGGCGCCCCACAGGAAGCCTTCGGGAAAGCGGTAGCTGGTCATGGTGGATGTCCCGGATGCCGCATCGCGGCTTGATGTAAACGTTTACATTGGAGAATATCCGAATGTTTCCCGCTTGTGCAGCCCGTCCGGCTGGCCGGCGCCCCGCCCGCATGGTTCGATCGGCCGTGCCTTGAGAGAAGAGAGACGTCATCGATGGCCAAGGTCCGCCTGGACAAGCTGCGCAAGGTCTATCCGAACGGCCACGTCGGCGTGGCGGAGGCCAGCTTCGAGATCGCCGACGGCGAGCTGCTGGTGCTGGTCGGCCCCTCCGGCTGCGGCAAGACCACCTTGCTGCGCATGATCGCGGGGCTGGAATCGATCAGCGGCGGCACCCTGAGCATCGGCGAGCGGGTGGTGAACGAGGTGGCGCCGAAGGACCGCGACATCGCCATGGTCTTCCAGAACTACGCGCTGTATCCGCACATGACCGTGGCCGAGAACCTCGGCTTCGGCCTGAAGCTGCGCGGCCAGCCCAAGGCCGAGATCGACCGCCGCGTGGCCGAGGCGGCCAGGATGCTGGAGCTGGAACAGCGCCTGGATGCGCGCCCCGCCGCGCTGTCCGGCGGCCAGCGCCAGCGCGTGGCGCTGGGGCGCGCGCTGGTGCGCGACCCGAAGGTGTTCCTGCTGGACGAGCCGCTGTCCAACCTGGACGCCAAGCTGCGCCTTTCCATGCGCGTGGAGATCGCGCGCATCCACCAGCGTCTGAAGGCCACCATGGTCTACGTCACCCACGACCAGATCGAGGCGATGACCCTGGGCCAGCGCATCGTGGTGCTGAGCGGCGGCGTGATCCAGCAGATCGACACGCCGATGAACCTGTACGAGCGCCCCGCCAACCTGTTCGTGGCCGGCTTCCTCGGCAGCCCGGCGATGAACCTGCTGCGCGGCGTGCTGTACCGCGACGGCGGCTGGAAGCTGGCCATGCCGCAGGGCGAACTGATGCTGGGCGAGCTGCCGCAGGGCGCGGCGCTGGAAGCCTGGCGCGACCGCGACGTGGTGGTCGGCCTGCGCCCGGAGGATCTGCTGCTGCAGCCCGGCGCGCACGGCGCCGCGCTCAGCGCGCAGCTGGAGGTGGTGGAGCCGGTGGGCAACGAGGTCTTCCTCAACCTGCGCCATGGCGAGCTGGCCCTGGTCTCGCGCATGCCGCCGCGCGAACTGCCGGCGCCCGGCAGCGAGCTGCACTTCGGCTTCGCGCCGGAGCGGCTGCATTTTTTCGATGCCAAGGGCGAGGGCGCGCGCATCGCGTAGGTTGGGGTGAGCGCCAGCGAACCCCCACGGGGACAGCGCGGCAAAATGCCCGATTCCCAGGCGTTGCTCCCGCCTGGCGCTAACATGCACGGGTTCCCGTCCCGACGAGACCCACTCATGAGCTTCCCCGCCATCCGCATGCGCCGCATGCGCCGCGACGCCTTCTCCCGCGCGCTGATGCGCGAGCACACCCTGCTGCCCAGCGACCTGATCATGGTCGCGTTCCTGATCGAAGGCGAAGGCCAGCGCGAGCCGGTGCCGTCGATGCCGGGCGTGGAGCGGCTGTCGATCGATGGCCTGCTGGACCTTGCCGGCGAATGCGTGCGCTTAGGGATCCCCGCGCTGGCGCTGTTCCCCTCGCCGGGCCAGCAGGTAAAGACCGAAGACGCCCGCGAAGCCTGGAACCCCGACGGCCTGATGCAGCGCGCCACGCGCGCGCTGAAGGCGGCGTACCCGCAGCTGGGCCTGATCGGCGATGTGGCGCTGGACCCCTACACCACCCACGGCCAGGACGGCCTGATCGACGGGAACGGCTACGTGATGAACGAGCCCACCGTCGAGGCGCTGATCAAGATGTCGCTGGCGCAGGCCGCGGCCGGCATGGATTTCGTGGCGCCCTCGGACATGATGGATGGCCGCATCGGCGCCATCCGCGAGGCGCTGGAAGACGCCGGCCATATCCACACACGCATCCTGGCCTACTCGGCCAAGTACGCCTCTTCGTTCTACGGCCCGTTCCGCGATGCGGTCGGCTCGGCCGCGAATCTGGGCAAGGGCGACAAGCACACCTACCAGATGGACGTCGGCAACAGCGACGAAGCGCTGCGCGAAGTGGAGCTGGATATCGGCGAAGGCGCCGACGCGGTGATGGTGAAGCCCGGCATGCCGTATCTGGACGTGCTGCGGCGGGTGAAGGATGCGTTCGGGATGCCGACCTTCGTGTACCAGGTGAGCGGCGAGTACGCGATGTTGAAAGCCGCTTCGATGAACGGCTGGCTCAACGAGAAGGCGGTGGTGCTGGAATCGCTGACCGCGTTCAAGCGCGCCGGCGCCGATGCGATCCTGACCTATTACGCGATCGATGCGGCGCGCTGGCTGCGGGGCGAATAACCGCTCTTAGCTCCCTCTCCCCTCCGGGGAGAGGGTTGGGGTGAGGGGTCGGGCGGAGCGATGAAGCAGAGGCGGTAAGCAAGCCACGCCCTGTCTAACCGTCTTGGCGAGCACCCGCCCCTCATCTGCCTGCCGGCATCTTCTCCCCGGAGGGGAGAAGAGTTGCACTAGACGTACTGCGCTATTCCATTACCAAACGACCAGTTCTCCTTCCCCGTCTCCAGCAGATTGATCAGCAGATTCTCCGGCCGCAGCCCCGGCTCCTCCGCCAGCAGCTCCGCCATGCGCTTATAAAACGCCTGCTTCTTCTCCGTCGTCCGCGTGTTGTTGCAGGCGATCTGCACCATCACCAGATCGTCGTCGCGCGCGATGCCCAGATAACCGGGGTCGTAATCGAATTCTTCCGCCTCATGCTGGCTGACCAGGATGAAGCGGTCGTTCTCCGGCACATCGAAGGCTTCGCGCATGGCGCGGTAGATGCCGTTGCGCAAGGCGGCGATGTAGGCGGCGGACTTGCCGCGGCGCAGGGCGATGCGGACCAGGGGCATGGCGGATTCCTCAGGCGGTGACGGGGGAAAGATGGCGGCGGGGCAGGGACACATGCCCGACGTCGTAAAGCTGGCGGCCATCGCGGGCCAGCTCCGGGCGCAGCTCGTGCCACAGGCGCAAGCGCACCAGGGTCCAATGCGTCGGGTCGAAGGCGCTGACCGCGGCGAGCGCGCCGTCGGCGAGATCGGCGCGGACTTTGTCGGCTTCGCGCTCGCGCAGTTCGTCCAGGTCGGTATACGGCGCGATGTTTTCCAGGTCGCGCGAGGCGCACACCGCCTGCCGGGCTTCCGGCGACACCTCGCCCCGCCACACCGACCAGGTGCGCACTTCCGGCCAGCCGAAGGCCTGCGTCACGCCGGCAAAGCCGCTGCTGCCGAGAAACGCGTTCATGCCCTCGGCGTCGTCCCATAGATAGAACGGCGCATAGAGGTTCTGCCGCGTCGGCAGGCGTGCGCCGCGGCGGTCGGCGCTGAGGTAGGCCTTGAAGCGCAGGCGCGGGAAGTCGTCGAGCATCGAACCTTTCTCGGCGATGCGGCGCCGGACGATGCCCATGTCGTAGTCGGCGGGCAGGACGAAGGCGTATTGCATGGCCAGCATGGCGGCACTCCGTGCGGTTGACGGGGCCTACCGTAACGCCACATAGTCGTCCGGAAAATCGGGAAATTCAAAACTCATCGTCCGGCAAAACCGGATGATGGCGGAGGCGGCTCCATGCGGCGGGTGAACTTCGATCTCGATGTGCTGCGCAGCTTCGCGCTGGGCGTGGACCTGGGCAGTTTCGCCAAGGCGGCGGACCGGCTGGGCCGCTCCACTTCGGCGGTGAGCGCGCAGCTCAAGAAACTGGAAGAGCAGGCCGGCACGCCGATCCTGCGCCGGCAGGGGCGCGGCATGGCGCTGACCGAGGCCGGCGAAACCATGCTGGCCTATGCGCGCCGGCTGCTGGAATTGAACGACGAAGCCGCCGCCGCGCTGCAGGGCGGCGAGCTGGAGGGCTGGATCCGGCTGGGCCTGCAGGAGGATTTCGGCGAGGCCCTGCTGCCCGACGTGCTCGGCCGTTTCGCCCGCGCCCATCCCAAGGTGCGCATCGAGGCGCGCATCGCGCGCAATGCCGAGCTGCTGGACCGCGTCGCCGGCGGCCGGCTGGACCTGGCGCTGGCCTGGGATGCCGGCACGCCGACCGTGACGCCGCATGCCGAACGCCTGGGCGAGATCCCGATGCGCTGGATCGGCCCCGCCGCCGACCTGCCCGGCTGGAGCGCGGACAGCGGCGAACCGCTGCCGCTGGTCTCGCTCGACGCGCCCTGCCTGATGCGCACCGCCGCCGCCGCCGCGCTGGACCGCGCCGGCATTCCCTGGCGCATCGCCTTCACCAGCGCCAGCCTCGCCGGCATCTGGGCCGCCGTCGCCGCCGGCCTGGGCGTGGCCTTGCGCACGGGCGTGGGCCTGCCGCCCTCGGTGCGCGCACTGGCGCCGGAGGAAGCCGGCCTGCCGCGCCTGCCGCTGCTGGGCCTGCACCTGCATCGCGCCGAGGCGGAACCGGCGCCGGCGATCGCGCGGCTGGAGGCGATCCTGCGCCAGCGGCTGGAAGGACTCTCCGCGTTCGCCTGATGCGCATCGCCGCCGCGTGCAATCGGTCCGCTTTCGTCATTCGCGCCTGCCGCGTCGCATGAAATAATCGTCCGCATCCCCTCTGCCGGCAGCGCTCGTGGACAGCCATTCCTTTCTCAACACCGCGCTGGTCTTTCTATTGGCAACGGTGATCGCCGTGCCGCTGACCAAGCGCTTCCGCCTCGGCGCCGTGCTCGGTTTTCTGATTGCCGGCGTGGTCATCGGCCCGCAGGCGCTGGGCCTGGTCGGCGACACCGAGGGCGTGGCCACCATCTCCGAATTCGGCGTGGTGCTGATGCTGTTCGTGATCGGCCTGGAGCTCTCGCCGCAGCGCCTGTGGGTGATGCGCCGCGCGGTGTTCGGCGCCGGCCTGCTGCAGGTAGCTGCCTGCAGCGTGGCGATCGGCCTGGCCTGCTATTTCCTGTTCGGCTTTACCGCCAATGCCGCGGCCATCGTCGGCGGCAGCCTGGCGCTGTCGTCCACCGCGTTCGGCCTGCAGATCCTGGCCGAGCGCAAGGAGGCCGGTTCGGCCTATGGCCGCATCACCTTCGCCGTGCTGCTGTTCCAGGACCTGGCCGCGATCCCGTTGATCGCCGCCGTGCCGCTGCTGGCCAGCAGCGCCTCGCCGCATGGCGTGGAGCCGCAGGCGATCCTGCGCACGGTGGGCGCCATCGTGGTGGTGGTGGTCGGCGGCCGCTATCTGCTGCGCCCGGTATTCCGTTTCGTGGCGCGCGCCAATGCGCAGGAAGTCTCCACCGCCACCGCGCTGCTGGTGGTGATGGGCACGGCCTGGCTGATGGAGGAAGTCGGCGTGTCGTCCACGCTCGGCGCCTTCCTCGCTGGCGTGCTGCTGGCCGATTCGGAATACCGCCACGAGCTGGAATCGCATATCGAGCCGTTCAAGGGCCTGCTGCTGGGCCTGTTCTTCATCAGCGTGGGCATGTCGATGGACATCTCCCTGCTGCTGCACCAGCCGCTGCTGGTGCTGGCGATCACGCTGGGCGTGCTGGCGGTGAAGGGCATGCTGCTGTGGCCGCTGGGCCGCATCGTCGGCGCGCTGAACCGGGCCGACACCTTGCGCATGGTGGTGCTGCTGGCCTGCGGCGGCGAGTTCGCCTTCGTGGTGCTGAAGCAGGCCGGCGAGCAGCGCCTGATCACCGAGCTGCAGCAGGGCCTGATCGTGCTGGCGATCACCCTGTCGATGGCGATGACCCCGCTGGTGGTGGCGGTGGTGGCCAAGGCGGTGGACATCAAGGCGAAGAAGCCCGACCGCGAATACGACACCATCGAGACCGCGCCGCCGCGCGTGATCATCGCCGGCTTCGGCCGCGTCGGGCAGATCGTCGGCCGCGTGCTGCGCGCGCAGCGCATTCCGTTCGTGGCGCTGGAATCCTCGGTCGAGCAGATGGACACGCTGCGCCGCTTCAACAACACCTCGCTGTTCTTCGGCGACCCGGCGCGCCCCGACCTGCTGCGCGCCGCGCAGGCAGACCAGGCCGAAGTGTTCGTGCTGGCCACCGACGACCCGGAAGCGAACCTGCGCATCGCGCGCCTGGTGCGCCGGCAGTATCCGCACCTGAAGATCATCGCCCGCGCGCGCAATCGCCAGCACGTGTTCCGCCTGATGGACTTGGGCATCGAGGAACCGGTGCGCGAGACGTTTTCTTCCAGCCTGAAGATGACGCGCAAGACGCTGGAGGCGCTGGGGCTGTCCAGCGAACTGGCGGCCGACCGCGTGGAGCGCTTCCGCCAGCACGACATGAAGCTGCTGAAGGCGCAGTACCTGGTGTACGACGACGAGACGCGGCTGGTGCAGACCTCGAGGGAAGCGCTGAACGATCTGATGCATCTGTTCGATGCGGACGACGATCCGATCGCCAAGCGGGAGCGCGAGGAAGCGGCGGTGGCGCCGGTGCCGGCGCAGGACTCCAACTGACCCGGCACGGATGGCGTAGGTTGGGGTGAGCCGCAGGCGAACCCCAACGCCGGCACCTTGATACGCCTCGCCACGTTGGGGTTACTCACCCCAACCTACGCCGTTACACCATCCCTCACTGAACGCCTGAACTTGCGCCCCCGCAGGCGCAACTCATTTCGACGCCGATCGGGAAAGATGCGCGGAGCCTGGAGCCGTGCCGCCGCGGGGCGGGCCGCGCCAGGCCGTGTTCCGAGGCCGCCGCCGCATGGCTTTGCCCGCCGCTTCACCGGTAGTGATCCGCTTCGGCCGCCTGGGCGATACCGTCCTGCTCGCGCCGCTGCTGCGCAAATTGCATCTGCGTTACGGCGCGCCATGCCGCCTCGTCTCGCTGGGCGAGTGCTCGCGCACGCTGTACGGCAGCAGCGAAGACGTCGCCGCGGTGCACTGGTTCGCCAGCCAGCATGGCTGGCTGTGGACCAATCCGCGCCGGCTTGCCGTGGCGCTGGCGCTGCGCGGAATGCGCGAGGCACCGTTCTATATCTGCGAGCCCGACGTGCGCACGCGCACCAAGGTACGGCCGATGCTGGCGCTGGCGGGCATTCCCGCAGAGCGGTGCGTATTCATCGAAGACATTCCGCTGCGCGAGGGCGAGCACTGGATCGACTGGCTGCTGCGCTTCGGCGACCTGACGCCGGAGGCATTCGCCGGCACGCCCGCGCTCGATCCGTCGCGCCACCTCCACGCGCCGTCCTTGCGCGCCACGCCGGACGAACGTGCCGATGCCAGCGTGTGGCTGAGCGCGCACGGCGTGGAGCCGACGCAGCCGCTGGTGCTGCTGCAGCCGGCGAACAAACGCACCATGCGCTGGAACGGCATGCGCGACGCGGCGGACGACGACAAGTCCTGGCCGGTGGCGCGCTGGGCGCAGCTGGCGCGCGCCATCCTGCAGTGGCAACCCGATGCGCACGTGCTGCTGTGCGGCTGCGCCGCCGAAGCGGGCTATCTCGCCGCGATCCGCGCCGAGGCGGGGCTGCCGCGCCTGATCGCGCCGGCCGGCGGCCTGCCGCTGGGCCTGCTGCGCGGCTTGATGGAGCGCGCGCACAGCATGGTGTCGGTGGATACGGGGCCGGCGCATCTGGCTGCGGCGGTCGGCTGTCCGCTGGTGGTGCTGTTCGGCCATCGCTGGCCGTCGATGTGGGCGCCGCGCAGCGCCGGCGGCAGCGCCGTCACCGTGCTGGGCGGCCTGCCGCATACGCCGCGGGTGGACGCGATCGGCGTGGAGGAAGCAGCGCAGGCGTGGTGGCGCTTGCCTGTGCGCGCAGAGCCGGCATTACCCGTCGCGGCGGCGCGACGGGTGCCGGCGCGGGCCGCTTACTCGGCCGGCTGAGCCGGCTGGCGCAGGGTCTGGCGCACGCTCGGCATGGCGCCGGCGCGCGCGGCCAGTTCGTGCGCGATATCGACCAGGCCCAATGCACGCGCCACGTCGGCCGCGGTGCGGCCGAATGCATCCGCCGCGCTGCGGTCCGCGCCGCGCGCCAGCAGCACGCGCGCCGGCGGCAGCAGCGCATGCATCGCGCATGCATGCAACGCGGTGACGCCGCGCTGGTCGGCGTGCTCGATGCGCGCGCCGGCATCCAGCAGCACCGGCACCAGCGCACCGATATGCGTGGCATCGCAGGGGCTGCCCGGGCGCAGGTGCGCGCCCAGCAGCAATTGCAGCGGCGCCATGCCTTCCTTGTCGGCCAGGTTGACGTCCGCGTTGCGCTTGAGCAGCGCATCGAACAGCCGGCGCGCGCGCAGGCTGTCGTTGTGTTCGAAGCCGAACTGCGCGGCGGCGTGGAGGGCGCCGTGGCCGCGTGCGTCGACCGCGTTGATGTCGGCGCCGCCGTCGAGCAGCTGCTCGGCGATTTCCGGATAACCCATCGCCGCGGCCACCATCAGCGCGGTGGCCTCGCCCGGCAGGCGTGCGTCCACCTTCGCGTCGTGTTCCAGCAGCAAGCCCACCAGCGCATCGCGCCGCGCGGCGACGGCCGCCGCGAGCGGGGTCATGCCATTGGCGGCGGCCAGCGAGCTGTCGGCGCCGGCATCGAGCAGGCGCGCGGCGACGTCGCGATGGCCCATGCCGCAGGCGTGCAGCAGGGCGGTGGCGCCCTGGCGGTCCTGCGTGTTCACCGGGAAGCCGAGATCGAGCAAGCGTTCCACCGCGGCCAGCGCACCGGCCGCGGCGGCGGCCGGCAGGTCGTCGGCGCGCAGCGGGCGGCGTGGACGCGCCCAGTCGCCCCAGTCCAGCCAGCGTTCGATCTCGGGATGATCGAAAGCCAGGCCCAGCGGCGTCTCGCCGTTGGCGTCGGTGGCTTCGGCGTCGGCGCCGTGGGCGACCAGCACGCGCACCAGCGGCAGCGCCTTCTCGCCATGTTCCAGCGCGGCGAACAGCGGCGTGCGGCCCTGCGTGTCGCGCGTATTCGGATCACTGCCGCGCGCCAGCAGCGCCTGCAGCACCGGCAGCTGGCCTTGCGCGGCGGCCAGGTGCACCGGCGTGCGCTCGCGCGCATCGACGCCGAACGGATCGGCGCCGCGCTCGAGCAGGCCCAGCGCGAACGCGGAAGCCGCGGCGCTGTCGTCCAGCCGCTGCAGCGCCTGCGCGAGCAGGCCGGCTCCGGCCGGACTGGCGCCAGCGGCGAGCAGGTCTTCGATGGCTTCCGCCGCGGCCGGCAGCTGCGGCAGCAGTGCGTCGAACAGGCGGCGGCCCAGCGGCGGCAGCGCGGCTTCGATGCCCTCGGCCACTTCGGCATCGTCCACCAGCTGCGGCTGCAGGCGCGCTTCCGGCGCCAGCGCATGTTCCAGCAGCCAGCGGCGGGCCGAGCCCAGGCCGGGACCGGCCAGATCCAGATAAAGCTGGGCGAGCTGCGCGGCCGGCCATTCCTTCACGCGCTGGGTGAAGGTGGACACGATGGCCCAGTGGCCGAAGCGCAGCGCGTCGAGCAGATGCGCCGGCGTGTCCGCGCCTTCGGCCAGCGCTTCGTCGAAGCGCAGGTTGGTGGGCAGCGGGGTGTCGGGGTCGAGCAGGGCGACCAGGTCCCAGCGGCCGGCGGCGGCGGCGTGGTCCAGCGCGCTGCGGCCGTCGGCGCCCGGCGTCTTCGCCTCGGCGCCGAGTGCGAGCAGGGCGCGCACGGTTTCGGCATGCGCCTGCGGCGACTGGCAGGCGAGGGTGAGCGCGTCGCGGCCGTGCACGTCGCGCACGCGCGCATCCGGCTGCGCCTCGGCCAGCAGCTGCACGATGCCGACCTTGCCGGCGCGCGCCGCTTCCATCAGGGCGGTGCGGCCGTGGCGGTCGGCCAGGGTGACGTCGGCGCCGGCGCTGCGCAGCGCGCGGCAGATCTGTTCATGGCCTTCGCCGGCCGCTTCCATCAGCGCGCTGCGATGGCGCGAATCCACCGCGTTCACCGCGGCGCGATGCTTGAGCAGCAGGCGCACGCCCTCGGCGTCGTCCTCGGCAATGCCGGACGCCGCCACCAGCGCCGGCTCGCCATCCGGCGGCGTGGGCTTGGCGCCGTGCTCCAGCAGGAACTTCACCAGCGGCCAGTTCGCCGCGCGGCAGGCGGTGGCCAGTGCGCTGACGCGGGCGCGGTTGAGCGCGTTCACCGGCGCGCCGGCATCCAGCAGCATGGCGGCCACGATGGGCTCGCCGCTGTGCACGGCGCCGTGCAGCGCGGTGTTGCCTTCCGCATCGGTAGCCAGCGGGCTGGCGCCGTTGGCCAGCAGGGTCATCACCGCATCGGGACGGCCGTGCCAGCTGTCGCGCGTGGCGGCCAGCAAGGGCGTGAGGCCGCCGCTGGCGCGGTTGACGTCGGCGCCCTTGGCGATGAGCGCGCGCAGCAGGCGCGTATCGGGCAGCAGCGCGGCGAGCATCAGCACGGGGCGCTGGTCGCGGTCGCCGGTGGGCGGCGCGGTGTTCGGATCGGCGCCGGCTTCGATCAGCGCCAGCGCGCGTTCGATATCGCCGTCGCGCGTGGCGGCCAGCAGCGCCTGCGCCTGTTCGGGCGTGCCGGCGGTACGTTCCTGTTCGTTGAGCACCGGCGCGGGCTTCGGCGTCGGAGCTTGGGCCGGTTCGCTGCGGGCGGGTGCGGACGCGCGCGCCGGGCGGCGGCCTTCGCACAGCAGCGCGCGCAAGGTGCGGTTGGCGATGACCAGGCAACCCAGCGGCAGCAGCACCACGCCGTAGATGGCCAGCGCCGCGATGCGCAGCTCCGGCGGCAGCACGCCGTACAGGCCGGCCAGCGCGATCGCCGCGAAGGCCAGCGCCAGCAGCGCGATCGCGGCCGGCAAGTAATGAGTGAAGAAGCGCTCTTCGCGCGACAGGTGCCGGCCGAACGCGATGCTGCGCGCGGTGGCGGTGAAGATCCACGAGCCGTCACTCTGCGGTGGGTACGCGTCGTCCCACACGTAGACCAGGCCGAACGCCGGCCACATCCGCCACAGCGCCGCCAGCGCCACCACCAGCGCGCCGGCCAGCAGCAGGGCCGCGCTCAGGCTGTGCGCCTGGTTCAGCCGCAGCATCGGCCACGCCACCAGCAGGAACACCAGCACCACATAGCCGGTGAACATCACCAGATGCGCCGCGCCGCGGCGCAGCACCGTGCGCAGGAACCGCGGCTCCGGATCGAAACCGATCGCATGGCAGACCGCGGCCATGGTCAGCGCGTTGGCGAGCAGCAGGGGGATCAGCGAGAGCGGGCTGGCGCTCAGCGCCGCGACGGCGACCGCGAGCAGGCCGGGCACGAACCAGAGCAGACCCTGCAGGAAAGGCGGCGGGCGGCGCGTTTTGGAATAGGACATGGGCGCGGAGTATAGGAATCGTCTGAATGAGAGAAGGTAATCAGGCGTTAACGCCCAAGGCGTGCGCACTCACTCGCCGTGTTCGTCCAGCGGCGTTTCCTTCAGCACCGGCTGCGGTGCCGCGATGCTGTTGGCCGGCGGCAGCTGCAGATGCCAGCCCTGGGCCTGCAGGTTCGCCAGCACCGCGGCGGCATCTTCCTTGGGCAGCTTGCGCTGGGCATCGAGTTCGACTTCGAGCACGAAGCGCAGTTCGCCGAGCATCTGGGTGAGCGAAGCCGGCAGCACGCTGAAGTCGCCCTGGCGCGCGAGCCAGACATAGGTATCGGCCTTGCGCAGGCTGGCGTAAACGAAACAGTGCATAGGAGTGCCCCGAAAGCGGCGGCGCGTCGAGGCGACGGGCCGGTGATGACAATCCGCCATGGTCCGCGCCTGGGCCGCGATGGTCAACGCGCGCGGCGACGATCTCCCGCAATACGTGGCCGAACAGCCGTGATCGACACCGGAACAGCCCCTCGGCTTGGCTGAACCTTTCATTGCTGCGACCGCACTTGCAAGGCTTTCGTTAAGACGGCACAGTGCCGCCCGGGGATGTCAAACGCGCGTATGAATTTTCTTACCGGTCAGCCCCTTACTGTGTGCCCCGATCCGGACTAACGATAAGCAGGAGCTTCCGATGCCGAATTCTCTCTTCTTCAAGCGCGCGGCCCGCCCGCTCGCCTTCGCCGCCCTGAGCCTGGCCGTGGCCGGCGCCCTGGTCGCGCCGCAGCGCGCCGAAGCCAGCGCCTTCCAGCTCAAGGAAAACAGCGCCAAGTCGATGGGCCGCGCCTACGCCGGTTCGGCGACGGCCGGCGGCGACGTCTCCGTAGTGGTCAACAATCCTGCCGCGATGACCGACCTGAAGGGCACCTACTTCCAGGCCGACGTCACCGCGATCAACTTCGGCACCAAGTTCAGCGGCAGCGCCCACGACGCCCTGGGCCGCCCGATCAGCGGCGGCAACGGCGGCGACGCCGGCACCACCATGCCGGTGCCCGCACTGTTCTTCGCCACCCAGGTGAGCGACCGCGTGCACATCGGCGCCGGCTTCTCGGTGCCGTTCGGCTTCCTCACCGAATACGACCGCAACTGGGTCGGCCGCTACAACGGCATCAAGTCGAAGTTCGAGTCGCTGGACGGCACGCTGTCCGCCTCGTTCGACGTGACCGACAACTTCGCCGTGGGCGCCAGCTTCATCGCCCAGCGCACCAGCGCCGAGCTGACCAGCGCGATCAACTTCAATAGCGTGGGCCTGGGCCTGGTGCAGCAGGCCGCGCAGGCCGGCGCCATCTCGCCGGCGCAGGCGGCGGCGCTGGGCCAGCAGGTCGGCCTGGTGGTGCCCCCGGGCAGCGACGGCCTGGCCCGCATCAAGGGCGACGACTGGGGCTACGGCTGGCAGCTGGGCGGCTACTGGAAGCTGACCCCGAACGACCGCATCGCCTTCAACTACCGCGCCAAGATCGACCACAAGCTGGAAGGCACGGGCAACTTCACCGTCCCGACCAACGTGCAGGCCCTGCTGGCCAACCCGACCGTGGCCGCGCTGCTGGCCGGCGCCGGCGGCGTGCCGTTCACCCACACCACCGGCACCGCCGACTTCACCACCCCGGCCACCGCCACCGCCAGCGTGTGGCACCAGGACGAGAAGTTCGGCATCGGCTTCGACCTGGCCTGGACCAAGTGGGACGTGTTCAAGCAGCTGCGCGTCAACTACGGCAACCCGGCGCAGCCGCCGAGCGTGGAAAACTACAGCTGGCGCAACACCTGGTACGCCGCCGTCGGTGGCGACTACTACGTCAACGACAAGCTGACCCTGCGCGCCGGCGTCTCGGTGGACACCACCCCGACCTACGCCGCCACCCGCAGCCCGCGCGTGCCGGACTCGACCCGCAAGTTCCTCTCGTTCGGCGTGGGCTACAAGGCCAGCGAGCACTTCGAGATCAATGCCGGCTACACGCACATCTTCGTCAACGAAGCGCACATGAACGGCGCCATCAGCGCGACCAACGACGTGCTGACCGGCAGCTCCGACGACTACGGCAACCTGCTGAGCTTGTCGGCGCAGTACAAGTTCTAAGTATTGCGGCAAGCGGAACGATAAAAACCTCCCCGTGCGAGCGGGGAGGTTTTTTTATGGGCGATCAGTGGACGTGGTTTATCGCCTCAATATAGAAGTTGTAGTTGTCGGCGTTGCGGGTGGCTTGCGTCCTGTTGGATAGCGAGAGCGCATGTGCCTGCTTGCGGCCATAGGCGTAGTCCGATGTCACCAGGTTTGGATCGGAAAGAAGGTGGCTGATTTCATGCAGCACGGTGATGGACTGACCAGAGGGGCGGTCAGGCGGCGCGCTGAAAAAGGCTTTGCAGTAATTGATCGCGCCTTCCGACTGATTTGCCCAAGCTAAGGTCTGGCGATCGTCGTACTTGGCTGGGTCGCAGCCGCAATGAAAAGGTGTGGAAAAGAGCGCATCCCAAACTGCGCTTACCACGCCCAGTGGTTTGAAATCAGTTCGATTGTGGTCGGGATAGCCAAGAAGTTCTTCGGCAAAACCTTCGTCCCGGTCTGGTTCACCAAACCAGAATACATAGTCAGGAGTTGCCTTCATTCCCCATCGAACCAGGGTGATAGGGCGGCCTTCGACCTCTTCTTCGCGCTCCTCGATATCGACGTTATCCGCCAGTAAGTTCCACGCCTCATAGTTCCACCAAGCGGCGTTGTATACGGCCCTGGAAATGGCGGCTAGTTCTTCAATGTCGCATTTTGGCGGGGTGTACCGGATTCTTTCCGCGCCTGTCTTGGCGTTCGTGCGGATAAGTGCCTTGCTGATGAAAATAGTGAGTTCGTTGCTCGCGGATTTGTACGGCGCGTAATCATCGGATTCATAAAGATCCGTCTCGCCGTAGTCCTGCACGTAGCTGACGCGAAATACCCCGCCTGCGCGCAAGTCATAGTCCTGGGCGAGGTCGATTTCCCTGTCTAGCGTCTGCCCTGGCTGGATGGCTACGTAGAAATAATGCTTCGCCTCGAACACCAGAGTGACAAAGCGCCCGATGAACTTCGCTTGCTTGCCGTTGGCATCGAGCACCGTCATGAAGTTATTCATCAGGTGATCGTCGGGATTGAAAAGCGGTGTCTTGACCCTCGGCAGGAGCAGGACTCTTGAGCTCTTGTTGGTGATCGAGACGATCACCCGGCCAGATTCCCTGGCGCTCAGGGAGTCCGGGCTGCGGAGTCTGACGACGAGATCGTTCTGTGCCGCCAGGGCATGCAGTGGAAGCATGCACAGCAGCATGAGCAAGGCGAGGAAGAGCCTGTGCGGGGACATGAGTCGATAAACTCCTTGTCGGCATGAAGCCTGCTATGGGGCTTCGGATACTCCGAACAGGGGTCCTCGTACTCAATAAGCTTTCTCCTTAAAAGCGAAGGACAGAAGCAGATTCCGACGATTCTTAGGTGGCATACGTTGCTGGGGTTCGCCTTTGGCTCACCCCAACCTACGTCAGCCGCGCTTGAGCATCAGCGCCAGCATCTTCCGGAAGCGTTCGCCATACGGCGGATTGAGCAGGCCCGCGCCATTGACCCGCGCCTGCCGGAACACCGACTTCATATGCGAGAACGTGCGGAAGCCCGCTTCGCCGTGATAGCCGCCGCTGCCGGAAGGCCCCACGCCGCCGAACGGCAGCTCATGCTGGGCGATGTGGTAGAGCGTGTCGTTGATGGTCACGCCGCCGGCGGTGGTGCGGGCGAGTACGCGGTCGACCAGGGCGCCGTCTTCCTCGAACAGGTAGAGCGCCAGCGGGTGCGGATGGGCGGCGACGTAGGCGATGGCCTGGTCGATGTCGTCGTAGGGCACCAGGGGCAGCAGCGGGCCGAAGATCTCCTCCTGCATCACCGCCATGCTTTCGCTGACGCCGGTGAGCAAGGCCGGCGTCATGCGCCGCCGCGGTACGTCGTCGGCGTCGCCGCCCATCAAGGTGACCGTGGCGCCATCGCGCTTCGCGTCATCGCGCAAGGCGGCAAGGCGCCGATACTGGCGTTCCGAAATGATGCTGGCGTACTGCTCGTTGCGCACCGGTTGCGGGTACAGGCGTGCGGCAACCTCGCGCGCAGCAGCGACGAACTCGTCGACGCGCCCGCGCGGCAGCAACACGTAATCCGGCGCAATGCAGGTCTGCCCCGCATTGAACAGCTTGCCGACCAGGATACGTTCCACTGCATTTTCGAAGCGCGCACCCGGCCCGACGATCGCCGGCGACTTGCCGCCCAGCTCCAGCGTTACCGGCGTGAGATTGGCGGAAGCCGCGCGCATCACATGGCGCCCCACCGCGGTGGAGCCGGTAAACAACAGATGATCGAACGGCAACGCGGAGAACGCCTGCGCGACATCCGCGTCGCCCGTCACCACGCACACGTCCTCCGGCTTGAAATACCGCGCCGCCAATTGCGCGAACAAGGCCGAGAAATGCGGCGTGTACTCGCTCATCTTCACCATCACCCGGTTGCCGGCCGCCAGCGCATCCACCATCGGGCCGGCAGCGAGAAACAACGGGTAATTCCACGGCACGATGATGCCCACCACGCCCAAGGGCTGCGGCCGGATCTCGTTGCGCGCCGGCAGAAACAGCAGGCCCGGCCAACTGCGCTTCGGCTTCATCCAGCGCCGGCCATGCGCCAGCGCGTGGCGGATCGCCGACAGGCTGGGAAACACCTCCAGCAGATCGGTCTCCTGCGCCGGCCGGCCGCCGAAGTCCTGGTGGATGGCCTCCGCGATGTCGCCCCGGTGCTGCGTGATCAGATCGCTCAAGGCACGCAGGCGCGCGGCGCGCCCGGACCAGCCCGGCGCGGGCTCGCGTGCGTGGGCTTCGCGCATGCGCTGGAGTTGAAGCTTCAGGTCGAGCGGTTCGATGGTCATCGGTCTAGAACTTGGCGCGGAATTCCACGCCCCACATGCGCGGCGGCGTGATGTTGGCGTACGGGGTGCCGAATACGGTGGCGGTGATGTTGTCCACACCGGTCACGTAGCGGTCGTTGAACAGGTTGCTTGCATACAGCGCGACGCCCCAGCGGTCGCCCGGCGCATGCCAGTCCAGGCGTGCGTCGGTGCGTTTCTGCGCTTCGCCCACCTTGAAGTTGGGGCTGATGATGCACTCGCCCTGCAGGCGTGAGTCGTCGTTGCAGCGGGACTTGCCGCGGTAAGCGTAGTTCAGATTGAACTCCAGCTGGCCGCTGGCGACGTTGTGCCACGTATAGGCCAGGCCCGCCGTGTAGGAGAAGCGCGGCTCGCCGGTGGGCTGGCCGGTCAGCACCGCGCCGGAATCGGCCACCGCCTTGCGGTAGGTGGCATCGATGTACGCGCCGGTGAAGTTCAGCCGCAGGTCGCGCACCGGTTGCCATAGGGCTTCCAGTTCCAGGCCCTTGGCTTCCTGGTCGGTGCTGTTGACCAGGTAGCGCGGCACGCCGGAGCCGGCGCTGTTCGGGTCCAGGCTCAGCGATTGCTTGTTGTCGTAGCGGTAGTAGTACACCGAGCCGTTGAGCATCAGGTTGTGCTCGGGGAAAGTGGTCTTCAGGCCGGCTTCGTAATTGATCACCTTCTCCGGCGCGAAGCGCGAACCTACCTGGACGCTGTTGTAGCCGCCGGCCTTGTAGCCCTTGGTTACCGAGGCGTAGCCCATCACGTCCGGCGCAAATTTGTAATCCAGCACCAGGCGCGGGCTGACGTTGTTCCAGGTGTTGTGGAAGCGCACCGGCACGCCCACGGCGTCGGTAAAGATCACGTTGTTGCCGAACGCCGCCAGCGCCATCTGCGCTTCCGGCGGCAGCATGGCCAGCACGCCGGCCTGGTCCAGCGCCTGCACGGTGCCGTCGAACTGCGGCGCGCTGCGCGGCATGTTGTACCAGGAGAAGGTTTTCTGGTCGCGCGTGTAGCGGATGCCGGTGGTGATGTTGAAACGGTCGCTGACGTGCCAGATCACGTCGCCGAACGCCGCATACGCCTTGAACTTGCCGACGTTGCTTATCGCCTCGTGCCAGGGATCGCCCAGCAAGGTGTAGGGCAAGCCAAAACCCGCCAGCGCGTTGCTGATGTCGGTCAGCGGCGTGCCCACGCCCATGATGTTGTTGGCCAGCGTGTCGAGGCTGTCGGTAAAGATATTGGTCTGGCTGGTCTGCCGCGCCTGCTCCTGGTAGTAGCTCACGCCGCCGACCCAGTCGGCGATGCCGGTGGTGCCGGAGAGCTTGAACTCCTGGTACCAGCTGTTGTTGTGCTCGATATTGGTGGTATCGAGATAGCTGACGATATGGTTGGTGCCGTCGTAGTCGCCGCGGTTGAACGTGTCGAAGCCGCGCCACGCGGTGGTGGACACCAGGCTGCCCCAGCTGAAGGAGTGGTCGAAGCTCAGCGTCACGCCGTCGAACGTGCGCGATTCGCGGCCGCCCACCGAGTCGTTGTACAGCGGTGCGTGCAGCGGGTTGAGATAGGTGGCGGGATCGGCCGGAAAGGGTGGGCGCTGGTTGGTATCGTTGGACAGCGGCACCAGTCCGAAGGCCGGATGCGGCGGCTGGTTGAGCTTCTCGTGATCCCAGGACAGCAGCATGCGCGTGTCGGGCGTGAGGTTCCAGCGGAACACCGCGCGCGTGCCCCAGTCGTTGTCCTCGCCGTAGCGCTTGCCGCTGGCGGCGTCCTTGACCCAGCCGTCGCTCTGGTTGTCGTACGCGCTGACGCGCAGCGCCATGTCCTTGTTGATGGGCAGGTTCAGCAGCGCGTCGCCATAGACCTTGCCGTAGTTGCCGACGCGCAGGCGCGCCTTGCCTTCGAAGCGATCGGTCGGCTCGTTGGTGACGATGGAGATGGCGCCGGCTGCCGCGTTGCGGCCGAACAGCGTGCCTTGCGGCCCCTTCAGCACCTCGATGCGCGCCAAGTCGTTGAAGGCCAGCAGCGCACCGCCGGAGCGTGCGGCGTACACGCCGTTGATATACACGCCCACCGCCGGCTCGGTGCCGACGCCGAAGTCGCTGGTGGCGATGCCGCGCAACTGGTAGCGCGGCTGCGTCGGCTGGTCGGCGCTGACCACCAGGCCCGGTACGAACATATCCATCTTGCTCAGGTCGGTCGCCGCCAGCGTATCCACCTGCTTGGCGGTGACGATCTGCAGCGGGATCGGCACCGACTGCATTTCCTGGCTGCGGCTCTGCGCCGTCACCGTGATGTTGTCCAGCAGCTTGGCCTTGTTCGGGTCGGCCTGGTCCTGCGCGGCGGGCGCGGCGTTCTGGTCGTCGGCATGGACGATCTGCGCGCACAGCAGCAGTGCGGTGCCTCCCAGCAGTTGGCGCAGCGCGGCGGACAGCGGACGTGGACGGATGCTCATCGGCGGTTCTCCCCTCGTGGACGGCGCCGCGTCCCCACGCGGTCGCCGTGCTGGTTCTTGTGTGTGTTCAGCGCACCGTGACGCAGCCCCCTTGCTGCGCCGCGATCCAGGCCTTGATCAGCGCCACGCCCTCGCGGTGCACGGTGCTGCGGCCCAGTTCCGGCATCATCTCGCCCGGGTCGGCCGAGGCCATGCGGTAGGCGATGATCGAGTCGTCCGGCTGGCCGGGCACGATGTCGAACAGGTGGTCGCCGGTGCCGCGGCCCGCGGCGACGGGCGGTTTGCAGATGCCGAGGTGGCGGTCTTCCGGCGCGCTGGCTTCCAGCGTCAGGCCGGTGGTGTTGGCCGCGCCCTTGGCGTTGTGGCAATGGCCGCAGTTGATGTCGAGGTAGGCGCGTGCGCGGGCATCGAGCGCGGCGTGCTCGTCCATCCAGTTGGCATTGCGCGGCGCCTGCGCGCTGGCGGGTGCGCCGGTGAGATAGCCTGCTTTGATCAAATGTTCGAGCTGGTTCTGCGTGCCGTCCGCGTAGTGGTAGTCGCGGTTGAGATGGCGCGCCTTCGGGCCGATCGGATGGATCTTGCGCGACACCCAGTCCTGCGCATGGCAGCTGGAGCACTGGCTTTCGTCGGGCACCACGTAGTTGAAGTCTTCGCGCGACTTGTCATCCGCCACCAGGGTGAGCGGCAGCACCGCGCCGGTGCGGGCGAGGTCGGCTTCGGTCTGCGCGTCGTTCCATACATAAGGAATCGCCGCCCAGCCGTCCGCGCGATGCACCAGGATGCGCGTTTCCACCAGATGCACCTTGGACAAATCCAGCCCTTCGCCGGCGAAGTCGTGCGCGCTGTCGTAGCTGCGTGCCACGTCGCCGGCCTTGCCGTCGGCCGTCTTCGGGTAATAGAAGGTCTTGCTGATCACCGTGCCGACCGGGAAGTCGAAGGTGTCGGTGGCGTCGTACTTCGCCGCCGTGCCCTTGGGCATCCAGATCGTGCGCAGCTTGTGCGCGTAGTCGGTGAACAGCGGCGTGTTGAGGTCGTACGGCACCACGCCCTGGTTGAGCACCAGCTTGCCGCCGCGTGCTTCCACCACGTGCCAGTCGCTCAGCTTCGGCGGACGGCCGTCCGCGTGGAACGCCACCGGCGCCATGCCCTGCTGGCAACCGGCAAGCACAACCGCCGCCAGCAGCGCGAAGGCGCCTTGCAGAAACCGCTTGCGCATCGCCACCGCCTCAGGACTTGGCCGCGTCGAGCACGACCGGCGGCAGCTTCGGCAAGGTGCACTCGTACGGCTTGGTGTCGGTGCTGGGGTTCTTGTAGTCGTTCGGGCCGTCGGCATTGAGCACGCCATTGGCGCCGGCGATGCAGATGCGGTCGTTGGCGCCGACCGGGCCGTGCTTGGTGTCGGCATAGCCGTCCCACAGCACGTCCGGGAAGCGGCCGCTCATGCCGTATACGGCGCTCTTCAACACTTTCAGCTTCATGCCGTCCGGCGATTCGCCGCCGCCCTTGAAGCGGTTGCCGTAGACGAAGATGCCCTTCGGATACGGGTTGTAGTCGGCCGCCACGCCCTTGGTGTTGTAGTAGTTGGTGGAGAAGTAGCTGGAGATGATCACGTTCGCGGTGCGGTGGTCGGCGATGTCGTTGTCGAAGATCTCCACCTTGTCATTGGAGTTGACCACCACGCCGGAACCGGCCGGCACGCTCGCCACCGCCGCGCCCTTGGCGGCGAAGTTGTCGAGGTTGTTGGCATTGACCTGGTTCTTGAACACGCGCGTGGCCTTGCCGGCCTGCGACAGGTTGGGCATGTTGAAGACCAGGATGCCGCCGGTGTTGCCGGTGGCGACGTTGTCGTACACGTCCGCATCGATCGAGTTCTCGATTTCGATGCCGGCCACGTTCTGCTCGGCGCGGTTGCGCCGCACCACGATGTTCTTCGACTGGCCCACGTAAATGCCGGCGTCCGACGCACCGGTGACCGAGGAGTCCTCGATCAGCACGTTCTCGGTCTTCACCGGATACAGGCCGTAGGCGCCGTTGGTGGTCTTGGGGCCATCGGTCCACGCCACGCGCACGCCGCGGATGGTGATGTTCTTGCCCTGGTTGATCTTCAGCGCGTCGCCCTTGGTGTCTTCCAGCGACAGGTTCTCGATGGTGAAGTCGCTGGCATTCACCAGCAGGCCTTCCGGCCCCACCACCTGGCCCTTGAACGACAGCACCGTCTTGTCCTTGCCCGCGCCGCGGATGGTCACGCCGTCCGTGCGCAGGCTGAGGCCGCGATTGAGGTGGTAATGCCCCGCCGGAATCTCGATCACGCTGCCCGCCTTGGCATCCAGCAACTGCTGCTGCAGCTTGGCCTGGAAGGCGTTGCCGCCTTCGTTCTGGGCGGTGGACTGATCGTGGCCGCTGCACGCGGCGAGGGCCGCGCCGAGCGCGACCGTGAGTAGCAACTTGCGCATGTCCGGCGAGCCTCCCCAGGAAACCGAATCGACGGGCTACTGTTGCGCAAGGCTTACGGCGGGGGGAGGGGGGAACCGCCAGGGGGGGGGGGGCAAAGCGGCCAACGTGGGGATGTGGCCCCGGGTGATATCTGGCCTCGGCGCGATCGCCGGGTGCAGAGGCCGGAAGCTGAGATCACCACCAATCCTTCACGCAGTCTTTGCAAACCTTCGACATTCTTGAGCAGGGTTCGCGAGCGTCCTTCCCCTGGTTGCACAAGGGGCGCCGCCAGCCGGGCCACATGCGATTGGAACGCTTGACCGTCAAAGGAGTGATGGGTGACCAGCCTTGTCCGCGCGCGCCTGCGCGCCATCTCGATGCGCTCGGTTCGCGAGCGCCTGTACCGCTTCTTCAGGCAGCCAGCGTTCGCGCTCGGTTGCATGGCCATGCTCGCCGTCTCCGCGGCGCATGCCCAGGACTACAGCGGAAGCCCCGCCGTGGCTCCGCGGCTGGCGCAGCGGCAGGCCGTTGCCAGCGCTGCCGCGACTGCGACAGTCAATGTGACCGGGCTGTGGCATGGCAACCTGCAGGCGCCTGGCGATGCAACCGCCGCGGCATGGGAAGAGGAGTACGACCTGCGGCAGGACGATAGCGGCAACGTCACCGGAACCCGGAAGACGACGCCGCAGGCGAACGGTGCAACCAACTGGTACACCTGGTCCGTCACCGGCACGGTGTCCGGCAGCACCTTGACCTTGAGCGATGCGTCGGTGGTTGCGCGGGGTTCCGGCACGAATACGCCTTGCCAGACCACGTCCACTCTCAATGTGACGGCGGACGGGGCCAGTTTCAGCGGCGCCTGGACGGCGGTGACCGGTTGCAAGCCGGGCACGGTCAGCGCCGTTCGCTTCGGCGGCGACGTGGCCAGGAATCTCGGCAGCGGCGCGCCGTGCGATGGCGGCCTGGGTTCGCCGGGCGGCGGCAGCGGCAGCGGTTCCGGTGCGAGTGGCAATGCCAATGGTTCGTCCTGCGCCGAGGCCATGGGTTCGCCCAAGGTCGGCGATCCGATCGATGCCGGCACGGGCAGCTACTACCTGCAGGAAGATGACTACACCGCCAGCTACTGGCTGACCTTCCGCCGCTTCTACAACAGCAGCGGCGCGGTGGCGCCAGCCAATCTCGGTTTCCGCTGGCGCCATAGCTTCGACCGCTCGCTGCGCCTGATCGGCACGCCGGTGGCGACCATCATCATGCTGCGGCCGGACGGCAAGCAGGAGACGTTCACCAAGTCGGGCAGCGCCTGGGCGACGGATCTTCCGGTGGACCAGCTGGCGGAAATCCGCGACGGCCAGGGCGTGCTTACCGGCTATTCGGTGTTTATCGGCGGCAGCCGCGAAACGGAAACCTATGACAGCACCGGCAAGCTGATCCAGGTGCTTGGACAGGATGGCCAGGGCATCACGCTGACCTACAGCACGACGACGTCGACGTACTACCCCCGCTTGGGGCTGCTCAAGACCGTCACCGATTCCAAAGGCCGGAAGCTGACTTTCTACTACGACAGCTCCGCGCGCCTGAACTCCATCACGTTGCCGGACAATAAAACGCTTAACTACTACTACGTCACGGCCAGCAGCAACCTGGCCCAGGTGACGTATCCCGACTCCAACTATCGTCTCTATGGTTTCAACGAAGCCGCCTATATCGGGCAGACCAGCCTGCCCAATGCGATGACCGGCATCCAGGACGAGAACGGCGCGCGTTACGAGACCATCACCTACGACGACGCAGGCCGGGCAACGTCGTCCACCTTCGCCGGCGGCGTGGGCGCTACCCGGATTGCCTATAACGCCGACGGTTCCGCTTCCGTCACCTATCCGCTGGGTAATACGGTGAAGATCGGCATGTCGTCGGTCGCAGGGTTGGCGCGCGTCAGCTCCATGGACGCACCGTGCAGCCCCGATTGCGGGCAGCGCTGGAAGAGCCGCACTTACGACAGCCGTGGTTTTCCGGCGACGTATGTGGACTTCAAGGGTGTCACCACGCAGGTCACTTACGACCAGTACGGCTTGCTGCTGCAGACCGTCGAAGCGGTGGGCACCAGCGACCAGCGCACCACGACCACGGTGTGGGACAACCAGCTCCGGCGCCCGTTGAGCCGGCGCGTGCTGGATAGCCAGGGTCACGCGGTTGCCTCGACGGGATGGGCATACAACACGATGGGCCAGGTGCTGGCTTATTGCGAGATCGATCCCGGTGCGGTCTCCGCCGCGGGCTACATCTGTTCGAATACCGGCACGGCGCCGGAGGGCGTACGCCGTACCACCTATACCTATTGCACGGCCGTGGATGCCGTGCAGTGTCCGCTGGTCGGCCTGATGCTCAGCGCCACCGGTCCGCGTACCGATATCGCGCAGACCACGACCTATCAGTACTACCTCACCGACGGCACGCAGTGGCAGCACGGTGACCTCAAGTCAGTGACGAATGCGCTCGGCCAGGTCATTACCTTTGCTGCCTATGACAAGAGTGGGCGGCCCACGCGGACGGTCGATCCGAATGGGGTCATCACTGACCTGACGTACAAGTCCCGCGGATGGCTGCTCAGCCGCACGGTGCGCGCCAATGCCAACGGGTCGGCGTCCGCGAAGGATGCCGTCACCCAGTACGGTTACAGCAACGCCGGAAACGTCATCACCGTGACCGACCCGGACAATGTCACCGCCACCTACGGCTATGACTCCGCGCACCGCCTGACGCAGATCCGCAACGGCAACGGCGAGTATGTGAACTTCACGCTGGATGCGGCGGGCAACCGCATCAAGGAACAGGTGGCTAATGCCAACAACGGCGTCGTGACGCGGAGCCTGACCCGCTCGTACAACACCTTGGGGCAGCTTACGGGCGTGCAGGACGCACTCAATCGCAGCGTCATGAGCGCGGCGTATACGGACAGCTACGACGCCAACGGCAATCTGGTGCATGCGGCCGACGGCTTGAATGTCCAGCTCAAGCGCGACTATGACGCTTTGAATCGCGTGGTGGGTGCCACCGAGGATTTCAACGGCAGCGATCAGGCGACGCGCAATGCGCAGACGGTGTATCAGTACGACGCGCTCGGCAGGATGGCGGGCGTTGGCGATCCGGATGCGCTGAACACGCTGTACGACCATAACGCGTTTGGCGATCAGGTCGGATTGCATAGTCCGGATACGGGCAATTCCAGCGCCATCGTCGACAAGGCGGGTAACGCCATTTCGGTGACTGACGCGCGTGGCGTCCAGGTCGCCCAGACGTTCGATGCGCTGAACCGGCGTACTTCGGCGACGTACCCGCAGGCGGCCGACAATGTCGCCTGGTACTACGACGAGGCCGATAGCGTTACGGGCTGCACAGGTTCGTACCCCATTGGCCGTCTGACTCGGGTGGTGGAAGCCAACGTAACCACGACCTACTGCTATGACGTGCGCGGCAACGTGGTGCGCAAGAGCCAGACGCAGGGCACGCAGACGGATGTGGTGGCTTATACCTATACCCTCGCCGATCGGCTGGCGACGCTCACTTATCCCAGTGGCGTGGTGGTCACCTATACGCGGGATATCGTCGGAAGGGTGCAGTCGGTGGCGCTGACGGCTGCTGGAACGACGAATACGATCGTCTACTCAGTCACCTATATGCCGCTCGGCCCCATAACGAGCTACATGCTGGGGAAGATCGGCTACAGCAAGCAGGTTACGCGCACCTACGACGCGAATTATGCGTTGACCGATGTTGTGAGCGCGCCGCTCAACCTGCATTTCGCCAGGGATGTGATGGGCAATATTACGGCGCTTGGCGATGTGGCGGGGGCCAGTCCGGCTACGGAGACGTATCGCTATGACGCGCTGTATCGGTTGAATTCCATCAATGATGCCACCGGCACGGCGATCGAGGCCTACACCTATAACAAGACGGGTGATCGCCTGAGCAAGAGCGCCAGTGGTCTCGCTACCGGCACCTATGGGTACCAGAGCGGTACGCATTGGCTTACCAGCATCGGCAGCAGCGCACGCACCTATGACGCCAACGGCAATACCACCGGGAACTCTACCGGCGGCGATGCGTTTGGCTATGGCTATAACGGGCGCAACCGGATGACGGTGGTGCAGCGGAATGGCCAGACTGTGGCCAACTACAGCTACAACGCGATGGGGCAGCGGATTGCGAAGGCGGTGACGGCGCCGCAGGTGGTGGCCGAGCGCTTTGCTTATGACGAAGGTAGCCAGCTGCTGAGCGAGTACGGCACGACGAATCGCGACTACATCTGGATGAATGGGCTGCCGGTGGCGGTAGTCGATGGTGTTGGGGCGACGGCCAAGGCGAGCTATGTGACTGCGGACGGGTTGGGTACGCCGCGGATGGTGAGGGATGATTCGGGAGTGGTGCAGTGGCAGTGGGCCTACCAAGGCAATGCATTCGGGGAAAAGCAGCCTACTTCAAGTAGCGGGTACCCGTTCAATTTGCGCTTCCCTGGACAGTACAGTGATGCCGAGGCTGGATTAAACGACAATATCAATCGCGCTTACGATTCCGCCACGGGGCGTTATCTTCAGAGTGATCCGATTGGCTTGGTGGGTGGGGCGGATACGTATGCTTATGTCTCCAATAATCCGCTTGTGAGTGCCGATCCCAGCGGACTAATTGTCAAGGTTGTGGAGGGTGATCCAAAAAGGGCTCGCACTTTAATGAACGCATACGCCGAGTTAAATAGGCGATCCGAGACGGCTCGTAGCATAAATGCCGATCTCGAGAAGTCTCCCATTGAGTACCAAATAAGGTATACGAGCGATCAGGCGATAGCTAACGGATATTGTCCCTCTCCTGACTATAAGGGTTGCGAGGGGTATAATCATGCCGTACTCATTGGGATGGGTGACCTTCCGTTGATTCCGACAACTGCTGGGATGCAGACTATTTCCTTGCCTGTACTAATCGGACATGAGCTAGGTCATGCTTGGGGATATCAGGACAATAATACCCAGAAGGATCCGTTAGGTGACAATGTAAGAATGATTGAGAACCCTATTCGACGCGAAATGGGGTTGCCGCTTCGAACCCGCTACAATCCGGACTGCCAAAAATGAAAAAACTAACCGTTATTGGATTAGCGCTGATCGGGCTTTCATCTGGTGCCGCTGCGATGGAGGATCTCAAAGCACCTTCTGAGCAAAGCGCTTTGGTTTGCTTTATCGATTTTCGAGTCGGTCTAGCAATTGGGCGCAATGAAGAAGAGATCGGTAGTAAAGGTCCTTGCCGTTACACGATTGACAAGAAAGTATTTCGCTCCATGCTTTTGCCGAGAAAGGATTCGGAATTTTATCAGAAGAGTAATGTGCGGGCGAAAATCATTTACTCGCCCACCGAGGTGTATTTTATTGACGCTAATGGTGTGGTGAGGTTTGGTGACCATAAGTTCGTCGTGAATAAGGACGAATTTACGAAATATGTGAAAGATATACATGGCAAATGAGGTGCCCTGGATACTGGCTGCGTCCACGGTATCGGGACCAGCAACGGAGTCAGATTCGGGCAGCTTCGATAAGGGGGGGAGGTAGTTAAGCACGCCTCCATCTCAGGCATTTACCACGGCAACGGGGTCACAATTTCGCCGCCGGGGTCAATAAGCACATAAGTGCCCATCCCCGGCGATAGCGAGGAGTGTCCACCCGTCTTGCCGCTGACCGCCAGCCGGTGTGTTGCCGTAGGCGCCAGGATCGCGCCAGTCACCCTTCTGGTTGGAGCCGCATGGCGGCTCCGATGTACCCAAACACTCAGTGGTCATCGCGGAGTCCGTCCAGGTGCGCGTCGTGCGTCGCACAGAGTCTCGGGCTGGTGGCTCGGTCCGCGTGCGGTCCTGCGTCCAACACGGGTGCCGACGGTCGCGACCTTTCAGAGTGGCTGGCTCAAAGGCCATACCCCGTTTCCGGCCTGCGACCGTCAGCATGATCATCGGAAGGCATGGATCGGATCGAACACCGTATCCTCCTGCAGCATGTGATAACAGGCTCTGGCCAGCTTGTGTGCAACGGCCTTGATGGCAACGACACGATGTCTGCGTGTGCGTTCGCGCTCATACCAGCGATGGATCGGCGGGTGATAACGGACGGCATAATTAGCTGCTTGGCTGCGGCCGTTGCCAGGTGTTGTCGGCGGTCAATGTGGCGGATTGAGTGGCTTTTGGCGCATCGCTCCGGCCGGTCCCTCACCCCAGCCCTCTCCCCGGAGGGGAGGGGGAGTCCGGAGGGTGTCGCGAGGTTGGGTTGTCGTCATTCCGGCGCAGGCCGGAATCCAGTGGCGATCGTGCCTGGTGTTCGCGAGGGCGTTTAAAAAGCGGGCCTTTGAAGGCAGGCACTCCATGCGGCGCCTCGCTACTGGATTTCGGCCTGCGCCGGAATGACGGGTGGGGGTGGGTCACCTCGTGGGTTCTGTTTCTTGTTGTACCTGCTGCCATTGCATGCGCAGATGCGCCTGCGTTGCGCAACGCGCACCCATGTCGATAAACGCGCCGATGCCTTCCAGCATTACCGGCAGCCTCTGCATGTCAGCGATGCCCCGCTCGTGGGCCAGTTCGGCCAACAGGTGAATCGCGTTATAGGCGTAGCGCAGCCACTCGGTGGCGTCGTTCAACAGGGCGTCCGGTCCCGCTTCAGGATCGGAGTAATAAGTGGCGTGACGGACTATCCATGGTTCGCCATAGATATTCATGAGCAACTCCTTGCCAGGCCAAGGCGCCCATCGATACGCCGCCTCGCGCGCTTGCTGCAACCGTTCACGCAGCTACTCATTTCGACTCAATCCGCCTGGAATCGCCGGCATCGCCTCCACGATTGTGGTCCAATTAACCGCGTCCAGTCTCATATTCGGGATAAGGTGTCATCAGCATGGGTTTGCGCAGTATCCCAACGCTCGCACTTCCGTACAAAGCCGCACTCGTCGTACTCCCGGGGCTCGATGGACTGGCCTTGCTGTCGGCGGCGTTTGCCGAGTCCATGGGGGCTGCGTTCGAATCCGTTGTGTCGATTTCATATCCGCCTGACCAGGTGCTTGGATACGACGAGCTCGAATCCTTTGTACGAAACGACCTGCCGAAGGAGCTGCCTTATGTACTCCTTGGCCAGTCGTTCTCCGGCCCGGTCGCTATCGCCATAGCTGCCTCCAGGCCGCCCGGGTTGGTTGGTTTGGTGCTCTCGACAACGTTTTCGAAAAGCCCCATGCCCTGGTTGTCCCCGTTAGCTTCGCTCACGCGCTTTGCGCCTGTTCGCCCGATGCCGCACGCGCTGCTGTCATGGGTGCTGCTCGGGCGCTGGGCCACTCGAGAACTTGACGAGGTACTCAGGGCATCGCTTCAGGCGGTCAGCTCTTCGGTGCTTCGTTTCAGAGGTGCGGCTGCACTGAGGGCCGATGTCTCATCTCGTTTGGAGGCGATATCGATACCCGTCTTGTATCTCAGGGCGAGCGATGATCGACTGTTTTCGCGGTCTGTGAGCGCGCACGTGCTTGCTGGCATTCCACATGCCGAAGTCGTGGATATCCCAGGTCCTCATCTTCTGTTGCAGGCCGCTCCGGCGGAATGTGCCAGCGCTATCGCCAGATTCGTTTCCGGGCTTGCTTCGGGGGTGGAGTAGGCCGGGGTGACGGGTGCGGAGCGGTTTCGGGTTGTTGGTGCTTATTGCCGGTACGCCGCTTCACACGCGATCTGCAGCTGCTCCGGTAATAGGGGCGGGTGACGTTAAATCTCATTAATGGTGGTGATCCGATAGCAGTGACGGATCCGACCTTGGATGAGTTTAATTCAGACTATTTTTCCGAAACTGATATGAAAAATAGTGCGAAGGCCGCCGGGATAATAGATGGGTGGATTTCCTATCTCGGAACGCCAAGTCAACAATTCTTTTACTATGACGCGCACGTGGGTGAGCAGCTTCCACTTAAATAATCAAGGGGCGCTATATGAAATGTCTATCCATACTCACGACTTTCTTGTTATTTGCGAGTCTCGGCCATGCAGAGGGTTCGGGAGCTTCAAAGATTCAACTTGATCCCTATCGATCTCAGGCAATATTCAACGCGATTGATAGATTTAAGTTGGATGGATACATGTCGAGCGGATATCAGATTGTGATCAACAGTAGGCCCGACGGCATCGAGATCGTCTTCTTTGCTCAAATCAAGGATGGCGATGAATTGGCAATGGGATCTCCTCCGGGCAAGCGGGAGGTGCACTATCTGATGGATGCAAAGGGGCAACAGGTTCTGAAGCGGTCCTTCGGGCGGTAGGTGTTCATCGAACTGGAAATATGGACGGTGACGTTAGATGCTCCGTACCTGGAAGAGATATCGAGCTATGAGTACTTTCAGCCATTGCTGCGAATCTATGCGGATTGCTTGCGACGATCCTGATTATCCGGTGGTTTTCAAGGCAAAGTTCCGTGAGTACGCAATAAAAAATACTGGATGGTGGAACAAGCTCTCTTGTAATTTCGTTCTGTCCATGGAGTGGAGACAGGTTGCCTGAAAGTTTGAGAGACGAGTGGTTCCGGCGTTTGGAGGCACAAGGCATCGATCCAGGTGAGGATCCAGTTCCGTTGGAGTTCCAGAGCGAGGAATGGTATTCAAACTAAAGAATCGACAAGGTGTGGACTGGGACGGGCGATGTTAGATGAGTTGCCCGTCAACCCACTGCTCTCACTTCGTTCTTGCCTGATCTAGCATGCTTGCCGGGTCCTGATCGAGATAGATGGCGGAAGCTGATGAAGACTATTGAGGTGGAGCTTCTTACAGACCCAGGTAATAACGCTGTTATGCGGCTGCCAGGCAGGAAGGGCGCGGGCGTGCTGGTGCAAGGGGACACGCTAAGGAGTCTGTTGGAAACGGCAGCCTCTGTCAGGACCTTGGCTGGAGGTGGTTCGGAAGAGTTGAAGGCCGAGGCCGAGGCTCTTGAAGAAATGCTGGGTGACATCTACTCGTGGTACGAGTTGGCAATCAGGGATGACAAGCCGTTCTGCTGACAAGGACCGTGATGACCATCGAAGATGACCGCGTCGTCGACTCGCTTGGAATATCCAAGTTGGACCGGAAGGCAGTCCTTCTGATTTCCGATCATCTCGATTGGGAGGATGAGGAGGGGCATGTTCGCCTGTTCGAGCGCAAGATTTCCTGCTATCTCGATTTCATCCGATCCGGCCAGATCTTTGAGTCGCTTCCCGACGCAGTGGGCTTTCCGATTCGTATCGAATTGGTGCAGCAGTACAAGCCTAGCGAGAGCGCGTTGCGCATTCTCAATGCCGCCAAGCAGCAGTTGGGCGAGATGGGATATGAATTCTCGTTTCATCCTCTTCCCGCCGGTTATCGCCGACCGTCTTGAGTGAGTGTCCTGGCCGGAATATCTCGGGCAGAATTTTTTTGGCCAACATCGAGCGATGCCGCTGCCTGCCCTGAGCGCAAAGATCGCCAGACTCCTCAGCACCCTCCTCAAGGCGGCATCACTGCTGACGGTCCTGTTCGCCGATCTGTACGTGGCTTACCTGACACAAAAGATGAAAGCGCAAAGCGGCATCTCTTCAGGATTTCGTATCAATCCGGCAAGTAGGTAAGGCTGGGGAACCCCAACATGCGATGGTCGTCGCATTGTTGGGGTTCGCTTTGCTCACCCCAACCTACGCTGGCGGTGGTGTGGTTTCGTGCTGTAACTGCAACCACTGCACCCGGCCATGCGCCAGCATCGCGCAACGCGTGCCCATGTCGATAAACGTCGCGATGCCTTCCAGCATTACCGGCAAATGCTCCGTATCGACTTCGCCGCCTTCGCGCGCCATCCCGGCCAGTACTCGGATGGCGTTGTAGGCGTACTGCAGCCACTCCGTGGCGTCGTTCAACAAAGCGTCCGGCCCGGCGTCGGGGTCGGAGTAATAAGAGGTATGGCGGACCATCCACGGTTCGCCGAAAACGTCGTTCATAAGCAGCTCCTTGCTATACGCCGCTCCCGTTCCGAGAACGGCACGTCGCCAGAACAGCACGGCGTGCCGCGACCATACGGACTCGGGATTGACCGACGGCCTGGAAGGCAGGCGCCGGGCGGCTTGATTGATGAAGTGGGTTGCGGCTTCGGTCGCTTTCGCCGTTGCACGAGGCAACGCGCCGGGTTTCGCGGCTAGGATTTATTACCTGCGAAAACTCTTAGGCCGCGGTTCTTCAACCGTGCCCGCGGTAGATGCGGACGGCCCGATTAGTCGGAGGATGTGTCGCCTTGGGGATCAGCGAGCGCGCGAGTGACGTATGATCTGGCTTAGCCATGATCAACTCCTGGGGTTGGTGATGGTTAGCGGGTCAGGGGTGTCTCACCACCCTTGGCCCGCGCTCTCACGACATTGCTGCCATGGTTGCCCGCGACGCGCATCGAAACCACAGCGCGGGCAACGCAAACACGCTAGCAGAGCAATTTAGGGTTGTCTGTAGGGAGAATCCGATTTGTAGCGCCGTCATTCCGGCGTAGGCCGGACGAGCGCGCAGCGCGAAGAACGTCCGTAGGGCGGCCCCGAAGGGGTGAGCGAAGCGAATCATCCAGTGGCGACAGCGCTCGATTGTCGCGGTAGCGTCAACAGCGCGGCCTTGAAGCACGTCGCTCCATCTAGCGCCCCGTTACTGGATCCCGGCCTGTGCCGGGATGACGGTGTTGTGGGGCTGCGATAGCTGGGTGGGTTCTATCTTCGATACGCCGCCTCACGCGCCTGCTGCAACTGCTCACGTAGATACGCATCGCGACTCATGCCGCCAGGAATCACCGGCATCGCCATCACCGCCTCGACGATCCGCCGTTCATCCTGCTTGTAACGCTGAAATTGCGCATCGGCCGCCAACTGCTGCAACCACGCCTGGTTCGCCTGATCCGCCTGTGCGCGGAACTGCTCGCCCAGCGCGTTGAGCGCATCGGCCTGCTCCTGCGGATCGTCCACCGTCACCCGCACCAGGGCGATCTGCAGGTTCATCGACTCGCCCGCGCTGATCGAACGATCCGCCTCGCGCTGGCGCAACTCCTCACGCAAGGTGTCCGCCTGCCGTTGGCGCGCCACCGGATCCAGCGAACGTGCGCGAGCGAAGAAATCGTGCACGTCGTCGCCAAAACGCTCGCGTTCCCGATACTCGCGTACCACCGCACTGTCCGCCATCGCCGCCACCGGTGGCGGCGCAGCTACCGTTGCAGCGGCACGCACCGGTGCCGCCGGATGCGGCCCCGGCCAGGCAAGCCAAAGCCCGCCCAAGCCGAGGCCACACACAGCCACAACGGCAACCACAGGTTTCATCCGTCTCACCTCACAACCCGTTACTGAGCAACTGATTCACCAGCACATACAGCGGATTCACCGGCTTCGCCCGGTCCGCCGCATCGCTGGCCTCCGAGGCGTGCAGTACGCGCCCCTGTCCATCCAGCACGTTGTTGATAAAGTCGATCAGCTCCAGATGCTGATCCTGGATATCGCCATTGCGCAGATCCACGATGGTGGTGCAGTGGCTCTCGTTGAGCGAGCGATACTGCGGGAAATAACCGCCGAAGTTATTCAGGCCATCGGTGGTCTGGCGCAGCCGGCTGGTGTCGATCGCCCACAGCTGGTGAATCAGCCGCTCCTTGGTTGCCTCGTCCGGCGCATTGGCGATTTCCGGATAGAAGCGCTCATACGAATAGCTGGAGTAATTGAGGTCTTGCCAGAAATGCGTATGGCCCAGGCGGTCGTTCGGAAACTCCGCGGACAGCGCGGGATAGATGCTGCCCATATCGCTGCGATCGAACGTGGGCAGGTAATGCTGCAGAGTATTCAGCGGCCCGTTCGCTGCATCCAGGCCCCAGGCCTGGCGGATCTGCGCGAACAGCGGCGCGGACGGATACTCCGTCGAACTGCCGCCCGCCGGTGCCGAGAAGATCGGCCCGGAATCATCGAGCAGGAACGAACGCGGCGAACCCATATCCTTGCGGCGTGCCGCATAGTTGGTAAGGCTGCCGGTGCCGCCAGCGCTGCAACCGGTGGAAAGCATCTGGCCGGGCCGCGGCAAATGATCCTTCAGCCACGCCAGCATCGCGCGCTCATTGCGCAGGCCGTTGTGATGCCAGATCAACGGCTCATGCTGCCCGCTCGGATCCGGATACACCGCCACCCGGTCGCCCGAATAGATGTCGCCGGTGCAATACGGCGCATAGACGATATTCCACTGCTGCGTCTTCAATGGCTGCAATTGCGGCGACTCGCCATTGAGCAGATTCACCAGATCCAGCAGATTGAGCCGCCCCACGAACGGGCTGACCAGCAGCGCGCCCGGGTTATTGATGGTCATGTAGTTATCGGGAATGCCATTAGGGTTGCGCGCACCGCGAATACCCGACTGGCCGGTGCAACTGCCGTAATCCCAGCATGCGCCGCCGCCTTCCATATAGACCACGGTATTGGTGGTCTGCGCACTGCGCAGCAGGAAGAATTTATACGGCGAACCATTGCCGCAGATCGCCCCGGTTTCCGGCGCCAGTTGAATGGTCTGCCATTGATCAAAAGCACCGGGCTTGAAGCCATCGGCAAAACCCGCCGGGTTGCTCAATAACGGGTAAGGCCCCAATCGCTGATCCGGCGTCACCGGATGATCGGCCTTCGGCGGGCTGATCAGATTGAGCAGCACCTGCAGCGGCGTGTAATCGCCTTCTTCGGCGTGCAGCACGGGCGCGGCATTGCAAAGCAGAAAGCCGCCCAGCAGGGCAGCCAAGGATGTGCGGCGTAGGGACATGTCGGCTCCTCCGAATCCAATCGGCACGAGATACGTGGGTCACGATCGCGTAATGCCCGGTGGTTCACCGGTACGGGCCATGCTCCCCTGGCCCGATCGACGGAGCAGACGCCTTGCGGCGGCACGCCACAAGCAAGATTGCGTGAAAACCGGGCAGGTCGGCTGCATTGCCCCCCGCACTTGTCCGGCTTGCCCCCCCGCGCAGCTCAGTCGCCGGCGTGGCGTGCGTTCTGCGGCGGCATGCCGGTCCAGCGTTTAAACGCACGCCTGAATTCGCGCGGGTCGCTGAAGCCGATTTCCGAACCGATCTCCGCCACGCTCAACTGGCCGGCGCGCAGCAGTTCCAGTGCGCGTTCGGCGCGCACGCGGTCGTGGATCTCGCGGAAGATGCGGCCGCTCTCGGCCAGCTTGCGGCGCAGCGAGCGTTCGCTGAGGTTGAGCGTGCGCGCTACGTCCAGCAAACGTGGCTGCTGGCGCAGGCGGCTGCGCAGCAGGCGTTCCACCGCGGCGACGATTTCCTGGTGCGGCTCGCCGCCATCGGGCGTCAGCTGCTGCGCGCACAGCGCGAGCGCCTGCTTCGCGGTGAGCGGATTGTGGCCGGGCAGCGGGCGCGCCAACCACGGCGTGCCGATCAGCAGGCGGCATTGCGGCGTGCCGAAGCGCACTTCGCATTCGAACAGTTCTTCGTACGCGCGCGCGTACGCCGGGCGCGGATAGCCGAACTCCGCGCGCACCGGGCGCAACTCGGGGCCGACCAGTTCGCGCGCAATCATCAGGCAGCTGGCGAACAGTTCCTCGCAGAAGAACGGCAGCAATTCGGTGTCGCCGAAGCGCGGCCACGCCACCAGCGCCACTTCGCGCTCGCTGAGCTGCTCGAAGTTGAGTTCCAGCAGGCAGCCGCAGATCTTGTGGTGGGCGATGCCGGCGAGCATGGCGTCGCCCAGCGTGCGCGAGGTCATCATGGCAAGGCCCAACAGGCCGAAGCCGCCGATGGTGCCTTCGCGGCCGATGCGCAGGCCGGCGTCGGGCACGTCCAGCGCCTGGAGGGCGCGGCGCGCGAACAGGCTGGCCTGGCGGTAGGAAACGCGCAGCGCGGGGTCGGCGATCTGGGTGCGGCTGAGCGCCAGGCCGGCGAACCAGGGACGGCTGTCCACGCCCAGGGCGTCGGCCATCTGGGCCAGGTAAAGCAGCTTGTTCGGCGGGAACTCGGCGGCCGTGTAGCGCGGGTCGTCCGCCAGCAGCGGATGCGCCGCGGACGGCGCCAGGCCGGCCAGGGTGGCGGGACGTGCCATCGTGCCTCGTGCTCCCCACGGTTGCCGGCGGCGGCCGGCGCGGAAGGCGTTTCTATAGCACGCACGGCAGGCCGGTGCTTGCGCGATGCACAAACCTTTGGCCCGCCTGCCTATTGTGATGGGACAAGAACCGCTGTGTGATGGGCGCTTGCCCCTGCCGGAGCCGAGCATGCGCCCGTCCCACTTCCATGCCCGCCACGCCGCGTGGCTGTTCGCCGCCGCGCTGGCCGGTTGCGCCGCGCCCGCCGCGAAGACCCCCATGCCTGCCGCGCAAGCAGCAAAGGGCTATCTCGCCGACCCTGCCGCCCTGCACATGGCCGAGGTGCTGCCCGCCGCGCCGAAAGCCGGCTCCGCGCGCTACGAGGCGGACCGCCAGGTATTCCGCGACACCCGCAAGCTGGAAGGCACGCCGCGCTGGGCGTTGGCCACCAGCGACGTCAACCTCGAAGTGCCCGACATGCTGCGCGACTTCAGCTGCGCGATGGGCGTGACGATGGACCCCGCGCGCCTGCCGCGTCTGGCTGCCTTGCTCAAGCGGGTGGACGAGGATGGCGTCCGCGTCACCGACCCGGCCAAGCAAGCCAACCAGCGCCAGCGCCCGTTCCTGATCGACGAAGGCGCCGTCTGCCAATCCAAGGACCGCCTGCGCCGCAGCTTCGACTATCCGTCCGGGCATGCCACCTGGGGCTGGACGGTGGGCCTGATTCTCACCGAGCTGGCGCCGGACCGCGCCAACGACGTGCTGCTGCGCGCCCGCTCCTTCGCGGACAGCCGCGTGGTGTGCGGGGCGCATAACTTGAGCGCGATCCAGGCCGGCCAGATCAATGGCTCGGCCATCGTGGCGCGGCTGCATGCGGAGCCGGCGTTTCAGGCGGATATGGTGGCGGCGCGGGAAGAACTGGCGGCGTTGCGTGCGGCGGGCACACCGGTGGACGGCGGGCAGTGCGCGGCGGAACATGCTTTGATTGAGCAGGCGCCTTATTGACGAGCGCGCGCGATCCGCGTTTGAAGACACGCTGACAACTGCATCGCGCATCAGGGAGGAAGCGTCTTGGGCAAGCGCGTCGATCGGCAGGGCAAGGCGCTTTCGTCC